>Ga0153924_1000337_pt1 | contig 30387 bp, 30 predicted proteins | sample TSNJ008MetaG_FD_104709 | JGI IMG/M metagenome (GOLD analysis project Ga0153924, IMG submission 104709) | Attine ant fungus gardens microbial communities from New Jersey, USA - TSNJ008 MetaG | ecosystem: Host-associated > Fungi > Mycelium > Unclassified | place: USA: New Jersey, Wharton State...
GACCGGCACCACGGTGCACGTGTCCGCTGACGCCGCGAAGCTGCTCAACAGCACCTTCAAGACCGACGCCGTCAAGAGCGGCCTCCTCGTCGGCACCGCCACCATCACCGCCAAGATCAAGTAGGACCGATCCACTCGACGACCCCGCCCCGGCACCCGCCGGGGCGGGGTCTTCGACGTTGCGGAGTCCAGCAGGGTCAGCCCTCGGCGTCGGGTTCAGGCTCGTCGGGGCCGATGGCGTCCTGGACCCGCGCGCTGACGGACCGCAGCGTCTCGGCGTCGGTCCCCACGGGCCTCCAGAACAAGTCCTCGAGCGCTCCGGTGTGCGCACGGATGCCGGCGAGCACCGCGCGACGACCGTCGGGGGTCATCACGACCCAGCTGCCGCGGCCGTCCGTGGGGCAGTCCGCTCGCTCCACCAACCCGCGCGCGACCATGCGCGTGACCTGGTGGCTCACCCGGGACTTCTCCCACCCGATGCCGGCCGCGATGTCGCGCACCCGCAACCGGTGCTCCGGCTCGCGGTGGAGTCCGATGAGGATCTCGAACTCCGGGATCGAGATCCCGGCCCCCTGCTGCACCGCGTGGTCCAGCGCCCGGTCGAGGCGTCGCCACACGTCGTGGTAGGCGTCCCACGTGGCCCAGTCGTGGCCTCCGGCCCCCTCGTTCGGCATTGCGCCAGCGTATCGACCTCGGACCCGTTCGCAGCGATGATCATCCGCTCGGATGACCGGGTCCCGCCCAGACGACTCGGTGGGCGCACACGGCTCGCTCCGAGGTGGAGTCGGTGGCGAGGCCTACGATCGAGGCATGCCGAGCGCCCGACTGCAGGACTGCACCGACGACGCCGTCGCACTCGTGCGGCGATGGCTGGCGGCGTCCGCCGGGGCGAAGCCGGACGCCGGAGCCGCCCGTCTGGCGGGGGTCCTCCGCGACGAGCAGGGCCTCGACTTCACGCGGGGGTTCGTCGACAAGGTCATCCGGCCGGAAGACCCGCGGGTCGCCGCCCGCAACCTCGAGCAGGTCAGCCGGGACGTCCCGGACTTCCTCGCCTGGTACCTCCGCGGTGCGGTGACGTTCGGCGGCGGGTTCGCAACCATGGCCCCGTGGGCGGTCGTCCCCACGGCGCGGAAGATCCTGCGCCGGATGACCGGGCACCTCGTCATCGACGCCACACCCGCGAAGCTCGGTCCTGCGCTCGCGAAGGTCGGTGGGCCGGGCACCCGGCTGAACGTGAACCTGCTCGGCGAGGCCGTGCTCGGCAGCGCGGAGAGCGACCGGCGACTGCAGGGGACGATGGACCTGCTGGCGCGCGACGACGTGGACTACGTCTCGATCAAGGTCAGCTCGGTCGTCCCGCAGATGTCGATGTGGGCGTTCGACCAGACCGTCGAGCGCGTGGTGGACCGGCTCGTGCCGCTCTACCGGCTGGCGGCGGCTCCACTGGCGTCCGGTGGCCGGGCGAAGTTCATCAACCTCGACATGGAGGAGTACCGCGACCTCGACGTCACGCTCGCCGTGTTCCGAGCGCTGCTCGACCGCGACGAGTTCCTCGGGCTCGAGGCCGGCATCGTGCTGCAGGCGTACCTGCCCGACGCGGCTGGCGCGCTGGAGTCCCTGACCTCGTGGGCGCAGGAGCGACGAGCACGGGGCGGTGCGCCGATCAAGGTCCGACTCGTCAAGGGCGCGAACCTCGCGATGGAGCGGGTGGACGCGATCCTGCACGAGTGGCCGCTCGCGACGTGGGGGTCGAAGCAGGAGACCGACACGGCGTACCTCCGGATGCTCGACGCCGCACTCACGCCGGAGCGGATCGACGCGGTGCGAATCGGTGTCGCCGGGCACAACCTGTTCGACCTCGCCACCGCGTGGGTGCTCGCCCAGCGTCGTGGGGTCACCGACGGGATCGACGTCGAGATGCTGCTCGGCATGGCGTCCACCCACGCCGACGCCGTCCGCGCCGACGTCGGGCAGGTGCTCCTCTACACGCCGGTCGTCCAGCCGGACCAGTTCGACTCCGCCATCGCGTACCTCGCTCGTCGGCTGCAGGAGAGCGCGAGCCCCGAGAACTTCATCGCGAGCGCCGCGGAGATCGACCACGACGAGAGCGTCTTCGAACGCGAGCGCGGCCGGTGGCTCGCCTCGGTGTCCGCGCTCGGGCAGCCGGTCCCGTCGACCCACCGCACGCAGGACCGCCGTGTGCCGGTCGGCGAGCCGCAGCACCGCGAACGCTTCGACAACGTCCCGGACACCGATCCGGCAGTCGCCGCCAACCGGGAGTGGGCGCTCGACGTCCTCCGTCGGGTGCCGCGCTCGCAGCTCGGTGCGCAGACGATCCGCGGCGCGAAGGTCTCCGACCGGTCGCAGCTCGAACGCATCGTCGCCCGCACCGCGCAGGCCGGCGTGAACTGGGGACGGCAGGACCCGTCCGACCGTGCGGAACTCCTCGACCTCATCGCCCATGAGCTCGAGACCCGGCGTGCCGACCTCGTCGAGGTGATGGCGGCCGAGACCGGCAAGACCCTGTCGGAGGCCGACACCGAGGTCAGCGAGGCGATCGACTTCGCGCACCACTACGCCGAGAGCGCGCGGCACCTGGCCGTGCTCGACGGGGACGGTGCCCGGTACGTCCCGCCGCGCCTGACCGTGGTCGTCCCGCCGTGGAACTTCCCCGTGGCGATCCCCGCCGGGGGTGTCCTGGCTGCCCTCGCCGCGGGCAGCGGGGTCGTCCTCAAGCCCGCGCCAGAGGCCAAGCGCTGCGGCGCCCTGCTCGCCGACGTGCTCTGGGACGCCGGGGTCCCGCACTCCCTGCTGCAGCTCGTCGACCTCGACGAGGACGAACTCGGCCGTGACCTCATCGCGCACCCCGCCGTCGACCGCATCATCCTGACCGGGTCGGCGGACACCGCACGCTCGTTCCGCTGGTGGCGTGCCGGGCTGCCACTGACCGCGGAGACGAGCGGCAAGAACGCGATCGTCGTCACGCCGAGCGCCGACCTCGACCTCGCCGTGCAGGACATCGTGCAGTCGGCGTTCGGGCACGCCGGCCAGAAGTGCTCGGCCGCCTCCCTGGTGATCCTGGTCGGCTCCGTGGGCGAGAGCGAACGGTTCCGCCGGCAGCTCGTCGACGCCACGCGCACGCTCCGGGTGGCCTGGCCGGACGACCCGACGGCGCAGATGGGGCCGGTCATCGCCGAGCCCTCGGGAAAGCTGCGGAGCGGGCTCACCGAGCTCGGTCCGGGGGAGTCCTGGCTCGTGCAGCCGGTACCGCTCGACGACTCGGGACGGCTCTGGTCGCCCGGCATCCGCGACGGCGTCCGGCCCGGCAGCGACTTCCACCAGACCGAGTACTTCGGTCCGGTGCTCGGCATCATGCGTGCCGAGACGCTCGATCAGGCTCTCGCGATCCAGAACGGCACCGACTACGGGCTGACGGCGGGCATCCACTCGCTCGACACCGACGAGGTCGCGGACTGGATCGCCGGTGTCCAGGCGGGCAACCTGTCCGTCAACCGCGGCATCACCGGAGCGATCGTCCGCCGCCAGCCCTTCGGCGGGTGGAAGCGCTCGGCCGTCGGCACGGGCACGAAGGCCGGCGGGTCCATGTACGTCGCGACGCTCGGCCGGTGGCAGCCGATCCCGCGCACCGTGCACAAGAGCATCCAGCTGCACGGGCTGCCGCCACGGGTGACCGCGGTGATCGAGGCGGCCCGGAGCGGGCTGTCGTTCGAGGAGTTCGACCAGGTCCGCGCCGGCGCGCTGAGCGACGTTCGTGCGCGGGCCACGGAGTTCGGCGTCTCGCACGACCCCTCGGCGCTCGTGGTGCAGCGGAACGTGCTGCGCTGGCGTCCGCAGTCCGTGATCGTGCGGCAGGCCGAGGGGGCCACGAGCGGGGACCTCGTCCGCGTCCTCGCCGCCGCGACCGCGGCCCGTGCCCATGTGCTGCTGAGCAGCGCTCGGCCGCTCCCCGGGCCGCTCACGCAGTTGCTCGCGTCGAGCCGGTCCCCGCTGGACGTCGTCGACCACCTGGTCGAGACCGACGAGGAGTTCCTGCGTCGGGCAGCGTCGGGCGAGGTCTTCCGCGAGACCTGGACGAGCGGCGAGGACGACACGCAGGACGCGCTCGAGACCGTGCTCGCGCAGGGGCAGGAGCCGCCCGCGCACACCGTGTTCGGTGGTCCGGGTGCGCGCATCCGGCTGGTCGGCGGCGACCCCCTCGCACTCGAGGAAGCCCTCGGCGCGAGCGTCGACGTGGCGATCCACGACGCCCCCGTCGTCGAGGCCGGGATCATCGAGATGCTGCCGTTCCTCCGCGAGCAGTCGGTGTCGATCACGGCGCACCGGTTCGGCGACCTGGACCCCGACCTGTCGGAGCTGCATGTCTGAGGACCGCACCCTGCACGCCGACGGCCTGTTCAACGGTCGCGACCTCGGCGGTCTGCCGCTGCAGGGCGGCGGGACGACGCCGGCCCGTCGCGTGTTCCGGTCGGAGAGCGTCGACCGTCTGACGGCCGACGGCTGGCAGGCACTGCAAGACGCTGGCATCCGGACGGTCGTCGACCTGCGCGCGCCGTCCGAGACCGCGAAGGACACCGGGACCCGCCCGGACTGGATCACCACCGTGGTGATCGACCACGACGGCCTCGACGACGCCCCGTCGTTCTGGTCGGCCTACTGGGAGACCGGCCTGGTCGGCACCCCGCTGTACTACGGCCCGCACCTCGACGAGCTCCCGGAGCGCACCGGGTCCGTGCTGCGGGCGATCGCGCGGGCCGAACCTGGCGGTGTCCTGTTCCACTGTGCCGGCGGACGGGACCGCACCGGCATCATCGCGCTCGCGCTCCTGACGATCGCGGGCGTCGAGCCCGAGGCGATCGTGGCGGACTACCTCGTCACCGTCGACAACGCGCCGGCGCTGCTGGCGTCCATCGGCGTCCCGTCGAACGAGGCGAAGATCGAGGCCCTGTGCGCCGAGCACGGCACCACCGTCGCGGGCGCGTTCCGCGCTGCGCTCGACGGGTTCGACGTGGTGCGTTTCGTCGAGCGATCCGGTCTCGACGACGACGACCTGGAGGCACTGCGCACGTTCCGCGCGGACGTCGCCTGACCGGTCGGTACGGCCCGGCGGGACGCCGCCGCACCGACCCGGTGGTCAGTCCTCGGTGTCGCCGGCTTCCTCGTCCTCGACGCCGGTCTCGTCCATGCGGTCGCGGAGGTGGTCGGCCATCGCGCCGGCGCCCTCGCCCGCGTGGTCGTGGTCGACCTGCTCGATGAGGCCGTGCAGCTTCTCGTGGTTCGTGGCCTCGGTGGCGCCGTCCATGACGGGCTCGGTCTGTTCGTGATCGCTCATGTCGCGGACGCTACGCCGTGCCCCATGGGCGTCAGGCTCCGGTGCGCGCTTCTCGGAGCGCGCCGTCCGCTGACCGGTAGTGCAGCTCGACCGCCCCGCCGCTGAACGGCGTGGTCCCCACCAGCTCGAACACCGGCGTCGGCGCGGCCACCGGCAACAGGGGCGACCCGGCGCCGAGGGCGATCGGCATCACCGTCACCCGGAGTTCGTCGAGCAGCCCGGCCTGCTGGTACTGCGCCGCGAGCAGTCCTCCGCCGACGACCCACACGTCGCGCTCCCCGGCCGCCCGTTCGACGATCGCCTGGTGGTCCGCCACGGATCCCGACACGAAGTGCACCTCGGCGCCGTCCGGCACGGGCAGGTCGCGCGTCGTGAACACCCAGGTCGGCAGGTCCGGGTACGCCCAGGTGTCGTCGTGGGCGAGCAGCCACTCGTAGGTGGTCGACCCCATCACGATCGCGCCGACCCCTGCGAAGAAGCGGTCGTAGTGCTCCTGGAACGGCTCGAAGCCGAACTGCAGCAGCCAGTCGAGGTCGTCGCCGGGTGCGGCCACGAACCCGTCGAGGGAGGAGGCGACGGAGTAGGTCGTGCTCATCTTCCCGACGCTAGCGACGACCCCCGACGCTGCGGCGTCGACCGGCCGCGTCACGGCCGGTACCGACGGCCGCGACCTCGGCGATCGCGAGTCCCGCGGAGATCCACAGTTGTCCGACGGCGAACCGTCGCCGTCGAGGGTCCGCGGCGAGCGGGACCATCGTCACGCCGTGCAGGGTGTCGACGACTGCACTGAACGTGTGCGCATCGCCCGAGCCCGTCCGCCCGACGAGCACGGCCTGCGCGACCTGTCGCACGGCGAGCACGACGTCGAGCGCCGGGTTCGCACTCCCGCGGAACACCCGGACGGCGTGCCCGACCCCGATCGCGGCTCGGGCGATCTCGACCATCGTCGGCGTTCGGCTCATGTGCTCAGTTCACCGCACGCCGCCGGTGCGTCCGCACAGCGGATGTCCCCCGGCGCTCGCGGAGCATGATGGCCGGGTGGAGACCCGAGACCCCGAGACCGACGACCTCGCCGAGGAAGCACCGCCCGGCTGGGTCCTCCGCACGCCGACACGGTGGCGGGAGATCTGGCCTGTCCCGGTCATGGCCGTGCTCCTCGCCGCGGTGGAGGTCCTCGGCGGCATCGGGTTCGGGGGTGTGTTCGCCCTCGTCGTCGGGCTGACGGCCGCCGCGCTCACCACTGCCGGCGCCGTGGCGCTGTTCGTGACCAGCTGGCGCGCGTACGACGAGCAGACGGTCGAGGCCTCCTGGCGCGGTCACGTCACGCACGTGGTGGTCGCGGTGACGACCGGAGGTGTGGTCGCACTCGCCACCCTGCTGGTCGGCCTGCCGTTCGGCATGCTGTTCGGGCTCGTGGCGCTTCCGCTGACGCTCACTTCTGCGCGCGCCGTGCCCCGCTTCGACCACCTCGCGGTCATGTGGGCCTTCGGGGTGGTCGGTGCCATCTGTGCCACGCTCGCCGTCATGGGGCTGACCGTCGACGACGTCTCGCGGGTCCAGCGTCCCGCCTGGATCGCCGGTGGCGTCTTCGCGCTGTTCTCGGCGGTGATCGTCATCCACCAGTTCCGAGCCGCAGCCCGCGCACCGCTCCGCTAGGCCGGGGCCGGCCTCAGCGCCCGAGCCCGAACCGGGTCACGACCCCGGGCGAGTACAGCACCGAGTCCGGCTCGAGCTCGGTCAGCGCGAACGGCAGCCCCGCGGCCCCGACCAGGTCGTCCCGCAGCGACACCACCGAAGCCCGGTGCAACGGCCACGACTCGTGCTCGTTCGGCCAGAAGCGCGTCCGGCCGAGCCGGTGCACGTGCATGCCCCACCGTGCCGTGAGGAACGTCTCGAGTGCCGTGGGCTCCGCGATCGGCGTCCCGGTCCGCACGTCGACGAGGGAGCGCAGGTGGGTCCCGTGCCGCCGCACCGCGTAGGCGACCCGGTCGGCCGCGGGCCGTCGCTGCTGCGCCACCGCCCACTTGTACGGCAGGCCGGTCGCCACGCGTGCGCCGACCGTCGGCGCGAGCTTGCCCGCGTCGAGCGACAGGAACACGACTCCGTGCTGCCCACGGTCGTCGACGGTGTAGACGCGCACGTTCACCTCGATGAAGTCGCCGACGCGGCCCACGGAGACCGGCGGGAACCGCGTGTCCGTGAACCGGAACGCGATCAGGCCGACCCACGTTGTCACACCGTCGTCGACGCCGTCGACGCCGAGGGTGTCCGGCCGCGTGCCCGCCGGCAGCAGCTGGGCCACCGCTGACACGTCGACGCGCCAGTGCACGAAGACGACGTCCCGCCACGCCTGTTCGATCCAGGGGCGTCCGGTGAGGCCGGGGGCGACGGCCTGGAGGCGCGGATCGCCTCCGGCAGGCACGGTCGCGGTCACGAGGCGGTCGCCTCCGGGGCGATGTGCCCCGCCACGGGCGCGTCGTCCCACCCCTGCTGCGGGGTGTCGCAGGTCCCGCGGAACACGTACTGCGACGGGCGCTTCCGCTCGCTCGACGTCCAGTCGATCGCGGGACGCCGGCGCTCGGGAGGCAGGTACCCGATCCGGTAGACGGCCATCAGTTCGAGCGACTCGGGGACGCGGAGCAGCCCCTCGATCTCCGCCCACGCGCCCGGGGTCTCCATCGGGAAGGACACGAACTGGATCCCGAGGCCGAGCTCGGTGGTGGCGAGCCAGATGTTCTCCATCGCCGCCCCCATGCTGAACACCGAGTAGAAGCCGGAGAGCTCCTCCTTCCGGTACTCGTGCCGGTCGAGCATCACCCCGAGCAGCAGCGGCGACCCCGCCACGAGCTTCCGGTTCTCCTCACCGAGCGTGTGCGGCACCCGGAGCGTGTTCATCAGGAGCTGCCCGCGCTTCGTGAACACCTGCTTCGTGAACGGCTTGAGCGGCCCGGGGAGCTTGTCGAACAGCATGCCGTCGCGCCGCGCGTCCATCTCGGCCTGCGAGAACCGGAAGTACGGGCGGTACCGCTCGAAGAACGTGCCCTCGGCCATGGTCCTGGTCATCGACGAGCCGCTGATCTCGGCGACGCGGTCGATCGTCGCCCGCTCCTCGACCAGCACGAACCGCCACGGTTGGCTGTTGAGCTGCGACGGCGCTCGCCCCGCCAGCTCCATGAGCAACCGCTGGTGCTCCTCGGAGACCGGGTCGGGCAGGAACGCCCCGTTGGTCGTGCGCCGACGTCGGATCGCCTCGAAGAGCTCCACTGCTGTCCTCCCCGCGGTCAGCGCCGGAACAGCACCGCCCCCAGGTAGGACGGCGCAGCGGCGACCGCGACTCTCCAGTGTGCTCCGGAGCGCGGGTTCGTGCGTGGGGCGGCCGCGAGGGGCACGAGCGCGGGCAGCAGGAAGAGCGCCGACCGGTCGCGTGTCCACACCGGGGTCGTCGCCGCCACACCGGTCAACGTGGCCGTCACGACGAACAGGCCGTGGTGGACGACCCGGAGCTTCTTCGTGCGGATGAGCCGCACCGCGACGGCGGTGCCCCAGGCGCAGTTCGCGACGTAGGCGAGGCCCGCAGCGGTGACCAGACGGCGGGCCGTGCGCGATCCCGTGGGAGGCGATCCGTTCCTCCAGGCCGACTTCCGTCCCATGGAGGCGAACCTACGCGTTCACGCGCCCAGCGTCATCCGACCGGATGACGATGTGAAATACGACATGTCGGAGAATGGAGTCATGACCACCACCGCAGCCAGGCCCACGTCGCTCCGGACCACCGAGCGGTTCCGGTTCGTCGACGTGCTCCGGGGGTTCGCTCTGCTCGGCATCCTCTTCGTCAACGCCGTCGACATCTCGCACGTCGGCGTCGGTTGGATCGAGGCGCACCGGACCGCGCTACCGGACGACCCGCTCCGCGACGTGCTGTACGCGACGACGCAGACGCGGTTCGTCCCGATCTTCAACACCCTTTTCGGCGTCAGCCTGTTCTTCGTGCTCTCCGGTGCCAGGGCCCGCGCCCCGCGTCCCTGGTTCGTGATGGTCCGCAGGCTCGTCGGGTTGGTCGCCATCGGCGCACTGCTGATGCTCGTCTACCCGGGCAACGTGCTCACCGAGTACGGCGTCGCGGGCCTCGTCGTGCTCCCCGTCGTCCTGTTGACGCCGCGGTGGGTGACGCTCGCGTCCGGCCTCCTCCTCACGGCGGCGGCGTACGCGATCACCGGTGGCGGCCTCGCCGCGACGCCGGGACTCATGCTGCTCGGTGCCGGACTCGCTGCGTACGGCGTGCCCAGGGTGCTCGGGGCCGCCGGTCGCGGTGTCGCGACGGTGTTCGTCGCGGCGAGCATCGCGAGCGTGCCGCTGCTCTGGGCGCAGCTCGCAGAGGGCGGCGGCGACCCACGGTTCTCCACGATCGGTGGAACGGCCGGTATCGTCATGGCGGTGGCCTACACGACCGGACTCGCCCTGTTGTGGAAGACCCCTGCGCGACGGGCGCTCGCCGCGTTCTTCGAGCCGCTCGGCCGGATGGCGCTGACGAACTACGTCGTCGCGGCCGTCGTGTTCGCGCTGGCCGGGGTGGCCGTGGACTTCCGGACGATGACGTCGGTCCTGCCGGTCGTGCTCATCGGTGCGGTGCTGATCGTGCTGCAGTCGGTCTGCAGCCGCCTCTGGCTCGGACGCTTCGCGTACGGCCCGGTCGAGTGGCTCTGGCGGACGGCGACCTGGATGCGCATGGCGCCCTGGCGGGTCCGCCGATGACCCTCTCGGTGATCGTCGGGTACGTCGTCGCCGCCGCCTTCCTCGGGCTCTACGTGCACGCCCGCACGCGGGACGCCCGGATGCTCCGCAACGGCGTCTTCCTCACGATCGCCGTCCTGCTGGCGCTCACCACCACCGCGGGACTGCTCGCCAGGACCGTCCCCGCGGCGGCGGTCGTGCTCGGCCTGCTCGCGTCCCTCGCGCCGCTCGCGATCCTGGTGCTCGGCGTGTTCCTCATCGCGAACGGTGTGCTCATGCTCCGACGCGAGGGCCGCAGCCTCGGCAACCTGCTCTCGCTCGTGCTCGGGGTGGTCGTCATCGTGCTGCCGTTGGCCGTCGTCGCCGGGTACGTGGTGCTGACCAGCTACCGGGAGCCGCCGGTCTGGCTCATCGTGCTCGCGAGCGCCGGGTTGCTGGCGGTGCTGCTCTCCCTGAACGCCGCCGGGACCTTCGTCGCGTTCGGTCTGTACGCCGTCGTCTACGCCCGGCTGCGTCACACCGGATCTCCCGACGCGGTGATCGTCCTCGGCTCCGGTCTCGTGCACGGCGACGTCCCGCCGCTCCTGCGGAGCCGGCTCGACCGCGCCGTCGCCGTCTACCGTGCCGCACCGGCGGGACGGCGCCCGGTCCTGGTGCCCTCCGGCGGTCAGGGGTCGGACGAGCCGCGACCCGAGGGTGAGGCGATGGCGGAGTACCTCGTGGCGCAGGGCGTCGACCCAGCCGACGTCGTGCCGGAGACGGCGTCACGGAACACGCGGCAGAACCTCGAGTTCTCGATGGCACTGCTCGCCGAACGCGGACGCACCGACCGGGTGCTCGTGACGACGAACAACTACCACGTGCTGCGGGCCGCGGTGCTCGCGCGGAAGACCGGGTCGAGCGCGCAGGTCATCGGCTCCCGGACGGCGCCGTACTACGTGCCGAGCGCGTTCCTCCGCGAGTACCTGGCCGTCGTGGTCGAGCACCGGTGGCTCAACCTCGTCGCTTGCGTGCCGCTGGTGCTCCTCGCCGCCTACGCCCTGTGGTCGGGGCTGGTGGGCGCCGGTTCCTGACGCAGTGCGGTCCGGTGTCCTCCGGGCGGCGCTCGGTCAGGGCGTCTCGCGCGAGACGAGCTTGGAGAGCACGATCGCGGAACGCGTGTGGTCGACCTGCGGAGCGAGGCGCACCTTGTCGAGCGCTTCCTCGAGGGCGGAGAGGTCCTTCGAGCGCATGTGCACGACGGCGTCGGCGCTGCCCGTGACCGTGCCGGCGTCGATGACCTCGGGGACGGTGTCGAGCAGGGAGCGCAGTTCGTCGGGGGAGACCGTGCCGCGGCAGTAGAGCTCCACCCAGGCCTCGGTGCCGCGGTCCTCCACGGCGGGGTCCACCTTGATCGTGAAGCCCTGGATCACCCCGTCGCCGACGAGCCGGTCGACGCGGCGCTTCACGGCGGAGGCCGAGAGTCCGACCACCGACCCGATGTCGCCGTAGCCGGCGCGGGCGTTCTCCCGGAGCTGGTCCAGGATGCGGTGGTCGAGCGAATCCATTGGACCCATGGTACGCGGAGTTGTTGCACGACCGGTGGGTTCCGCGCACGAAACGTGCGCGCCCCGAACGGGTGTCACGGTGTTTCGCGATCCGTTGCTGCACTGTTCGGACGGTTCGTGCGAGGATCGGTCTCGGCGTCGACCTGGTCCGCTACGGCGAGTGAGCCTGCATCTCGCCGGAGCACTTCACCCCGTTCCGTTTCGGTTCCTGGCAGGCTCGGGCCCCGGTCCCTCCAGGAGGACTGATGTCGAACACCGCACCCTCGACCACCGACGCACCGGCCCGTACCGCGACCAAGCGGACGATCCTGATGTGCAAGCCGGACTTCTACACGGTCAGCTACCGGATCAACCCGTGGATGCACCCCGAGGACCCGACCGACACGTCGAAGGCCGTCCAGCAGTGGCAGTCGCTCGTCGACGTCTACGAAGGACTCGGCTTCGACATCTCGTACATCGAGCCGATCGACGGCCTGCCCGACATGGTCTACGCGGCCAACGGCGGCTTCGTGCTCGACGGCATCGCCTACGGCGCGAAGTTCCAGTACCCCGAGCGCCAGCCCGAGGGCCCTGTGTACATGGAGTGGTTCGCCGCGAACGGCCTGACCGTCGCCGACCCCGAGCAGACCAACGAGGGCGAGGGCGACTTCCTGCTCGTCGGGAACACCATCTTCGCCGGCACCGGGTTCCGCTCGGACAGCACCTCGCACGAGGAGCTCGCGGAGATCTACGGCCGCGAGGTCGTCACGCTCAAGCTGATCAACCCGAGCTTCTACCACCTCGACACCGCCATCGCCGTGCTCGACCCCGAGCCCGACGCTTCCGGCCAGTCGAACATCGCCTACCTCGAGAGCGCCTTCGACGAGCCGTCGCTGGCCATCCTGCGCGAGCGCTTCCCGGACGCGATCATCGCGACCGAGGAGGACGCCTCGATCCTCGGCCTGAACTCGTACTCCGACGGGTACAACGTCGTGATCGCGTCGCGCGCCGTCCGGTTCGCCGAGCAGCTCCGGGAGAAGGGCTACAACCCGATCGGCGTCGACCTGTCCGAGCTGCTGCTCGGCGGCGGCGGCGTGAAGTGCTGCACGCTCGACCTGCACCCCGTCGGCACCGGCAACTCGGTGGCGCGGTCCTGATGGGCACCGCTCTCGGGACGGCGACCGCTGCGGCGCTCGCCGTCGAGGACGGCTCCCTGGCGCACAACTACAGCCCACTGCCCGTCGTCATCGCCTCGGGCGACGGCGCGTGGGTGACCGACGTCGACGGCAAGCGCTACCTGGACGGTCTCGCCGCGTACTCCGCCGTGAACTTCGGCCACGGCAACCCGCGGCTGCTCGACGCCGCCCGCGCACAGCTCGACCGGGTCACGCTGACCTCGCGTGCGTTCGTGAACGACCAGCTCGGCCCGTTCGCCGCGTCGCTCGCCGCGCTGACGGACACTGAGCTGGTGCTCCCGATGAACACCGGTGCCGAGGCCGTCGAGTCCGCGATCAAGGTGTCGCGTGCCTGGGGCTACCGGGTGAAGGGGGTCCCCGCGGGGCAGGCGACGATCGTCGTCGCGTCCGGGAACTTCCACGGCCGGACCACGACCATCGTGTCGTTCTCGGACGACCCCGTGGCGCACGACGACTTCGGCCCGTACACGCCGGGGTTCCGCACGGTGCCCTACGGCGACGCTGCGGCGCTGCGCGAGGCGATGGACGAGACCGTCGTCGCCGTGCTGCTCGAGCCGATCCAGGGCGAGGGCGGCGTCGTGATCCCGCCGGCGTCGTACCTGCCCGCCGTCCGGGAGGTCTGCGACGAGTTCGGCGCGCTGTTCGTCGCCGACGAGATCCAGTCCGGCCTCGGTCGCACCGGCCACACCCTCGCGGTGCAGCGCGTCGGCGTCCGTCCCGACCTGATCACGCTCGGCAAGGCGCTCGGCGGCGGCATCGTCCCGGTGTCCGCGGTCGTGGGCTCGCGTGACGTCCTCGGCGTGCTGCGTCCCGGTGAGCACGGCTCCACGTTCGGCGGCAACCCGCTCGCGGCGGCCGTCGGCTCCGAGGTCGTGGCGATGCTCGGCGAGGGCACGTTCCAGCAGCGGGCCCTCGACGGCGAGCCGCTCCTGCGCGGGCTGCTCGACGACCTGCTCGGCGAGGGGGTCGTGTCGCACCGCGTCGCCGGACTCTGGGCCGGGATCGACATCGACCCGGCGCTCGGCACCGGGAAGCAGATCTCGCAGGACCTCGCCGACCGCGGGGTGCTCGTGAAGGACACGCACGGGTCGACGATCCGGTTCGCGCCGCCGCTCGTCGTGACCGACGACGAGATCCGCCTGGCGATCGGGACGCTGTCCGAGGTGCTCGCCGCGCGCTGAGGCGGCTCGTCGAGGCCGCTCGTCGACTGAGCAGAAATCGTCGGGTCCGTTCGCGGCACCCGACGATTTCTGCTCAGTGGACGCTGCGTCAGACCGCCCAGCGGGCCGCCAGCTCGTCCATCAGGGCGTCCAGGCGCTCGTCGACGACCTGCGCGTCGGGGTTCGCCTCGAACCAGGCGATCACCTCGCGCACCCCGTGCCGGTACGGCGTGCGAGGCCGGTACCAGGGCACGATCGACCGGACCTTGCTGTTGTCGAACACCGAACTGTTCGCCTTGTCGCCGAGGAGCGCCGCGCCCCACTCCGGGTCCACCGCGTTGATCGCGTCCGCTGGCACGTGAACGATCCGCAGATCGGAGACCCCCGCTGCCGCGGCGATCTCCTGCGCGATGGCGTTCCACGTCGGTGCCTCGTCGCTCGTGATCGTGAACGCCTCGCCGATCGCCTCGCCGCGGTCGAGCAGCCCCGTGAACCCGACCGCGAAGTCCCGGCTGTGCGTCAGCGTCCACAGCGACGTGCCGTCACCGGTGATGATGATCGGCTTGCCGGCGCGCATCCGCGCCACCGCAGTCCACCCACCCGTGAGCGGCAGCTTCGTCTCGTCGTAGGTGTGCGACGGCCGCACGATCGTCACCGGGAAGTCCCGCTCCCGGTACGCCTCCATCAGCAGTTCCTCACACGCGATCTTGTCGCGCGAGTACTGCCAGTACGGGTTCTTCAGCGGCGTCGACTCCGTGATCGGCAGGTGCGTCGCCGGCGTCTGGTACGCCGACGCCGAGCTGATGAAGACGTACTGCCGGGTCCGGCCCGCGAAGTACTCGACGTCGGCCTGCACCTGGTCCGGGGTGAAGGCGATCCAGTTCGCGACGGTGTCCCACTTCCGGTCGCCGAGTGCGTCCGCGAGTGCGCCGCGGTCCGAGACGTCGGCCTGGAGGTGCGTCACGCCCTCAGGGATCGGCCTGCCCCCGGTGGTCCCCCGGTTGAGCACGGTCACGTCGAACCCCTGCTCGACGGCTTCGCGGACGCACGAGGCGCTGATGACCCCGCTGCCGCCGATGAACAGCACGCTCGGTCCCGACATGGATGCTCCTTCGCTCCCGGCGGTGCACCACTGCACCGCAACCCCTCCGATCCTGCACCTACCCGTCCGTGTGCAGTCGCCGACGGTGTGCAAGACTCGACGGGTAGACCCCGGAACGATCACTGGCCACGGCCACATCGCCGGGGTTTCGTCGTGTCGCCCGCTGAGTCGCCGGCTGACCACCGCGACTACCGTCGCCCGCGGAGCCGCACCGACGCGGCCACGACAGGAGTGACACGCACATGGAGTACCGCTACCTCGGCAACTCGGGCCTCAAGGTCTCCGAGATCACCTACGGCAACTGGCTCACCCACGCCTCCCAGGTGGAGAACGACGCCGCGATCGCCTGCGTCCGGGCAGCGCTCGACGTCGGCATCTCGACGTTCGACACCGCCGACGTCTACGCGAACACCGGCGCCGAGACCGTCCTCGGTGAAGCGCTGAAGGGGGAGCGTCGGCAGTCGCTCGAGATCGCCACGAAGGTGTTCGGACCGACCGGTCCGAAGGGGCACAACGACACCGGGCTGAGCCGGAAGCACATCCTCGAGTCCATCAACGGCTCGCTCGAGCGGCTGCAGACCGACTACGTCGACCTGTACCAGGCGCACCGGTTCGACTACGAGACCCCGCTCGAGGAGACGATGATGGCGTTCGCCGACGTCGTCCGGCAGGGCAAGGCGCTGTACATCGGCGTGAGCGAGTGGACGGCCGAGCAGTTGCGCGCTGGCCACGAGCTCGCCGACGACCTCGGCGTGCAGCTCATCTCCAACCAGCCGCAGTACTCCGCGCTCTGGCGGGTCATCGAGGGCGAGGTCGTACCGACGTCCGAGGAGCTCGGCGTCTCGCAGATCGTCTGGTCCCCGATCGCCCAGGGTGTCCTGACGGGGAAGTACCAGCCGGGTCAGCCGCTCCCCGAGGGCTCGCGCGCCACCGACGACAAGGGTGGCGCGAACATGATCAAGCGGTTCATGCGCGACGAGGTGCTCACTGCGGTGCAGGACCTGCAGCCGATCGCCGACGAACTGAACCTGTCGATGGCACAGCTCGCCGTCGCGTGGGTGCTGCAGAACCAGAACGTGACGTCGGCGATCATCGGCGCCTCGCGACCGGAGCAGGTGCACGACAACGCCGGCGCTGCCGGAGTGGCGATCCCCGCCGAACTGCTGTCCCGCATCGACGACGCCCTCGGCTCGGTCGTCGAGCGCGACCCGGCGAAGACGCAGGAGAGCAGCCCGAAGACCCGCGAGGCCTAGCCCGGCCGCGAAGCACCGGTGCCTGTGCGTCGAACACCGTCATGTGGCGGTGCGACGTACAAGCACCGGTGTTTTGCGGATCAGGGGGCGGGCCTCGGAAACGCAAAAGAGCCCCTCACTCTCGTGAGGGGCTCTTCACCGTGGCTGGACACGGCATCGATCCGTGGACCTTTCGATTTTCAGTTGGATGTGGAATTCTGGCGGGTGCTCAATAGCACTCACTTCCCACGGCTCAGGCCATGAGCGCACTTGATAGTGATGGATAAGAGCGGCTGGAAGCAGTGAGCCCCCCGGCACGAAGCCGGCACAGAGGCTCGGTCGGACCCAGACTGACCGGAGACCGGGTTGCAACAGTGACTGACGATCTCGATCACCGTTATCGTGCAATTTCCCAATTCGCGAGACTGCTTACGGCTTCGCGCTCAATGACTTTTCCAGATTGCAGCCGCCAGCGCTTCCATTACAGGCAGGGCTGAACTTTTTGCTGGTTGCCCCTCAGACGCGGACGCAGACTTACTTACGGCGATCTTCGCTTCCTTCAGAAGGTCTGGGTCGAGTCCGGAGAGCCCTACCGCCGAAGCTGCTGCAAGGAAGTTTTGAGACCACTTCTTACGAGGATTTTTGAATTGCGCCTCCTTGAACTCTCGACCGAAACTCTTCTCAAGTGCACCCAGATACACCGACGGGTGTAGGAGATCCTCGATCTCTGAAAAGTCCCGACCGAGATCCCGAAGAACGAAAATATTGGCCCGGTCGAGTATTCCGTCGCTATGAAGCTGTCCGGCCCTATTGTCGCCAGCAGCGTCCCCATCGAGGACCGCAATGATACGGCAGGCTGTCGACCGCTCGTGTTGAATAAGACGAGCAATTTTACCCGCCCCGGTCGCAGCCTTGAAAACGACTCGTCCGGCGGCAATATCCTTAGCGGCCTCTGGCTTGATTTGACGAAGAATTGCCGGGAGGATGTCGGCGTCGGTCCAACCTTCGGTTAAGACCACTACTTCTGCGGAATCAAGATTGTCATGGAGCTCAACGCCAAGAACCTCTCGAATGCTTTGAACAGTGCGCGCGCTCGATGCTGCGTTGCTACGTACGAGAATGTTCGCTGCGACTAATTCCCGGTTCACGAATATCGGATTATGACTCGCGAGCACAACTTGCTGCCGACGTGCAATCTTGGTGAAGAGAGCTAGCAAATCGTGCACGGCACGGGAGTGTAGGTGCGCTTCCGGTTCATCCACTAGAAGGACCAGACGAGATTTAGATCGGTCGATTCGTTCGTTAGCTAAATGCTGAATCAAGGCGAGCGCAAAAAGGCTCTTCACGCCGTCGCCCTTCTGCGCGAGCGACGTTGCTGAGCCGTCGTCGATGAGCACGCGGTCGATCGTCTCGGCTGTTCGGACATCTCTACGTTGGAGCTCTACACTCGAAACGTTTGCTAGATACGTCGATATCGTGTCCTTCAGGTCAGCTTGCACACTCTCAACAACGCTCGAGCGCAACTCGTCAACCTGCTTCAAGGCGGCCTGATACTCGTCGGTACGTGCTAGCTCGTTTAGCCGGAGAGTTGCCAGGGTGTTGAGAAGCTCCATAGCCTGTTCCATCGTGCGAACTGCGGGTATGAGTACGTAATCGATGCGCTGACTTACGAACTTAGCTATGGTGGGGGCTTTGCTTGAATAGCCGGCCGCTCCGCGTCCAGGTTTAACGACCTGTAGAGAGGTCTTCGATCGGCTGAACTTCAATTCGATCGGCAGAGACCCGTTGTTCGCCAGACCCGTCGCCTGCCGGAATTCTGCAACTTCTTCGTCGGAGAGACTGAAGGTAATACGCACAACGCTTGGTTGGGGACTTCTGGCTGCTTGCTTCGCCAGAGGGTAATCAGCAATCCAATTAAAGCCGACATCTCTGTGGCGATCGGGACGTTTCCGAGGGTGGTATGCGTCGTAAATCAGGGCAACCTGACGTCCCGAGAGCTCACCAGTATTGGTTACGCGTTCCGGGAGGTCGCCCCATGCCTCAATCGCTCGAAGCCCAAGTGCTAGCGCACGCAGAAGGTTACTCTTACCCTCATTGTTGGGCCCTATCAGAGTGGTAAGGTCCGAAAGTGCAAAATGCGTCTGCTTCCCAATCGATCTGTAATTGCCGACTGTCGCGTCCGTTATCTTCAATTCTTCCCCGTATGACGTTGGTCAAATTAGATTGAGGTTTATGCCTGTTACCCGCTGGCCCCATAAGGCATACTCTGCGTTACGAACCGTCACCAGTAGATTGCGACAACTTCGAGGTCAATTAAGGCCTCTTGATTATTAGTTGGCGGTGCCGAGATGGTCTCGAAGTCCTCGAGTGATTCTGGTGAAGAGTCGAACAGCAGTCCGGATCTCTTGCGCGCACGACTCCTCAGCCCTCTATCAGTCGGCGCTGAGGTCAAGAAGGCACGTTCAACCAACCAGGTGTCTAGAGCGTCGAAAGCTTTACCCTGCAGGATCAAACCATCGGCCTGATTCCGTTGGGTATGCGCGAATCGCCAAAGCTCCGCCGCTCGGTATTCGAGCTGGCCAGACGTTGCTTCTAGCGCGTAGGAGAACAATGCTGCTTCCAGCGCGTCGCGATTTCTTTCTTCCCGGGTATTCACAGATGGCGAGTATCCAGTCGCGCCGGCACGAGTGATCAAGTCGGGAAACTGTGGCGAGATGTCCCTTATTGCTTCGGTGAGCTTGACGGGCGTCCACTTCGGTTGCACGCCGGTCTTGCCGACGCGGCCAAGAATCGTAAAAGTGCTCTGCGAAAAAAGGACTCTTCGAACGTCTCTCCAATATTTCGCCTGCTCGGTGACACCGACGACGTGCAGGGGAATGTGATCCCCGCCGGTCTCTGCTGAGAAAGGCTTCGTAACGATTACCGGGGTCTCGCCTGTGACGTCTACGGAAAGTTCCGTCGCTCTAGATTTGAGGGGTATCAGGCCTGCTAAGAGTCGATCCAATACCTTCGTGATCGGCCCGGACTCGGCGAGGATCAGAGCGGCAGAAGGATCGTTCGCGATGGCGGGGTAATCTTCAGCGAGATCAGCGAAAACTCCCATTGTTGTGTTGAAGCCATACACTGGATCGGGGGCAAGTTCGACTTCGATCTCTATTAAAGATCCTCTGCGTATGTCAATTTGCTGTCCGTCGGACGAACGATTTGATGACCATACTAGATCGGCTTGTACAAGGTCGTATAAGTGTTTGAACAGCGATTCGCTGACCGCGCGACTGAGTACCTGGTTGCTGACCGACGATGACCCGGTGAAACGCGCTGTCAATTCGGATTTCACAATTGAAGGTACTGAGGCGCCGACGGTCCCCCCTACTTCCGACTCGTTGGACTGTGAGTTGAGAGAAGTTACTTCTGCAGGGAGGGTGCCGACTAATGACACAAGGAGGGACTGGACGCTTACCTCGTCGAGATAGGCGAATTCGCGTAGTACCGCGCCTTTCATTGCCTTGCCAAGATTCGCATCAGGTTCGGGAATAGCATGGACCTTCTTACGCCGACCGAACATGAGCCCTCTTCTCTTCGCGAACATGTTTGCTTACTAGGTACGCCGCGAGCATGTCTTCCCCGTCGATCGCGGACCGATCGGCTTCGGCGGCGAGAAGCGCAGCTTCTGTCCACACCGACGCCAGTTCTGCGCCTGACCAGCCTTCGGTCGCCGCGGCGATCTCCTCTAGCGGTAGTGGTGCGACTGTAGATAGTCGCCGAGCGTCCACTTCGAGTATGGATAGACGGTCGCTGGTGGTGGGCAGCTTGAAGGTTATCTCCCAATCAAAGCGCCCGGGGCGGGTCAGAGCAGGATCTATGCGGTCTGCCCGGTTCGTTGCGGCCAGAACGATGACGTTGCCCGCGGCCTCGTTGAAGCCATCCATTTCCGTCAGGAGCTGTGCCACTAGTCGGTCAGATGATTCATGCGACCCCTCAGTTCGTTCACTCGCGATGCTGTCGATCTCGTCGAAAAACACGATGGCCCGATCGCGAGTTTGCGCCTCGGCGAAGATCTTGCGGAGGATCTCCTCTGTGTCACCGACGTACTTTGAGACTATTGCAGGCCCGCTCACTAAGAAAAGAGACGCGTCAGACTCGGCTGCGATCACTCGTGCGAGGTGTGTTTTTCCGGTCCCAGGCGGTCCGGCGAGCAAGACGCCCTTAACGGGGCGTGCCTTTATTTCATCGAGGCGCGAGTGATGGTTAAACTGGGTCTCCAGAATGTGACGTGCCCTTGCGACTACGTCGGCATAGCCGCCAAAGTCTGCGTACTTCAGGTTGCCTTTCTTGTTCGTGTAGTCGAAACGGCTGATGTCCGTTGTGTCGTCGGCAGCGTCTCTAACACGGATGGGCGCTTCGTCGATGATTTCTGTTGCGCCTTCACGAATCGTATATAGAATCGTGTTGCCAGGTTTGGTAGGAATATCTCCTAAAGCCTCTGTGGTCAGCATTCCGCCCGGAGCCTCTATCAGCAAGCGGTCGCCGGGAAGACTGGAACGTACGATGCCGATGCCCGTAGGTTCATGCCAGAGGTCGCGCTCCACCGTCCGCCAGCGGTCGTCACCTACGAGAAGGACGTCACCGACTTCGATGTCCGTGACGCCGTCCGCTTTGAGGCGAGTCAGGAGGCCAGTCGGATACTGGGCATAGATCACCTCGGTGTTGTCGGCTACGCGTACAACGCGCGCGAGATGCCCCGTGAGAGATGGGTCGTCTGCTTCCCACTCTTCGCCTACGTCTGCCATAGGGCGAACTTAGCTCAGTTTCTGCATGAGGCGTTGCGGGGAGGGCGGCCCCGAGGAGCGGACGGACCGCAGCGAAGCGAGGACCGCCCGCACCGCAGGGGCAGCGCTCCCCCGCGTCGGCCGCTAGGCCGACCTTGAACGAGTAGAGAAAGTTCTCACAGGTCGCCCGCAGTGCCGGCGTCCGTTGCGATCTGCCGTTGAGCTGCCTCGCCCACAGGCCCGCCGAGGTCACGCAGGTCGTAGAGGGAGAGCGACGGGATACCCGCCCTGACCGCCTCGATGTCCGGGGAGTCCGATACGAGCTGCTGGACAGCAGCCAGGGTGGCATCGGAGTACCGGCGGATGAAGCCCTGCGATCCGGTGTCCTGAGCGCGTGCGAGGTCTGAGATCACGGGTCGTGGTTCGTGGACACGGTGCGCGTACGCCGACAGCACTGCCCGGAGCTCAGTTCCGGCCTTCGAGATCTTGTGAGCGTCGGAGATAGCTGCCCGGAGCTCGTCCTGGACGTCTGCAGGGCCTTCAGGCCAACGGATCCGGCCGAGGTGTTCCGCATCCTTCTGGGCCTTCTTGGCGAGCGTGGTCACGGCAGCAAGAAGGGTCGGCGGGACGGTGCCCCACTCGATCGCTGACTCCATGCTTGCCTCCGGCTCTCAGGCTACCGTTCGCGGCCGCGTCTCCTGATGAGCAGACACTATCAACATCTGCGTTAGTGCCAAACAATTGTTGACAAGGTTCGCAAACGTGTGCAGACTGAGATCAGAAGCAACGATCGAGAGGAGCCAGAGATGGCGATCCAGTCAGCAATCCCGGTGAGCTTCGACGCGTACTTCCCGAAGGGCGCGTTCATGGTGGGTGAGGTCGAACCCGTCGTGAAGTGGTCGGATGACGGCCAGCGTCAGGGACAAGACCTCGACAAGAACTCCGGTCAGCCGATGTGGCAGGTGCGCGTGATCGACGCTGATCCTGACTCGCGCAAGGGCCAGAACGAGGTCACGGTCAAGATCATCAGCATCAGCGAGCCGGTTGCCCCGCCGGAGATCCAAGGCCTCCCGTTTCGGCCGGTCGTCTTCGATGGTCTGTCTGTTACCCCGTACGTGAAGGAGAACGGTGGCCGACCACGCGTCGCGTACTCGCTCCGGGCTCGCGAGATGAAGGCCGCCGCGAAGCCACGGGGTGGTGAGTGATGAGTTGGTCCGTTCGTAAGGAGGTCCGTTACTGGGCTGACGAGTTCGAGGGGTTCGCCCGACACTTCCGATGGGTGCTGATCGGACTGATGATCCTCACCCTCGTGGATCTCTTGACCACCTGGTTGCCCCTTGTGTGGTGGCTCAACGGCTTCGTGGCGCTCATTTTCGTGCTTCGCCGTCTGCGTGTGTGGGGCAACATCGACGAAGCACTCCACCGAGCGCAGCAGCGCTCGATCTCTCGGCACATCGTGGCCGCCTGGCCAGCTCTTGCGCAGACACTCCGGCTTGAAGCGCATGGTCCGAGTGGATCGCGCATCGCAGCCGGTATCGGATCACCGAGCTGGGACGCAGACGCGTGTCTTGTGCCGCTGTACCTTCCGAGCGGTCTCACGTCCGGGGACGTCGGAGCTCACCTGGACCGGATTGCGGCAGCATTCGGGGCGCGTCGCGCCACCTTGTCCGGGACGCGGATCGATCAGCTCGAACTTCGCCTGTACTACGCCGACCCTCTTGCCGAACCGTTCGTGCTTGCTCCAAGCGATGAATGGGACGGACGAGCGGTCACGATGGGCCGGACCGAAGAGGGTGAGGACTGGAGGCTCCGTCTCGGCCCGCACACGCTGGTTGCTGGTGCCTCGGGAAGCGGCAAAGCGTCGATCGTCTGGGCCCTCCTCTTGGGGCTCGCCGGCGCAGTCCGGTGCGGGATGGTCGAAGTGTGGGGCGTCGACCTCAAGGGCGGCATGGAGCTCGGGATGGGTAAGCCTCTCCTGACTCGCTTCGCGAACGACTCGGTGCACGCGGTGACCATGCTCGAGGAAGCCGTCGCTCAGATGCAGGCACGGGCTCGCGACCTCGCCGGGACGACTCGGCAGCACGAAGCTTCCATCGAGGCTCCCCTCGTGATCGTCCTGATCGACGAACTCGCTGCTCTGACGGCGTACGAATCAGACCGGGATCTGCAGCGCCGAGCGAACGCCAGCATCGCAACGCTGGCGTCACAAGGGCGTGCTGTCGGCTTCGTGGTGATCGCGTGCCTGCAGGATCCACGCAAGGAGACGCTGCCCGCGCGGGGGCTCTTCACGCAGACGATCGGGCTTCGTCTCCGCGACCGGACCGAAACGTCGATGGTGCTCGGTGACGGCGCTGTCGCTGCCGGTGCGCTCTGCCACGAGATACCGATCGGCGCGCCCGGCACCGCCTACGTCCTGTCCGACGAGCTCGCGACACTGCAGCGGGTGCGGGCTGGATACGCGGACGATGCCCTGATCACGCGCACGGCACGAGCCTTCGCCGCGCCGCGCTTCAAGCCGGTGGTCGTACCTGAGACACAAAGTGCGCGTGAGCCCGCCCCGCCGCGACGTCGGACGCGGAGCGCTGCTCGATCGAAGGAGGAGTCATGAAGAACATCGCACGATCCGCACTGGTTATCGTCGTCGCTGGGGTGCTCGTCGCCGGCGGTGCGATCGTCGGTCACTTCACCGCAGCGGAACACGCTCCAGCCGCGGCCGAGGTGAAACCGTCGATGTGCAACCTGCGCATCTCGTGGGACACGACGAACGGTGCAGAGCACGCGATCTACGTCGCGCCGGATCCTACAGACCGTTCACTTGTCCAGCGGTACGGGCACATCGCGAACCAGTCGTGCACTGACGCGCAGCTCACCGACTGGATCGATCAACGACGCAAGGAGCACGCCGCGGTCGACGTCTGCCGTCCAGTGTTGCGCACGGACGACGTGACTGGGTACGTGTACCCAATCGGATGCGCGGTCCCCGAACTGGTGGTGTCTGATGGGCCTCGCTGAGTCAGTCGCGCGCCGTCTCCGTAGTCCGGAGTTCGATCGTTGGATGCGTGGTGCCGCCCGGGTGGGCTTCTGCACGAACCCGGTTCGGCTGGTCGGAGCATCCACGACCTTCGGATCTGAGACGGGGGAGGAGCGCGCCAGGTTCTCGTCGGCCGACCAGCCGGATCACGTCTTCTTCACCCGCTGCGGCAACCGCCGCGCGCAACGCTGCGCCTCGTGCAGCCACGAGTACAAGGGCGACACCTGGCACATGATCATGGCTGGCGCAGCCGGCGGGATGAAGGGCGTTCCCAACTCAGTCGCGGCCCACCCGATGGTCTTCCTGACGCTCACCGCTCCGTCATTCGGCGCCGTCCACGGCACGTCCTGCGCGCGGGCCAAACCTTGCACACACGGTCGTCGACCGGAATGCGCGACCGGACACGGAGGGGGTAGTCCCGAGCTCGGCGATGCGATCTGCCCAGACTGCTACGACTACGAGGGCCACGTCGTGTGGCAGTACTTCGCGTCCGAGCTGTGGAGGCGATTCACCATCCAGCTTCGGAGGGAGCTCGCCAGAGTCCTTGGCATGAGTCAGCGAGAGGCTTCCACCCTCGTTCGACCACAGTTCGCGAAAGTGGCGGAGTTCCAGAAGCGGGGCGCCGTCCACTTCCACGCGATCGTGCGACTCGACGGTGTCGACAGCGACGATGCATTCCCAGCGCCAGATGATCGCATGACGACCGCTCACCTGACGCAAGCGATCCGCCAGGCTGCGCGTGCGGTGCGGTATCAACCGCCCAGCCTTCCCTCTGGACGCCTACCGAACATGCTCCGTTGGGGGCGGCAGATCGACGTGAAGCCGATCGTTCGAAGCGAAGGTCTCGATCGACGGCTGTCGGATCGCGCGGTCGCCGCCTACATCGCCAAGTACGCGACCAAGGCGACGGAGGATCTGGATGCGGGGGCTTCGCCCCGTCCACACCTCGTCAGGCTCCGCGACATCGCCGAACAGATCGGAGTCGCTGCAGAACAGCAGTCGCCCTATGTACTTCTTGAACGCTGGTCGCGGATGCTCGGCTTTCGTGGCCACTTCTCGACGAAGTCGAGGCGCTACTCGGTGACGCTCGGCTCTCTCCGGGACGCACGACATCAGTGGCGTCTTGAACGCATCGCCGCGGCTGCAAGTGAGCCTCACGGGGGAGAAGTCGAGAGCGTGCTCGTTGTGGGGAGTTGGTCGTACGCCGGCATGGGATGGACCTCGCAGGGCGACAAGGCTCTCGCGATCGAGGCTGCCCGCGCGGCGAGGGAATGGAGAGATTCGCGAAACACCAAGAGGCCAGACAGAGGAGACGGCGATGTTCGCTGATCAGGAAGCTCACGAAGAAACCACACTCGTTGAGGAGGACGCCTACCTCACGCGACGCGAGGCGGCTGCTCGTTGCCGTGTCCCGCTCTCAACGTTCGATGCGCTGCGCCGCCAGTCCAGGGTTCCGTATCCGGACGCGCGCATGGGGAAACACATGCTCTGGAAGATGTCGACCATCGTCGGCTTCCTCGAATCAGGTGGTACCAGTGGCCGAGCGCACTGAGCGGCTGGACCCGCGGACTCGCAAGCCGCTCCCCGAAGGAATCAGGTACCGGACTGACCGCGGGAAGTACCAGGTCCGTGTTTGGGCTACCGGCCTGAACGGGGTGGATCGAGAGCGGAGCTTCCTCGTTGGGTCGCTTGCCGAAGCAAAGCGTGTGCGGAGCGACGCTCGAACTCGGATCAAGCCAGACGGCGGTATGACCCTCGACGTGTGGCACTCGCGCTACTGGCAAACGATCGAGTCGAGTATTCGTCCGGCTACGGCTCGTGGTTACGACGTTGCTTGGCGACGCCGCGTGCAGCCGTGGTTCCGACGTTGCTTGGCGACGCCGCGTGCAGCCGTGGTTCGGGCACCGCAAGTTGGAGACGATCTCTGCCGGCGATGTCGATGAGGCAATCGGACAGTGGAGCGGATCGGCTTCGACGCGCAACGACGCTCTTGCCATGCTCAGCCGCTTGCTCGACGGCGCGGTCCGGTTCGGCGTGATCGGCGGGAACCCGGCACGACTGGTTCGTCGGCCTCGCGAAGACGGAGCACGGAGTTTTCGGTCGAGAGCGCTCTCTTCCGAGGAGGTCCGCACGCTTCTCGCTGCGATTGAGGACGGTCCCTACCGTGCGTACCTCTCGGCACTCGTGTTCACCGGGATGAGAGCGGGGGAGGCGAGTGCTCTGCGGGTGTCCGACGTCGACCTGGCGGGACGAGTGATCCACGTGCGTCGGAGCTTCTCGCCGGGGCGTAATGGTGAGCTGATCGAGCAGAGTCCGAAGAGTCACAAGGAGCGAACCGTCCCGCTTCCCGGTGTCCTTCTGCCGTCCATCACTGTGCAGATCGAGGGCAAGCGGCGCAATGACCTGGTCTTCACGGGGCCGAAGGGCGGACGTCTGCAGGTCTCCAACGTCCGCCGTGCGGTCGACTGGCCGCGGCTCCGGCTGCTTCTGGACCGGCCTGACTTCCGCATCCACGACCTCCGGCACACGCTCGCAACCCTCCTGTTCGACGCCGGCAGTGCTGCCAACGACGTGCAGGCGATCTTGGGCCACTCCTCGATGCAGGTCACCGAACGGTACAGCCGGGCTCGTTCCGACGCAGCGGTTCGAGCCAGCGGCGCTCTCGACCGAATGATCGGCGGAGAATCACAGTCATGACGTCCACCGAGATTCGCATGGGTCCTTGGCGACCGCTCTACGAGTATCTCGCGCAACGTCCCGACGAAGCAGAGATCGACATCACGTACGACGAGATCGAGGCAATCGTGCAGCTGCCTCTCCCGACGATGGCCCGGTCGAGGCCGGAGTGGTGGACGGTCATCCCCCTCAAGCAGCGAGCTCGAAGCTGGCTCGCAGCGGGTCGGCACCCGTTTGTGTCTGCTGCCGGCGTCGTCTTCCGTCGGACGGATCACCTGGCGGGGCGCTCGCTTTCAGATCAGCGACGGTCGAGGTCCCAGATGGAGAGTCACGCCGTCAGTTCGCTCCGGTTTGGGGCCAGCCGCGACGAGGTAGACCAGGGGTGGTGGGAACCGCATGACGTCTACGTCATTCACTTCCCACAAGCGCGGGTGACGAAGGTTGGGATGACGAACTCCAGAACGGGACGCGCAGAGAAGCTCAGCGCACCGGGCGGAACGGTTGTCCAAGCCAACCGGTTAGCAAATCGCTTCAGCGCGATCGTTCTCGAGGGAGCTTTCCTTCAGCTGGCCGATGGTTTGCGGACCGAGCCACCACTATGGCTCGCACAGAAGACGGGGGTCACCGAGTTTTGGAGCGACTCGTTCCCGACTCCATCGATCGACATGGCGTTGGCGGTCGTGGCCAGCGTCGCTGAACTCTCGAACTGGAATGTGTCTGTGCTCCGAACGGGCCGGTTTGGTGTCGGTCGAAGCAGTTCCGCGACCAACATGAGTTCGTCGACGGAGCAGAACTCGTCTGGATGATCGGACTGGGTGTCGAGACGTCGCGTCACCGCTGCAGTCTGCTCATGACGGGCGGCCAACTGACCCGACGTCAGTCTGATCGGGCCTCAAGGTTGTCCGAAATGAGCTACGCTCAGCCGAAACCTGGCCGTATGAGAGGGCTCACCGATGCGTCTGACTATTTACCTTCTTCGGGATGGCGTTCCGATGGATGACACGGTGATAAGGAGTGCGAAAACGGTCGCCAAGCTGGAACCGCGCGCGACCGTCGCGCTCGAGGTGGCTCCATTTCTCATCTTGGGAGACCCGGACCTCCCGAACTGGGCGGCCGAGCTCGACTCGATCGTTGACGTACGAAGCCACTTGCAGCAGTCGGCCAGTGCAGGCGCTGTGGTCCTGGTCAAACGAGGTGAACGCGTCTTCGCTCTCACCTACGGAACTGGATACCATGCGATTGAAGCTTCGTTTGTCGAGCCAAGTTTTGGTCTTCGCGTCGCCGCGGGACTCATCGCTGAGCGACGGGTGAGGAGCGTTCAAACTCGTGGGGTAGCTAGTAATTCACGGGACCAACGCACGATGCTGCCTGTGGATGGATCGTTCTCGGACCTCAACGTCGCAATCGACGAGGATTGGTTACGTCAGATATCAGGCAAAACTGAATCGGGTTTGATTGCATCCAGCGCGTCGGGTGCTGATTCGCTCCGTCTTACGGTGCAGAGCTTCACCCTGGCAAACCTCGGGCCCAAGCTCGATGAGGTCTTCAACCTCTACGAGTCGGAAGCATTCAAAACTAAGTTCCCATTTCTTGATCGAATCCGCCCCATCTTCACAAAGGATCCGCGGATCGAGAAACTCGATCAATCGGTGGTCGCGAGGATTCGAGCCAAAGACTCCACCCTGAGTTTCGCGGCTCCTGATCCATTTGACGTTAATGAAACCCAGTTCGATCACTATGAGCTGGTGTTCGGGCGTCCACTTGGCCGCTATGAGATCGACGACTTGGACTCAGGGAGCATCCTCGATCTCGCTGGCTCTATGCCCTCGGGCAGGAGCCCCCTCACCGAGGTTGATGTCCTCGCGCTTGATGCGGAGGGCAAGATGGTTGACCGTCGTCGAACTCTCAAGTCATACCTCTTGGCTGAAGAGTCGATGGACGGGCAGGACTACCTGCTCACGGCCGGGCTGTGGTTCGAGGTTAGCAAGGACTTCACTGCGCAGATCAACGCCGACGTGGCGGCGATCCGCGATGTTTCCGAGGTTCTCGACCTGCCTGAGTGGGATAGTGAATTGCTTCGTGACTCAGTGGATGATCCCACTATTGAAGGTTCTTACAACAAGCTCGTCGCGTCGGAGAGGGGCTACGCGCTCCTGGACAAGAACCTTGCGGTATTCAGTCAATATGAGCGCCTGGAGGTTGCGGACTTGCTAACTCCAGATGGTGAGTTGCTCTGCGTGAAATCTGCGTCGAGTTCTCCGGCCCTCTCGCATCTAGTTGCCCAAGCTGTGAACAGCTCCGTTGCGTGGGCTTCCGAGCCGCACCAGAAGGTCCTTCAGGATGCCTGGCGGGCATTACCGGGCAACGGCGGTACAACGCTCGATCGCGAAAGCGCAGAGTATGTCCTAGCAATTGCAACGCCAAAGCCCGGCCCGCTCCACGAAAGCCTATTCTTCTTCACAAAAGTGCTCCTTGCGAACGGGCTAAAGTCCATAAGCGGCTCGGGTGTGGGTGTATCTCTTGCAAAGATTCCCATGAAGGTGAAGCCGGCGACGCCGAAGCCCCGTAAACCTCGAACCGTCTCTTTCAAATAAGATCGAGTGCTAATCGGCGCTATACCCACCTCTGACCAGCGCCGGGCGTGCTTCACCCGTCAGTAACTGGGTTGCTCGGAGACCCCTAGAAGGACTTCACGGCGTGCTTTCGTTAATTGCGTAGAACCAAGCCATCGGTCAACCTCGGTCATGGCGACCGGCGTGAAATTCCACGCGTCAACGCCCACGTGCATCGCCGCGTTCTCGTCGCTGAAGGCCGTGCTCGAGTGGGTGTGTCCATGCACGAGTGGTCTGCCATCGTCTACGGGGCGGATCTTGCTGAACTTGTCGCGGGAGCCCGTGTCGTATGGGTAGTGCGACGCCCGGAGGAGACGTCCGCGCCGCGACCCGTTCAGCACCTCCGGGAGCACAGTCCAGCCGGCTGCTTGGTATAGAGGCGTCATTGAGTGGATGCGAGTCCTTGTCTGCGTCGCTCGCGAGACCCAGTCGTGGTTGCCCGGCACGAGCAGCCGGCGGCCGTGCAGCTGACGGGTGAGGGCAAGAGCATCACCCACGTCGTTCATCGACGCCATGAGGAGATCGCCGAGGTGTAGTACGACGGCATCCGGCGGGACGATCGAGTTCCATCGCTCGACGAGGTAGGCGTCCATCTCCTCGACGTTGCCGAACGGACGCCTCGCGTGCTCGATGATCCGCGCATGTCCGAAGTGATGGTCTGCTGTGACGAAGTCGACGGCATCGAAGTCGAACATCGGAGCTCCAGCATCGGGTGCTCGTCGTGCAGCTTCCATGCTCCGACGCTAGCTCGATCGGGAGCCCTGGTGGAGCGGTTCGACGAAACCCAACCGGCACAGAACCGGCACGTCGTCAACGGAGCGGCAGCGAACCCGACCCCAGAAACAAGAAGACCCCCGGCTTCACCGGGGGCTTCCTGCTGTGGCTGGACACGGCATCGATCCGTGGACCTTTCGATTTTCAGTCGAACGCTCTACCAACTGAGCTATCCAGCCGTGGCGACCCTGACGGGACTTGAACCCGCGACCTCCGCCGTGACAGGGC
>Ga0153924_1000338_pt1 | contig 30286 bp, 35 predicted proteins | sample TSNJ008MetaG_FD_104709 | JGI IMG/M metagenome (GOLD analysis project Ga0153924, IMG submission 104709) | Attine ant fungus gardens microbial communities from New Jersey, USA - TSNJ008 MetaG | ecosystem: Host-associated > Fungi > Mycelium > Unclassified | place: USA: New Jersey, Wharton State...
ACGGTACAATCAGCTTACGGTACATCGCTTGGGAATGATGGACCTAATACTATAGGTGGTGCGACCGAAATTGAAGTCCTGAATTTAGTTAGACAGTGTCCGTCTGGCCAATAATAGTGAAGGGTTTCTCAAAACTGCTCAAAATGGAAAGGTTCCAAAAACACCCGAATTGTCCTTATCGCCTGCATGTAATTGGTGTTGCCAGCAAGCCCCGCTGGACGCAAGAGCAATCAATCACTACGTTGCTTTGTTAAAATCTGACAGGCTTTTTTGCCTCAGTCATGGTATTTTACTGAAGGAGAAAGGATGCAATGGGCACACCGGCCAACTACCCATTTGAGGGAAGTCTTATGCGTGTCATGTTGAAAAGGACCGAACAACGACAACGGAATAAACCTCAAAATGTCAGGTTCTCCTTTAAGCAAAATGATTGATGGGCTGAGGTAATAGACTCATTTAGCACTCACCCCTTGCTACATCAACCATGAATTTAGGATCTAATTTCGGGGCAAAACTAGAACCATTCCTCCTCATCGCCAAATCAGTCAAGGGGGCTGCTGCTGCCAAGCTTATTCAAGATGCCACCACAGCGCCTGGTGTCTTTGTCTTTTCGGAGCTGCTAGAATTACCAAACATTCAGGAGGTTTGTATGCTCTGCCATCAACAGTTAGCTGACTCATCGGTTGTCGTAGCTTAAGAAGAACGAACAGTTTAACAAGCATTTATTGCTGTTGCGGCTCTTTGCCTATAAGACATATCAGGATTACGTCCGTAAGTAGTGGATTGTCTTTGTTAATTATATCGTTTCTGATCTCAACAGAGAACAAGGACAAGCTTCCGCCATTGATTCCAGCTCAAATCACAAAACTCAAACATCTATCGCTGGTGACGCTGGCGTCGGACCGGCGGGTACGTATTGCTATATACCTCCCTCTTGTTCCTCACTAGATTGATGCTTCTGGATAGATTCTCCCATACAGCGAGCTACTAAAGATTCTAGACATGCCCAATGTCCGAGAGCTCGAGGACTTGATTATTGACGCCATATATCTGGATATACTACGAGGGAAGCTTGACCAAAAGGAAGGACAACTAGAGGTTGAATATACTATGGGTCGGGACCTCGAGCCGGGCAAGTTGGAGAATATCTTGCTTGCGCTACAGAACTGGCAAGTTTCACCTCTTTGAAACCTTGTCAGTCCCTTGATTGTTCTCAGGTCTTCCACGACAGCATCTGCCTTGAGCACACTTGACGAGAAAATTAACGATATTGCAAAAGAAGCCACCATTAAGAAAAATAGGCAGATTGAATACGATAACCAACTCCAAACCATCCTCAAGGATATTCTAGACCGGAAGGAAAAACAGAATTCGGCAAACAGGCGCACTGTTTTCGGTGAGAGAGACAATGTCCCGATGGACATTGATGAGTCGCCCCTCGAGTTTGCAAAGGGGAAAAATCGCAAGTGTGTGGTTTCACTTTATCTTTATGTTTCTTCCAATCCACCATCCTCACAGGACACTACAAGAAGCAAGTCCCAAGGTCAGGAAGAGAAACAAACTATAATCAAATCATCGACTGCATGTATCATACTCTTACCGCATATTGTTAAATACGAGAATAAGAACCTTTAAAACCAGCCACCGATCGCTATATATCATATAATGGACACTCCACTGACTAAAAATCGGCGCTGATGAATCACGTACATCCTACAGAGACCCATCCGGTAAACAGTAGAGCTTTGCAAAACCAGGTACGTGGGACCTTCATGACTCCGATATCGTCGAAGAGACAGATCGATCGGGAAAGTATATTCGCTTCACAGTTGAAGATCATATCATATATTGATGGATGATGCGACACGCTGACTTGTAGTGCCGATTATTATAAGGGTGCAGTACAAGTAGTCCGTCCCTTCAGCATCGCTCCAAGACGACTTTCACAGCCGAGTAAGTCTTCACAATGCCTGATGCCCCAGTCCACGCAAAACGTTCGCCTCATTCTCGTCCTCGGACTGCCCCGTCTGCGCTATCGTACTGGGGCCCCCCAACATACCCAACGATGCTCGACCCTCCTGGAGCGATGTCAACGGCTTCGGGTTCGTCGCTCGGGTATATATCCCCTATCCGCACCATCTCGCCCCAAATTTCTAACTTGCATTCACCTTCGCGAGGGTCCTTGCAGGCCGATGAAATTGGACATCGTGTAGCACGCCAAGGAACAACTCCCCCGGGGCCCTGGTCTCATAAGTCTTGTTCAATGCCACAGAAGCTGCCCTACGAGTTCCGACATCACGTCAGAAGAAAGACTTCTGACCAATGGATTCCAGAATCCAGATTTGTATGCGGCGAACGTGCAAAGATACCTAAGCCTTCACCGCTCAGAATTGCTGTTATCTGCGAGAGTGACGTTGATTCGGAGTGTGAGTGGCTCCCCAATTCCATGTCTCCATCCTTGGCGACGAGATCCCGATGGGGACTCATCATATGTTACAAGTAGACGTTGTCACTCCTGCTGAGGAGACCGCTCGGCAGTTCCTCGATTCCGCTTGCTCTCGAGACACACCACAAACATTGACACAACCGCTTCCCTCATGCGATTGGCAATCTAGTGATAGTAGCACTGCCAGCGCGAGCTCCGATGAAACGTCGTCTAGCATAAGCAATGACATGCTGTTGACATCTGGGGAAGAGAATAGTGGGAGGACAAGCTCCCTAATGATTTCGTCAAAAATCTTCAAGTAAGTTCATCTTTTCCAAGCAACGAAAAAATGCTCATTACTCTATCACCCTTGCCCACCATGTATCAACTGTGCGGTACTGTCCCCACTGATCTACTATCAACTTGACCCATTTTTCCTGTTTGTACTATTGGACACTTAGGGGCTTTATGATTAAGTTCAAGTGGGTACCTGTTCCTTTAATTGGAACGCTTGGTTTTGAACTGGGATCTCGGAGATGACACTCACCATTGCTTGATAGGCATGCTATCAATGACCGTTTCAGGACCAGGTCTCGAACAATAGCGTGATTCTCCCTGTGGTCTGTTGCGGCCTGGAAGGATCTGTCTGACTAACTTACCTTTGCTCCTGGTAAAGGACAAAATGTTTTCCCTGTATCTTTTAGACGGTGTCAGAGAAGGATTTCAAGAGGAAGTACGCTTTTTTTTCTCTCTCATAAAGTCATATTGGACTATTTTGATATCGATAGACTGCTCTTTGTTTTTTTTCTTTTGCTCTTTTCAGTTTGTGGCGCTCTTGTATGACTAGCATACGTGCTATCTAGATACCGGCATTCAGAATATCTTCGTCTCTGGCATATCTCCATGATAAGGATGGACCTTGTTCGGCAGCTCACTGTTACGATTGGTCCATTCAAGCCTCATTGTTCTCATTTCAGAACTACTCAAGGACGAATAAACTATAGAGGAACATGTCAAATTTATCTAGAATGACAGTACGCTTGTCTATACGATGTTTCTTTGACCCTATAGTTGACCCGAAATATTGTAACTTCACGTTGGGGTGGGTCGGTCATGGTGATCTCAGTTCCAAGCATAGCCGTGATCAGATCAGAACTCATTCATCTCCAAGTGGATTGGAGCATCACTTGTCATTCGAGGAGTTCGTCTTGATGTATGCGGCATAGAACGCATCGATCAGAACCAACCATCACCTGATTACTCGAAGGTAGAGTGTCTCTTGTCCCTTTTTCATGCTACTCATGATGAGGGCTACTGAAGCTGAAGTGCCCTCTGAAAACACGACGAGGACTTCCAGAGCTTGAAGCCGAGGCAACATGGACACTGATATATGAACGGACTGAGTGCTCTTATCGTGCATCAGGACTGAGTATGGCTTATCTCAAAGAAAGAGAAAGAGCAAGCACTCGGAGGCGCTGCGGTCGTAAATCAAACGTCAATTTGTGACATCTGCTGTAGTGATATTTAGTCCCATGCCCTCTCTTCAGCCTCTACATCGTGCATCCAATGGATTGACATTTCCTGTCCAAGGAGAAAGTCAATGGCAGTTGCAAATATCATGCACAGACACTTTTGATCTTTGGTTTGCATTTGGTCAATTCAGAGGCACTCCACTTTTGGGTTACTCACAGCGTATCTCTCTGGTCTCCGTGTTTACTTTTCTGTATGCTTCCACTCCCCTTCACCTCCTCCATTATTCTCTCTTTGTTTTTATTTTATCATCTTCTGTTTATAGATTGCAGTCAAGACAGCAAGATGCGGTAAGACTTGTCAAAGGAGAATTCAGCCCTTGAATGCACAGAACTACGTATATTTAGCCTACCTCTATCATAGAAGAACTAAATTATTGAGGTGGACTCACGTACGTGCCGCCTTGGACATTCTATAGTGATATCTAAGACACCCTACACTAAGACTCTACTAATACATTCCTTTTATGTGTCGGTACACAATTAGATAGTCAAGTAGGCTATGTACAGCTGTTCACCCTCTGAAGTGATCCTGTAACACTTGGCCCAGCACTTTACTTATCACTATCGCATAGTGACACTACTTTTTAGGTACTTAATATACAGTTGCTCACCTCTAGGTGACCTCTGAGTGGCATTACTTTCTACAGATATAATCAGGAAAAATCAGAGCACTGGATAAATTAATCCTCTGAATGCACAGAAGTGAGATATGCAGCCTACAGTAGGACCAGGGCACATGAATGGTAACCTTAGGGTAGGTTAATGACTACCCTTACCTTTGCCTCAGAACAAAGGTAGAGCTGTAACAGTAACAGGATTAACTCCCACATAACTGTTGGGATATCAAACATCACACTAAATTTAGTTGATTGTTTCATGTCTTGATGATAAAATGTTTCATTTGATTGTTCTAGATACAAATAAGTAGAGACAAAGTTCATTGCACATTTATAACGAGTTTCCTCCTTATCTTGCATCGCTTGTTCATAACATCTAACATCACATTGGATATCTGATATTATTTGAACATACTATAGGAGTCCTAATCTTGGAAGTCATGCATTGATGCCTGTGAAAGCTACCCTTGAGTTTCTGTGTCTTGACAGTGATGATCTCACTGGTAGATCATACAAACAGTCAGATATCATGATACTGGTTTTAGTGCCTATGGCAAGAGGTGGATCCATCAGCTGATAGATATCATATGAAGTATGAATCTGCTTATATCATTGCGGACAACAAGGGTGACATCAACTAATAGCTAATACATGTCGAGCGCTCGTGATCAATGTTGGATCCCTGATTGCTCCTACCATTCGCTCAAGAGCAGAAACAAAATTTGCGGTAAGTGGAGCTTCCGATACCTAAGTGATTGAGCAAAAACTTAAAGCTAACTTATGAGGGACTAAAATTCAGCTGGCCGTTGACAAAGTTTCGAAGAGGCAATACTCGGTATGGCAGCATCGCATCCGAATCAGCGGGCTCAAGAATAACTATATATGGTAGCCATCTATTTCTCGACATTGATTGGCCAGCATCCTGAGTACTGAGTATAAAATCCTCATCACCCACCAGAACTTTCTTCTCAGTCCATCACCAACATTCGTCGACATGAACTACTCCCCTGCTGACATCTCTGGCTTAATCTCACTCATCGTGAATGCCGCCAGTAGCCTGGAAGGCTATTATAAGGCCAACTTGCAAAAACCCTATGTTCCTTCTCTTGATGATATTGAACCTCACCCCCTTGACGCGGAAATTTATCCGCTCCAGATGAAGCAAGCTGCTCAGACCCTAGAAGGAGCATGTGCGCAGCTATGCGCAACATTAATAAGACCCAATCACACAGTACTCAACGTAAGTCTTTCCTGATCCCAATTCATGAACCCGACTGATGGACAAATAATTAGAAATACTTGACTGTAGGCATTGATCTATTTTTTCTTAAAACAAAGGTGAACTATCTCGATGATAGATTTATCAGCCTACCTTCATCTCAGTCGCCTTGCGAGCTCGGATAGCAGATGTTTTATTGGACGAGCCTGCTGGCTTGCACGTCACAGAATTAAGTAAACAATGCAAGATTGAGGAAAGGAAATTAACAAGAGTTCTTCGAACATTATGTTCGCACCATATCTTCAGAGAAGGTTCATCGCTTCAGATAGCACTTCGAGGATCTTTACTAACATCCGATTAGTCGCAAAAGATACATTCACCAACAATCGCCTCAGTATGTTGTTCTCCGAGTCACAGCCACTTGCGAATTATGGTTGGCATGTGTAAGGATCACGCTCTTTTCGTGAATCCCGGCGTTCATTGTTCAGATTAGCTCCGATGAGCCAACAAACAAGTCTGCAGCTCAATTAGCTGACACTCTACTGGATCCAGAATGGGGATATTCTGATGCCCCAAATAAATCTGCATTCAATTATGCCTCGGAGACTGACCTCACACTCTGGCAGTGGTTTGAAGGCGTATGTGTACTTTGCTCATTCAGAAATGTGCTCATTTCCTTTGATATCTTCTTCAACAGAAAGACAATCCAAAGGCGGCTGAACAAGGTGTCCGTTTTGAGAGAGGTATGACTGGAAAAAGTCTTGCCAATGATTCGTTGGCCATTCTTACAGGTCTGCAAGTCATATTCGCCGATATAATCTTGCTAAATCTTTGATCCCTTAAAGGTTATCCCTGGGACAAACTTCGTCAGGGCGCTGTCGTTAATGACGTTGGAGGAGGTTGGGGTCATATCTCTACCCAATTATACAAGCAGTACCCCCACCTGAACTTCATATTGCAAGACCTTCCTGAGCGAACGGAGCATGCCCAAAAGGTTTGGCCCAACGAGTGCCCTCAAGCAATTGCTGAGAATAAGATTCAATTCAAATCTGTTGACTTATTCGTTGCACCGCCAGTCCCTCATTGTGATATTTACTATGTCAGTTACGTTTACATTGCGTTCATTGCTTCTCTCCTGAACTGAATTTGACATCCTCAGCTGAAAAATGTCATGTTTGTTATCATCTTTATAAACATTCTTTACAATTCTGACCTGACGCATCAGTCATATCATGCCAGACAGCTGTGCACTCGCTGTGCTCTCCAACATTCGCAAAGCAATGTCACCTGATAGTCGACTGCTCATCCGTGAGTCAATCCTCGATATGACCTGAAGTCACCTGAGATCTACCCATCTGATAACCTAAACAGAGGAATATCTTATCCAGACTGCTGCTCGTCTTCCAACTGATAAATGTTCATTGGAACAAGCCGATCTACCTTTACTACCAAACTACGGTCTCGGAAGAATACGCCAATACTATACTGATGCAGCAATGATGATCTTATGCAACAGCGAAGAAAGGTCCCTCGATGAATACGTGCAGCTTGCGGCCAAAGCAAATCTCCTACTTGTCAAGGCTTGGGATCTTGGGGAAATGTTTGCCATCGAATTTGCACCTGCACAGCTTGAATAGTAATCCAACCTTTGACCTCGTAGAGAGATACAATACTCTGTTCATTTATGATCATCATTGACACTACTGGTCTGGACTGACTTCTCTCCAAATACTACCTCGAAGCTGGCTGATTTCAGTCTTGGTTTCAATCCTTCAGAAGTCGGCCACGTTTCACCAGCACCTGAGCCTTCTGATCTTTGAATAAATGCAAGCTCATGAGTTGATGCATAATTTACTCCTGTGCCATCAGGTATAGTCTAATCTTTAGCTAAGATACCTCTCATTCCTATGCTTGCTTTTATAGCCTCTTCCTAAAAAGGATATTCAGTTGATGTATAACATAAACATCAGTTATGGAGGAAGGTACAGGAAACCCGAGCTCTCGCATTTGCTTAATACCTAGCTCGTACTGAGTTTCCGTAGCTTGCTGGCGTGGGGGAAGGAGATCTGAGGCTGTCCTGTCGTTTCTTTTCATACACCAGCACCATTTGTGACAATGTTATGCCGGAAGTAAACCATACCCAAAATTCTGAACATTTCAATTGTACGTAGCCTTACTCTGTTGACCTCCTAGTCTGATGGCTTAGACTGCATCTTGGCATTAGTTGCTTGTTGCAGTATACAAATGCAGAACTCTCTCCCAAGTGTAGAATACCATGTGATTTTTTAGTTCTTCAATGGACAGATCCACGAGGCACCAAACCCTCAACTCTCCCAAGGTAGACATATAGCAGATGACTGGACAGACAGATTTTTGTAGGTGGAAAAGCTGACTGTATTTTTGCTTTGAGATCGCATTTTGATCTAATTAAGGCAAAATACACTTATGCGGACATCTTTGATGCAGAGGCAGCGATCACACAGTAGTGTTCTAACTCATATAATTTAGATCCCTGCCCCTCCGGTGACTTCGAGTGTGTGCCCGGAGATATACGATGCAAGAGGAGAAACGAGGCTGTATAAAATTAAATCAACAGAACCCCTCCAATTCTAGTCTGCACTCACAAAAGAACAGCAGAAGCAGCTTCATCCGTCGATCCACCTCTCCTGAGAGGAATCAGGGGATATGCATCTGAGTTCTGTTTCGTAGCATCCAGAATAGGTCTCTGAGGACCCGGAACGCCCAATGCAACCTTTTTCCCATCGATATCAATCGTTTCTCCAACTTCTTTCGAAGCTGTCAGGCGAGTGTGGATGAGACCGAAAGCGATGGTGTTGGCACGGACACCGAAGGGACCCCATTCTTTAGCAATGGTTTTGGTAAGACCGATGACGGATGATTTAGCAACGGCATAGTTGGCTTGACCGACATTTCCATGGAGGCCTGTGGTGGATGATACATTGACAATGGAGCGGTTCTCGCGGTTTTCACTCTGTAAGTGGATGTAACAATTTGAATCAAAAACAAGATTACGAGTACCTTGACACGAAAGTATGGAGCAGCCTGGCGAATTAAACGGAAAGGGGCGCGGACATGGATCTTCTGAATGATGTCAAACGCATCATCAGGCATATTATGAAGCATTTTGTCGAAGGTGAAGCCGGCTTTGTAGTAATAAGCCCATGGAACGTGAAGGATAGCTCCGATATTGCTGACCGTTATTCACAATATGGTTGATCTTGCCGTACTTTCTGTAGACGAGCAGTAAAGATTCAGGCACCAAGTTAAGTGCAGAGCAAAGAGGAACTCACTGAATAGTGGCATCAATAATTTTCTTAGGGAAATCATCAGCACCGACGTCCCCGGCTACAGCCAGTACGTCTCCGCCAGATGCTTGGATTTGCTTCGCAACATCGCTTAAGCGCTTTTCGTCGATACTGGTACACAACTGTCAATCTCAGTCTAGCTTGCTGAAACTCAAGCGTACTCGCTAATGACGACCTTGGCACCTTCTTTGGCGAAAAGGATGGCACAGCTTTTACCAATGCCCTAGTAAGAACGAGACCTAGCTCAGAAAAGCCCCTTGCCAACTAGCAGTGGACGGAAACACACTTGTCCAGCACCTGTCCAAAAACATGAATACACAGTTGAAACCGTGATAGGAATGAATAATTCACCGGTTATGATGGCAACATCACCAATCAGCAACCCTCTTGAGTGGGTGTTTGAGATATGTCCGGAGACCTGCGAAAGACGGCTGGCCATTGGTATGTAATGAGTAGGAAACCGTATAAGATAGAATCCAAAAAGAAGATACGAATAAATGGAATGTTCTCTTCCCAACGAACGGCTATCCGGCTAATCTCTACCGATAGACCTACACAGTAGTCTGAGACCATGGAACTCATGCAGACGACCGTGGAAAAGATGATGTCCATGTGCATGATTTGATTTGATTACTCACTAGCAAAAATTCCTGCAATCAACCATAGTTTGTTCACCTAGATAATCTTAAATTTTCCTTTCTTGTTGTGAACAAGCAGAAGAGGGGAGGGGGGAAACTCATTACAAGCATGCAATGAGTTCTCATCTCACCAGCTTGTATTTATCTCCATCTACCATCTTGAATTGAAACTAGTAAAACTTATTTTAGTGTAGCATTCCAACATTCTTAGGGTGTTGTTGCAAAGATATGGAAGCTGTTACAACAGCAAAGTGGTAATAACCTGTTATATACACAAATTTTAGGTAGAATAAGAGTTCAGGGATTTTGAGGTCACATAAACAACTGAGAAGGGGGAGACTTGGGATCCATTGGAATGATCTATACACATGTCATCTCTTTTTTGAACCAAGAATTCATAAATCACAGTCTGTAGTAGCATACAGAATACACAACTAATATGTGGTCCAAGCAGATACTAAAGGTAAAATCAAGGGTAGACTACTGATAATGTCCTTAGGTTTTACTCTACACTGGATGGACCCACATGTCAAGAGAGAGACAGCTATATGTATTTATTATATTAGATATAAATTAGATTGGAATTTGGTACAAGTATAAAAACCCAAATTCAATGATATACTGAACAATTTAGCAACCAAACGGATGGAATAAACCTCCTAAAGGAACTCGCACTACTGCCATAGCCCACACAGGCCGTCTTGAACTCGATGTCCAAGATTCTCTGCTTCGGGCTCGTGAAATCCATGTAGGACACGTGCAAGTGAGAAAGCTTGCCCTCTCCCTGAGAGAACCGTCGACGCTGGATAAATTGTTCTTTCATAAACAAACCAGATTGCTTCGCGCCGCATCACAAACATGGTAAGTGTCCAATTTCTGAAAGCAGAAGAGAGAATAAAAATCAAAACGGTAAAGAAACTATAGCACTGGATCTATTCTTAAAGGGAAACAAACAATAAAAAAGCCAAGAATTTGAACTGAAAGGCCGAACTCCTTGAAAATACAATGGTCATGAAGCCAAAAAGAGCAGCCGAAAAACGCAATAACAGAATGTAAGCTTAAGATACCACTCACAACAAACAGAAAAAGGCACCAAAAAAAACTTCGCCACCTGCCTACCTACCGCCCTACCGCAGCATCGCTATATTCTTCTCCCCCATGGCTTTTGCGCAGCTGTGCACATGCCCAAAATCCACACTCCCAGTAACATCATCCACACACACCTCAATCTTCATAACCCAAGTTTCCTTCATCACCTGTTCAATTGTCAACCTCTTGCTCGGATCGGGTTCTAACATCTTCCTCAACACAGGTCTACACTGCCTCGGATTTAGGTTATTGATGGTAGAGGGGCACGAAGCTATATATGCAGTCGAGGATGAACAAGCGGATATGTAGGCTGCGAAAAGGGAATCAGAAGGTTGAGCGGAACGCCAAGGAAGTTCAGAGAAGTGGAGGCAATAATAGACTATTCCACAAGCCCAGACGTCGACTAGACGTGCGTCATAGGCTGCAAAAGGAAGGAGAGCATGAGAGGAAAGAGCGAAAAATAGAAAGAAGGAGACGTACGTTTGCTTAGGAATTGTTCGGGAGCGATGTAGGGTTCGCTGCCGCATAACCCTGATGACATGTGTACAGTTGCCTCCCACGGTAACCTATACACTGTGGAAGCACCATAATCACCGATCTAGTCCACGCGCATGTTTGCAAGAGACCGAGAAGACTGTCAATGCAAAAAAGCGGGAAACCTGCAGTCAGTCAAGATACACACCTTGAGATTTCCCTTTGAATTAAAAAAGAGGTTTTCAGGTTTGATATCGCGATGAGCTACACCCTGGGAGTGAAGATAGGATACGCCGCTAAGCAGCTGTTTGAAACAACATTCCACCTCGCTGGGAGTCATACCGCTGGAAGACAAAAATCAACTGATCCATTGACAGCTCAGGGAACTGCAGACGAAGGGCGACGACCTTGCTGCAGCCTAATGAGAATGAGCTCACCCTTTCTTGATGGCAGCATATAGATCACCACCAGGACAGAATTCCATGACCTCGCACCAATTGAGATTCTCGTCCTGGACGAGGTCAACGGTCTCTACGACGTTGGGATGATGAAGTGTCGAGGAAATGCAGAATTCGGCGGTAAGTTTTTTGACGTATTCTTTTTCCGATTCGTTTTTTCTACGTTTGCGGAACTTCTGCAAGGGTCATGAGCGAAAAAGGGTCCGAGGAAATATGACGATGATGGCGCACCTTGACGGCATAGAGTTTTTCCTCGCTGCGATCCCATTTGTGAGCTAATCTGACGACACTTGTTGCGCCTTTGCCGATGGCCACTCTTTGGCATACACCGTACTTTTGTGAAAGGCTGACGGCACTGTCACCGGCCGTGCTCCTTGGCTTGATGTCGCCGGCCTCCGAGTCTGAGCGCTTGGAGGAGGAAGAGCCCTTGCGGCTGACCTTGGGCCCGGCACCCAGGAGGTCCTTGAGATTGAACTTGTGGCCGTCGGTGTTTATGGAGGCGGGTTTGCTGCGGAGAGCAGGGGGCACTGGGGAGAAGGCGGGTGGTGGGCTGAGACCTGGCTTTGGATTTCTTGGTTTATCCTTGGCTCTGGCGAGGAAGCCGGAGACGCCGGCGGAGATGCTTGGGGCTCTGCTCGCCGGGCGACTTGGATAGAGGGAGTGTGTGGGGGATGGGGAGTCGGAAGATGGGGGAGTTGGAGGGCGGCTGTGGTCCATGGTGGGCTGGGACAAGAGGGGGTCAGAGGTGTGTGGCGTATATATATATAACATATATATAACTTTGACCAACACGTGCTCCTCGTCGTCTCCTCCCCCATCCTCACTGTCTTCAGCACTCCCAGCCCGCCCCACCGCTCAATGGCGAAAATCCCGCTCAAGGGCCTAATTATACATCCTCCTGTCGCTCGCCACCGACCGTCTCAGCCCCAGAGCCACTGCCCAGGAGACCCATGTGCGTGGCCTTGACAGGTTATCTGCAGATTATCCCAGGTAGTATTTCACCAGACTCGTATCCCCTTCTTCTCTACACCTCATCCGGAGTTTATCCGAACCCTGATGGCGGAGTTTCATCAGCTGTACAGTTTATTAATGTGGCTGAGTTACGTCATCCCCTCGAAGTGCACACCATCGTCCAAGGTGTGATCGACTGACAGCTTTCTTTCAGATCTCAAGTCAATGGGTCAGCAATCTCTGTCCCCCTGCCTAATACACTAACACATCCCACAGTCAATCTCCGTTCTCAAAAGCGCCTCGCCGCCAGCATCGCCGGCGTTGGCAAGCGCAAAATCTGGCTTGACCCCGCCGAACAAGCTGAGATCGGCAATGCCAACTCACGCAAACACGTCACCAAGCTCATCAAGGATGGCCATGTCATCGTCAAGCCCACTGTCGTCCACTCCCGTGCCCGCACAAGAGAACTCCTCGCTGCCAAGAGAAAAGGCAGGCACACCGGTACCGGTAAGAGAAAGGGTACTGCCGAGGCTCGTATGCCTACCAAGGTCCAGTGGATGAGAAGGCAGAGGGTACTCCGAAGACTGCTGAGGAAGTACAGAGATGCCGGCAAGATTGACAAGCACCTGTGAGCCCAGTCCTTCCCAAGTTTCACTTGCAGAATCTCACCCCCCCTAGTTATCACTCTCTCTACCAAAAGTCCAAGGGTAATGTCTACAAGAACAAGCGTGTGTTGATGGAATTCATTCACAAGGCCAAGGCCGAGAAGAACCGCACCAAGGTAATTGCCGACCAGATGGAGGCCCGTCGTATCAAAAACAAGGTTCGTGTCATCCTTCCCTTCCCTTCTCTTCCCTTCACTCTTCTGACAATTTATTTTGACAGGCTATCCGCGAGCGTCGTGCTGCTCGTGTTGCAGAGAAACGCCAGGGGCTCATTGCCATCGAACACGAAGATGTTCAAGAGTAAAAGGTTCCCTGTCGTTCTATTATCCCTCTATCCTTCCATCGTCGCTTATGGCCATCCATATCATCAATATGTACAACTCGTATGCTCTCTGGGAAAGTTTATGCAATTATCTTCTTGTCAGTCTAGCGGGCCGTCAAGATATATCATGAGCACCATCAGATACGTGTGCTAGGATACTATTCCCTTGCAGTATTTCCAAGCTTGGGAATCAATCGAATTATATTTGTTGAACTGCGATAGTTCAGTGCTTGAATTGCAGTTGGGAAACATCATTCATGGTACACATGCTCCATCTATTCAGATACGAAGATCTGGTCATGAGAGTTGGTGGCACATGAGGTATATAGAGTGAATTTGCTTGTGTATTTTGAACGGTCGACTCTATGTTCGTGGTCAACTAATAATTCCTTGTTTTCAATAACTGGTTGCTGAGCCCCATTCATCATCAGACCAAGATTGGAATGTTGACTACGAATTTAGGGTATTATGATGATGTTTGACAGTGATAATTAAATTATCACTCCTATATCCATCTGTTGTCATACATGGCATGTTAAGAGTATCATCCGTGGGATCAATACCTTTAATTCAACCGAACCGACACTGACTAGTTTTATTAATTACAAATAATTGCCGTGGTTGACTTCCCGCTTGATTTGCTGTCAAGGACCACAACAAATGCCAGGAGTATTTGAAACACAGCTCGACAGTGAAAGTCCTTTACGTGTCGTTATAACACCTTCTCAATCATCGTTTTTTGCGGGCGAGCAGTTCTCAGTAACAATAACTTTCACCAATGTCCGTTCTCCAGAAGCAGGAACTTCTAAAAGTCATTCAGAGCGAGCGAATACTCAAACACGTACGCATAAACGCGGGGCACATTCTATATCGTCGGCACCGCTTGCTCAACCGCCAACATCCCCTGGGACCCCACGCACACTTGCAAGCTTTTCATCCCAAAAGTTGAATGGCTACAATGGTGGTGAACTTCCGAGGAGGAGAGGACTAATTGGAACTACGAAAGTCGGGTGCCAGGATGCGCATCGGCCTCAGTTGATTGAGCAGAGAGGGAAGAAAATACAGGCCAAATCCCTGTCGATATCGATCTCACCCCAAGAATCAGAAGAACAAGCTGGAGAGAGAGCACGAGCTGTTGTACCCATTTCTGCACCATCTTACCAACAGTCCTACTTTGATGCAAGGCAATGTGAGTTCATTATTCTTGTACCAAAGCAGTTTCACAGAGGACTGTCCAGTGCCTGCCTCGTCACCTGTACCTTCGCCTCTCTCACGTACCGACGCACTTGCTCTTTCTTCTCATCATCCACACGCTCGAAAAGTATCAATTTTGGACGGTCAATTATCATTGGACGTACTCTCCCCGACTACATCACTTCCACCTCAGTCAACTACTCCTACCGGTCCCTCACTTTCGTTGACAACCATCTCTGAATCCTCTTCTCCTGAGCATGCATTACTAGTGCCCCTCAGTACACCACGCACGCCCTCACATTTTTCACCAACTTCCCATGTAATGCAGGCATACCCATCGGTCACTCCAATGACTGCTACTCTGCCTTTTCGAGCCACGATGCATGCTCATAACCAACAACTCTCTCAGCAGGTGCATCTTGGTCTAGGACAGCCTCAGAGTCAAAGCCGGGTGCCGCAACGAAATGCGTACTCTTCGACGTATCCCTGGTCAAGTAGCAAACAATCAAGCAACGAACTGATATTATACTCATATGCACAGCTTGTTGGAACAGTTCTTATCACACCAGAAGGTACTGGTGCGGCTGTGCCCACACAAGGGCAGAGGGCTAATATGGACAAAGTTCGTCGAGCTTTGCTCCGAAGACGGGTTGCTATCGGTGGTGGTAGCATGGATATTTCACGATCTTTGCACAACATCCCGAGCATGAATCTTGGCCTGATAGGCGGAAACGGTTCCCATCACACGAAATATCCGCGGATACCAGGTTATCTTAGGCAGAAAGGCCATAGGCGATCTCTGAGCTTATCATCGAGCTTGATGTCACTTTTGTCTCCAACCCTGGAAACAATGAGCGCACGTGCAACGACGACACTACCACCAAGTCACCTCAATGGCAAGACGATAGCAACGACAGACCGTACGCCTATTCATCACTCAGACTCAGGAGGTAGCGCTGGCTCGGGTCTTCATATCATGAACCAGTCTTCGTTGGGTGGAGAAATTCTGGAAGAAATAGATCCAGAGTTACCGTTGCCAACTTTTGAGGCTCAACCGAGTATGGTTGCGGTAGACCTATCACTTTCACCTGGTGAATCAAGGAGTTGTACGTCCCCCACCTGGCCGGGATAGCTCATGACTGAGACAAACCACACGCTTTAGATATCTATGCTATTGAACTTCCTGATGTGTTACCTCCAACATATAAAGGAAGGACACTCCAATTTTCTTATGAGCTTGTAGTTGGGACGTGCAGGGCGGGGCCGCCAATATCAGCGACTCGAACGAGAGCAAATAGTATCAGTCGAGTAATGAAAGTTCCCATCAGAGTTTACAACCATGTCACAGGTACTTCGTTGAACTTCGTTTGTGTTGATGGGGTGAGTTCTGATATTTGGGTAGTGGGTCGGTCACCACGACCATACGATATGTTATGGCCTGTATTGCGTGATCAGCTACCGCTACCAGAGAAGGGGAAGGATAAGGGAATTCCTGAGACACAGGGGAAGGTTGTTGAGGCTTCAGGGTTGATGGCCGAAAGAGCGGTACACTTGTCACCTCGTACGTGCTTTCCTATACTTTGAACATTGAGCGTTCAACATTCATAAACCAACTCAGGTGCCCAAGGATCCCTGGAAGATTTGAGGAAGTACACAAAGCGCCTCGTCTCTTCTTTGTCTCCAGTCCTCACTGGAAAGAGGACCAATCGTCCTCAGTTACTTCAAAGTGTCAATGACGGGCGGTCAGAGACTTCGTCTTCGCCATCACCTTCATTTGTTGACAGTGGTCCGAGAAATGCTGGACTGAGGATGAGCATGGACGGTGCCAGGGAAGAGGAAGAGGATCGGACAATGGTTGGGTGTCGAGAGGCAGTGGAAATTCTGACTCGATTACCAAAGAAAGGTGGGGTGTAGCACTTGTCGCTTTTGGATGGCCTTGCTCAGTTCATGACATTACACAGCTTCATACGATGTTAACAAGGACGGGGTCAAAGTTGCTGTACTAACATTTTCAAAATCCGCCTACCGATTAGGCGAGACTGTATCCGGTGTTGTTGAGCTGAACGATAGAATAGGGCGTGCACGTGTGTTACAGGTAGGTCGTACTTGTGTTTGCGTCGGGAACGAAAACTTTACATCTTATCCAGCTCTGTGCGATCTTGGAAGCCCATGAAACACTTCCAATTTCTGTAGCGCCCCTTTCCAGCGCACGTAATCTTAAACGAGCATACGCAGAGCATTATGCATCGTTCACTATCAACACGCTTCGTACTACATTCGCTCTTGATATACCATCCGATGCTAGCCCTGCTTTTCAAATAAAAATGGATGATGTGGAAAGCTGTCCCTCAATTCGGACTACTTCAACCCCAGTGTCACAAGGAGGCTTGGAGTGGAAAGTGCGGTTATGTCTCGTTGTTGCTATTGCGTCTGAGACGTCAGATCCCGGTACGGAAGGCGTCTTATTTCGAAGTCTTAAACGTGATGGCTTGAGAGGAGCATGGGGTTCCTCATGGCGTGCTCCGAAATCACTCGCTCCTCTAGAAAAATCAAAAATGGGGGATGAGAAAATGAAACCGAGGAGTTGGACACAGCTCCTTTATGACTCTGTCTGGAGTACCGTAAGCGATGTGGGCGATGAAGATGGAAATCAGCATCATGATGGGGATGGGAGTGATGAGGAAGGTGGAATAAGCGATGAGAAGGGTTATGATGGGATAAAACCGGATTTGGCTGGTGGGGTGGGTGTGGGTGTTGATTTTTCGGGTGGTGAAAGGGGTTGGAATGAGGTTAAATTGGAGATGGTGGAATGTGAGGTGCCAATTAGGGTATGGCCCGGTAATACGGCGTTTAGAGCGCTGGATGTGGTTTTCGATGTTTGACAGATGTGTAATTTTTCGTTTTGGTTCTCTGCTGAATGGGGATTCTTTTTTTATGATGTTATATATTCGAGTATGTTGTATTGTTGATAGTCACGACCCGATATTTGTTCCCTGTTTGTATTATCACCCATCTATCCTAGACGAGTGTTTCTGTTACAAAAGAGTTATGAATGCTTCCTGTCATTTCAAAGGGATGGTTCAAGTAGATGAATTTGAATTTGGCTACAAATCATGACTTTTGCTGGTACTGTCCTGGAATATTGAACGCTACACTGAAAATGAGTTAGGTTTCATCTCTTGATGATTAAATGTTTCATTGCATATAGAGATAAATACAGGGATTGAGACAAGACCTGTTCTGAGGATAAGGCCTCTATGCCACCACCTGCTTAGGTGCAATGAATATACATTAATTCTTTTCCTTTACTCTTCTGGACATACTGCTAGCAGACATTGCCCATGCATTCCTCCTTATGCCTTCTGTAGATACAACTTCCGGGCCCTGCTTAGGTCCTCTGCATCTAAGCACTATTTTGCTTGTTGTGGAATAGAAATCCAAAACAGCAGCAGATCATGTGGCCTTAATTTATCATGTGGTTTTCGGTAACTTGATTTGAAATGTACCTGCCCAGACATGACACTTCAAGCCAGGAACAAGACGGTAGAGGAAAAGTACGACATACATTGAGGCAAAGATGTGACCTCGGGCGATATAGTACCATTTAGACCCAGCCTTGCAAGAGCACCCTTGATGATGCCAGCTGACATCGCCACATATGTTTTGGCTCTGCGGGCAGCTTCTGCCCTACTCTCCCAAGACGAAAGTCTCGTGATAGGTCTGAATTGGTTGTCCTGAAGAACATAAATTCCCTGTGTCGATTATTAGGGCATTTGTGTGCGTAGCAATCGTGCATAAATCTTACCCTGTGATTTGTTCGCAAATTGTCAACCTGTTTGTCCCAGAGTATAATCCAGATGTCTTTACAGATGAACTTGACAATGTCAAGCGTGTCCGCGAACAACCCTCGATCACGACAGAGTCTGCGAGAAATCACTTGGAATCCTCTTAAAAACGACAATCCAGGTACAAGTACTTTTCAGTAATATTCGCCCCAACATGCATGCCGATGCTCTCCAGTCTGACTCTGACTGCTTCTTCATCTTCGCTTCTCGGTGGCGCAGTGGCAGGTGGAATCAGTCCAGCTTGAAGCATTTCTTGTTCTAATTTCTTCGCGCGTGTGGTTGCAACTGTTGAAGAGATCCTGAGCGTGTTTACCATCTCTATGGAGAAATAATCCATGAAAGCAGCATCGATTTGTCTCTGCGGCGGGTCTGCAAGGGATGTGGGCATGGTAGGAATAAACAAATAATTACAGTCAATTACTAATCTAGTTGTGATGATCTCATGGTGCAGTGCGATCCACCAAGTTGATACAACCACAACATGTCTGCTTTCTCATCCATCTTCCCTAGTATTCGCAGATCACAGGCTTCAGCCATGCAGTCTCAGCCGGATCCACTCTCAGAACTTCGATTTGCGCTCGAGGTTATGCCGGGCTCTAGGAAATATGTATTTACACCAGGCGCACGCGCTGAGATTCTGGCAAAGTTGTACTCGAGTTTTTTGGGCAATCATCCACAGTTGTTTTTTCCTGCTAGCGCTGGTGGTAGCAATGGCGCTGGAAAGATTCCGCAGCATATGCTATTGTCAGAATTTCAAATTTCGCATGGTGCGAGCAGTGGGTCAGAAGATGCGATACCTGGCAGACCGTGTGCACATCTTTTCCAAAGGGGGGAGTGTTGCTTCCGATGCAAGTGCGTATTCTGCTGTTAAGTCAGTGTACGTTGTGTTGATGACAGTGTGAAGAGAGTGCTCGTTAGACGACAGCTGCGTGCTCTGTGCCAAATGTTTTCATGCAACGGATCACACAGATCACAACGTTAGCTTCTTTATTGCCCTGCACCCAGGTGGAACCTGCGATTGTGGTGACCAAGAGGCCTGGCGGCTACCTTTATCATGTCCACACCACCCTCCTCCACCCTATCCGGAAGAAGTGGCCGAAGTGTTTACAGCTGGTCCACGTGTTGCATCGAGACCTCTACCTCGTGATATTCCTCCAGTCCAGCACTATCCCTTCCGAACTCAGGTCCCTGATGACTTGCGAAGTATGATGCAGCGGACTGTTGGTTTCGTGCTGGATTATATCTTGGATACTATGGATTACTCTCCTGACGAACCTGGACCTCCATTTCACGAAAGTGACCTCCGTCTGCAACCAACAGCAGATCCAATGACGAAGGACCAGTACTGTGTCATTGTCTGGAACGATGACAAGCATTGTTATGATGAACTCATAAAGGTGCTTTGTGATCTTACAAACAGAACAAGGGAAGAAGCCCTGGAGGTCATCCAACGAATAGAGGATACCGGTCGTGATATCATAGACATGAGTACCAATGTCACCAAATTGTACGAGATGTCCATGTCGATTGCCCAAATCGATTTAGGGGTCACCATACGACGCGCGTACGATACATTCTGCGAACAAGTTGTTTCCGTACTGATTGACTGGTTGTTGGATTTGACAAAATGCCGTGTTGGGACAGATGCGCTGATCATTAAAGAGATCATTGCTGCTGAGTTGTTATCATCCAGGAGGAAAGAGATGGGTTATCCCATTAACACTCGGTCGCCCCTTTACATCAACGACCCGAGTCCCACAAGGATTGATGCTCTCTTCCTCTATCATACAAGACTATGGAGGAAACCTCGATTGCATTTGAAGGACGTGTATGCGTCAATCAATGCCCTCAGTAAAAATCACAAACTCGCCCTAGGTATGTACTTTGTCTCCTACCATCACCTTGATACATATGCATATTCTCACAGCTGGCCGTTTTGCAAACGTCTATCATAGAGTCATTGATGCATACCTGCTTGTCGATCGTGAGATCGAAACCTGTATTAAATATTTCGCTCTTCAACTCTTCACAACTCCTTCGGTCGCAGCACATATTGTCAAGAACCATAATCTCATTTCCCGTCTTCTCAATATTATATCAGCATTCTTCACCAACCACATATCTGATAAGCACATTCAACATCAGGCATCCTACTCTGGTCCCCTAGACGTTGAATCTTATCCATTCAAATCGAAACGCTTCATGCCGGTATTCAGTGATCTCCGATACATTTGCCATACTGAACCAGTACAAGAGATGATCGCTCGAAACCGTGATTACATCATTCAATTCTCCAAAACGTGCCAATTGTTCATGTGTGTTAATCCAAACAAACGTGCAGTCTCAAGTCACGTTGAGTACGAGACCGATGCTTGGATATCCGTGTTCAATGTGACTCTTTCACTCTCTCGGGTTATCAAAGTCTTCGGCGAAGCATTCATCAAAGCCAATACAAATCAACTCCTCTCTGCTCTTAGGCATGTCATCCACACAATTCTGATGACCATCACTCTCACAGATGAGAGGCTGGATAAAACTAAACACGCTCCAATGGCATTTCACAAAGTTGAGTTTAGTGGGCGTGAGTATCAAGTTGTAAAATTTGACGTCTTGGTGGGATGGGTTAGCTTTCACCATTCGCTACATTGGTTGCTGGCGGAGTTATTGAAGCATACTCGATTGCTGGGTAGAGCAGCATTGAGGCCGCTTGGATACGAAGATTTGAGAAGTGCATTACTGGATACGGCGAGTGAACAGGCCATTCTGACACTTGTTGATTTCCCGTTACGAGGTGATTTCACTGCATTGGTCTTTTGAGTCAGTCTGATGTTTTTTTCTCCCTTTTTCTAGTGCTCGTGATGATCGCACAAATTCGAACAGGACTCTGGGTTCGCAACGGGTTCGCGATTCGCGGTCAACTTTTGCACTATAGAGACTACATGCTCCGCGAGCTGTGCTACGACCAGGACCTTTACATCCTCCAAACCTCTCTCGTCCTCGTTGACCCCAATATCATATTCGTCACCATCCTTGATCGTTTTGGTCTCCTCGGTTATTTCTCCGGAATGACAACACACCCCGTATTTGAATTACAACAACTGTCTAGTATGGTTGAGGAAGTGCTCTACGTTTTGATCGTCATCCTCAGTGAAGGCGCTAGTGCTCAAAGGATGTCGGTTGAAGGTACTGTGCGGAGAGAGATCATACATGCTCTTGCTATGGGCCCTTGTACGTTCTCAGACCTGGTGAAACGTGTTGCAGAGCGACTGGTTGATGACATGTCATTCGAGAGGATGCTACTTCAAGTGGCTAATTTCAAACCACCAGAGACGGCTACAGATTCGGGGCTTTACGAACTCAAAGACGAGATATATGATGAAGTTAATCCATTTTTCTACCATTATACAAGGAACAAAAGGGAAGAGGTGGAGAACATACTTAAAACAAGGTTGAGGAAGAAAACCGGAACAGACGGTGATCCGGTGATCGTGCCAAGAAGGTTTGGAGTGAGTGAGGAGCAAGGTCTGTTTAGCAGATTAATGGAGTCGTTTGAGAAGGAGGTGTTGATCCAGATTATGTTCTATTCTCTGGAAAATGTGTTGAGGGTGACAGATTCCAGTGGTGCAACACCACCTTCGGCAGAGGCAATCTTGGATCAGGCGTTGCATCTTGTGATGTTAGGAATTGTAGAGCGTGGTGAACGGTTCGCAAGGCTAATTGCAAGGACGTCATTCAACAGCAGACGTGAGGGAACAGGTGGGAGAGGAAAGACACTCTTGGATGTGATTTGCACACTTGAACACCATGACAAGTACAAACCATATCACTCCCGCTCTACTTGGATCCTTGATGAGCTGGAGAAAAATATTTTTGCTCAAGTTCGTACTCGTCGCGTTGTACTCGATCGAATGAGCGTACCAAAAACCAGTGCAGAAGAAACTAGGAAACGCGCAGCCAAGGCGAGACAAGAAGCACTCATGCAACAGATGAAGGCTCAGCAAGCCAGTTTTGCGATCAACCTGGATGATATTGGGGATGATGAAGATGAACTGATGGAAGAAACAGATGAAAATGAGCAAGTCAGTTTTGGAACGTGTATTGTTTGCCAAGAAGATCTCAATTCAGGCCGAGGATTCGGAGCGCTGAGTCTGATCCAACCAAGCAGGTTGTTACGCAAACAACCAGATATTCCAAATTCTTACCTGAACGAAGTCTTGACGATGCAATCCTTGGATCGTGCACCGTCACCTACACCAATCAAATTCCCTCCTTCGAAAGAGGAAATCATCGATTCTGCCAAGCAGATCATGCCGCCTAATTTTGAGGGATTTCCAACTTCGTATACCAAATTTGGCTTGTACGGGTCCGTGTGTACGCACATGATGCATCTGGAATGTTTCCAGGTGTACAGCATCTCCATTCGCCAACGACATCGCGCTCAGGCTACTCGAAATCATCCCGAAAGCATTCCGAGAAAAGAGTTCATCTGTCCTCTATGCAAGAGTTTGGGCAATGCAATTCTGCCGGTAACGAATCCACCTCAGACGATACTTAATACCGTGCCATTTGCCGACTGGATTAGGGCAGCAGGAATCGGTATCTTAAAGAGTAAACCTGATCCATTGATGGATTCACTGCAGTTCAAGAACGGGACGGGCGAGTTCGTATTCTGGGGTGTGCAGGACTCAGGATATACAGCGGCACTGAGAAATTCAGATAGATGGGGGGATCTCGATATTACCAGGATGCTCGATACGCTTATCACCGTGTGCAAGTCATTTTCGCAGCAAACAAGACATCTACGGGACCGACCAGAACCTGAAGCTGGAGACCGAGGCGCGGGGATATACTTGCCCGAGGAGTTGATTGGATACACTATTGCTGGGATCGAAGTCGCGCACAGAGGTGTAGATGGGGGTGGGCTGGTGGCAGATAATTTGACAGAGGCGCAGATGAGGATGATTAGGGGCATGTTGGTTTGTTTGTCAAAACTTTCTGCAATGCACTTTAAGGGTCGCCCGGACGAGGGGCGCGATGCGATCCGACAGGCGATCATCAAGCGTCTTTTACCAGAGTGGAGCCGGATTACTCTGACTTCGTTCTCGTACCCTCTGTTGCTTAGGGATCCATTTACAGTTGTAGTGGAAACGGCAGTGGTAGCTCCGGAGATGATCAAACACATTCTGGTTCTCGCGTATTATGCGTGTCTAGCTCGGACGGTTATTGGGCTGATTTACATACTCACCAAGACACGGAGCTTCAACATTCCGTATATCATGGATAGGAGTCATGCAGAGGTTTTCGGTGATGTCCGTATGTTCTTTATGTCTGTTGTTCGACACTCGCCAATATTCGAGCATACTGCAATGCTTGCATTTGAAAGCTTTGGTGAAGCACGGATAGAGAAACTTCTGTATCAGTTTACGCTCCCTTTCCTCCGCCGAGCAGCTATTTTGTGTCGATCGATCCTTCCATCAGCCTTCCCTACCCCTGTTCTTGATAACAGGTCGTCTCAAGATGAATACAGGCGTTTGCTTGACATGCTTGGCATCCCACCTCTTGCGGATTTACCACACCAGGAGACACTACAAAACGCACTTTCAGGCTGGTGTGCACACTACGGACACTCCCAGGCTTCGTCGCAGCTCAATTGTGGCGTGGTTTTAGAATATCCGACAATTTATCGCATGGCTCGGCTGCCTGTCGTGTTGGACAGCTTGTTCGGTCCACAGGACAAGGTGTTAACATGTCCGCGATGTAATACCATTCCAGTAGATGCTGCGATCTGTCTCATTTGTGGCGTGACATGCTGTTTCCAGAGTTACTGCTGTACAGATCTCGATTATAATGAGCGTGGAGAATGTAACATGCACACCCGAGAGTGAGTCATTCGTTTGAATGTATTTGACAGTCATGAAGTAATTTGGCTCATCTGCTTTCGTCAGATGTGGGGGCATGATTGGCATCTACTTCCTTGTGAAGCGTTGCTCACTGCTGTTCCTTAATGCTGGGAATGGAACATTTGCGCTGGCGCCTTATATGGATGGAAATGGGGAAGTGGATGTAAACATGAGGTGTGTGAGACGCTTTGTCTAAATAAATGACGTCTGACAGATAATTTCATCAGACGAGGGCGACGTCAATATCTACACTCTGCCAGATGGGAGGATGTCAGGAGGACTTGGCTAAACCACGGTATTCCGACGATTGTGGCAAGGAAACTGGAAGCCACTATAGACCCAGGAGGATGGGAGACCTTTTGAGGCTCGTGTTTCGTTGATGTGAACTTGATGGCGAATGAATGGACCCCATTTAATTCAGGAACCTTATGCTCCTGCCTTTTCAAAAAACCAATCTGACTTTTGTCTCGGTTTTTCACTGAATTTACTAGAACCATATATTCGGTTGTATGATTGGATTCACTAGTCCATCTGTATTCTTCGTGTATTATAAAGTCAAAGTTTTGAACCTTCGGAGTGCTCCACATGAGGCGGAACAATCAGACGGGATACTGTACGTTCACGACCTAAGACTCGCATGACCTCGGTCACACTGGGCCCATCCTATTGTAAGAAGTCGTCAAATTGCTTGAATGTGTTCATCAAATCGACTAACCTTCATCCCTGTCAAGGCGTATCTAAGACTTTTCATAAAGACCTTGGGCGAGTACCCCAGACGGTCCTGCTCGCTCTGCAGAAGACCTGCAAAATCAAAGGCTCTCCAAGGTCCTGATACTTCCAACAGCTTTTCTCGAACATGAGTGATGATATGCCCTGTAAATCCTAATTAAGGAAAAATATAAGTTTGAATGGGTGAATATCTCACGGAGCACAGACACCGGAATTCGTTTCAACATGTCCTGTGCTTCCTGAGCCTTCAAGTTTGGTTCTGTGAAAAGCCACGGCGCATGAAGCGGAATATCAAAAATGTTCGTGGTGCGCCCCTTAAAAGTATAATCCGAGAATCTCTCTGGCTCAAGACAAACTACTGCTTACCTCGAGGAGAAGAATAGCGTCTTTGATATGGTCAATGCTCGTATACTGACTAACAACCAACTTGTCAACAATGGAACAACAATTGGGAGGTAGAGAATGGTACCTGGAAGGAAATCGTTCTTTGATCTCTTCATGGACCTTCTCTGCCAAGTCTTCAAGTCCCTCTGGTGTCGACCATGTACGCATTAGATGTCGTTTGTTGATATACTCTAGCTTTGCCTGATCCAAACTCGAACTCCGATGTGTCATCGCAGAGAGATCGAACTAGACCAGAAAGGTCAACCGGGCCGCATCGCGAATATCAGAAAAAAGTGTTTTATACCTCATTGATGATCTCCTCGAGGGACATAATAGCTGTACTATCTGGTGCATCATGATGATGATGATGACCCATCGACACGGTTTTCTCTTCTCGTTCTGGATGCCGTGTCCCCCACCCTGCGAGAGCCAGCCAGTTCAGGATTGCGCCGGACTCCCATCCTCGGCGCTAGAATAGAGAGCATTCAAAACTCCATTGAACTATGAGCCTCGTTTCTTTTTTAACTCATACATACTATATAGTCGACGACCTGTACGTCTCCGTTGCGTTTCGACATCTTTGAACCGTCTGGATTGATTAATAATGGTATATGAGCAAATTTCGGGACTGGAAGACCGAGTGAAGCATAGAGATCGAGGTGCAGTGGCAGTGAAGGGAGCCATTCCTAACTGGATCGTTCAGGGAATGCGATGATTTTTCATGAAACTGTATACGGACCTCCCCGCGAAGGACATGTGTGATACCCATTTCATGGTCATCGACAACAGAGGCGAGATGATAAGTCGGGAATAGATCAGTCTTGAGAAGGACTGGATCCGTTGGAAGCGATGCGTGGGCATCTTTCAATTGACCAAATACAAGATCACTAGATGAAGGTCGTGTTGGAAGGTTACTGTCCTGAAACATTGATTTGAGCTGGGTTTATATTTCTTTTTGATTGAAACCAGCGCCATACATTCAAACGGACGATTGACTTTTCTCCTGCTTTGACACGACGAGCAACCTCTTCATCTGTGAGGTGAAGACAAGATTTGTCGTATGTGGCATTCGAGCCCGTCCGCGCAAGCCTCTCCCTTGTTTCTGAAAGTCTATCTGGAGTACAAAAACATCTGTATGCATGCCCTGACTAGTAATTATGCAATGAGCGACTCATATAAGAGTAGCTTTAACATTGGACACCAACCTCCAATAGTTTCCGAGAATAGGATCGATAGAGGTCTAGACGTTCTGACTGATCTACTGAGCGGATGGTGGGCCATTCATTTTAGGATAATCCCACCTGGAAATAGGGTGCATGTGGACCCTCTCTTCCAGGACCTGCAAGTGATCGTCAAGAAACATGCCAGGCAGTCCTCACTTCCTCATACCATAGTCATATTCAAGTCCCGCCCATTCTAGCGCATACCTTATCCCTTCCACTGAGCCTGGTATAGTTCTTGTCTGCCCCCAAGGCCGTCAAGTCATTTTTTGAAAAAAAGAAAACAAAGCCAATCGTTGACTCACGGCATCCGTATCTTCTATCCTTAATACCCATTTTCCTCCGTGTTTACGTGCAAACAAGTGATTGTAAAGTGCCATACGGAGTCCACCAAGGTGCAAGGGGCCAGTCGGAGAAGGAGCGAATCGAAGTAAAACCATGGCACACTTTCAATACAGTTAGCAGACAATGTTATGAGGTGTCACATGCTAATGCGGTATTAATATCAGATTCCTATGTCGATATCTCAGTTTGACTATTAAAACCCCAAGACCATTTTGACACAATTTACAGTCAAGTGTCACACAAGCTCTTCTTCACTGAAAAACCAACAGTGCGATCCACTGGCACAATGCTTTTTAGAAGAGGGAGTGGCCACCATCACAACACAGTCAAGTATACATGCTCATAAGATTTGGTACTCAACAAGTCTGTTGATACTGGGCAGATTGTTATTCTAGAAAGGTGGGAGAAAATGAAGATATGTGGACAGGACTCAAGACAGTAGTAGAAACCGACGTTGATGATATTCCCCTCTTTTTAAGGTTTACGTTCGTGTAGTGATCACTATCATTGTTTCTTGATGCACCATCTTCCAGGTGGCCGTCATAAACGGAACATGACGCTTGCAATTGTGTATGGACTCATGATTAAAACATCAGCGATGAAGTCAAATATATACAACCCGTGGCAATATCAAGACGAGTGCAATCTATAAATAAAAACACAACAACATTGTCGAAAGCACCCTACAAGTACAAAAATACAGCACAACAAAAAAAAATACCATCGTAGTGTATTTCCAGACAGAAACGAGACAGAGCATGCATAAATGTTGAAAGCTCCAAAAGCATAGAGAGAGAAAGAAGATATCACTGAAGACCAGAATTTTCCGAGATCCATCATAAATGATGCAGGAGATCAGTAGCGATGAATCTCGTGATTGTCAATCAGAGTCGTGCCGGACTGGAATGAAAAGGGTCGACTTCGTCGACTAGAGTAAAGATCGGAAAGCCTGTCAGGGCGGTAGTCAGTGCTGCTGACAGGACTCTGGTCAAGCTTGCAAGCGTTGCGTTGTACACTGTCATAGCATAAAGAGCAGGATGGCCCGATGGGTTTTATAGGACTACACTCGACCCTCGGTGTCAAGAGAGATGACAACTGGCGAGGAAACTTCCTTGCCTTTTCTTGGATTTGCTGCACTTCAAGACTAGTCTTCCATTCATCAGGAAGGCCCTAGATTAAAACAGCAATCCTAGTCAAAACCCATTGACTAGAAACGAGTCTCATCAACTTACAATGAATGCATGTGATTTAGGGTCCCAGCTGACGTGAACATGAAACTCGAATCCCTGTGGATCACTGATACGCGCTCGTTTACTGCGGGAAACAATAGAGCGATACCATCGTTGGAGATCCGATGTATTTGGTAGGGATATTTGATATCTGCGATTATCAGAGGTCGTGAAGCAAAGAACAAAGGGCTTCGACTTGAGTTTAAGTTGAGAAACATCAAAGACATGTGGCAATTGTATGATGCTTTCTGGGCGGGAAGTCTGATTCATGGGAACATTATCATGAGTCAGCCATTCGACACAATAGACGCAGACGTTTTTGGTAGGGCCATAGAGGGGGATATCAATGGAAAGCAAGATGAGACATTGAGGCATCTCAGAGTAAGAAAGGACGAACCTGAGATTTGCAAATATGGAGAGTGCGTGAAGTGAGCACAATATACCGTGAGCGCCAAAAGGCACAGAGAGTACGTCTATTCCATCGTTTGACCTGGTAAAGCCCTTCCAACAATATCGATGGCGATGAAGTCGTAAGACACCCAGTCGGGTGTGTCGAAGAATCAAATACAAATTGACATGTTGAGGTCGAGGAGGCAGAGTTTGGGCGTTCATGAGAGCTAGTGGGTTTATAGCAGGAATCGTATGATGCACGCTGAGGGGAGAGTGACTGTTCATGTATCCATTGATGATCGAGCTCGTAGCTCGTCCGATGGTCGACGATGGCGGATGATTGATGTGAGGATTGCATCCGGTCACGCAGAGCAGACAATCGACCAGCGTTGCGATAGAAATCGTCAGAGGTGAGATGAACCTGATGAACAAAGTTCAAGGTGTGACTGAAATTGCCGAGGCGAGAGCGGGGATAGATGTCGTCCTGCCAGTCATAGAGAACTGCATCATTGTCAAAGGAGATGTAGTATTTTCTCCCGTTTGCTAGTTCGAGGGATAGACAGGCAGGGGTCAAATCGACTCTCTCAATACCGGTAATCGATTTGAGGGAAATGCGTTTCAATACAGGCTGCGATAAGGTATATGGTTTGAACTGCAGAGAATATTCAGAGGACCGGACGGAGAAGAGTCCAAGTTTGAACTTACGTGTTGGATAAGAAGGGCATTTTCTACAAGGGTCAGCCACCGCATCTTCCACAACCTCTTGGAGACTCGGCCAAGCCCTCGAACATGAACGAGCCCACTGCGCAAGATGTTGGTGTCGTTTGGCAGATCCAGGGGGTCCCTTCGAGTGGTCATGGAAGTGGAGCAGTGGATAAAAATGTGTGGGAGGCACTGGCTGTTGAAAGCTGAAAAGGGCAGGCAGGATTGGCTGAAGCACCGAGTCGGTGAGGTTAAAGTATGAAGTTAGCTGTTAGTTGTTACAACCTACTGGCCGGACGCCGGCCGATCAGATCGTTTGGAGATGGCGCCTTTAGATATATGATAGTCAGTGTCAAACTACAGTGGAGGCTGTGAGTATCAGAATCAAATACTCTTTTCCCATCACCCTACTTCCCCTTGTAGATGCTGACACCTATGGCTTTCTTCCATTATCGTCTCCGAGGAGACCATGATCAACATGTTTTATCTGTCCTGTCCTGCCGGAACACAGTCCTCGTCATGCTTCACAATACAAAGGACAAGGTATCCGATTCCGGCTATCTGTGATTAACGTCAAACATACCACATCACAATACGCATATGGAACCTCCTTCGCGTGGGTTGTTGAGTAT
>Ga0153924_1000339_pt1 | contig 30257 bp, 29 predicted proteins | sample TSNJ008MetaG_FD_104709 | JGI IMG/M metagenome (GOLD analysis project Ga0153924, IMG submission 104709) | Attine ant fungus gardens microbial communities from New Jersey, USA - TSNJ008 MetaG | ecosystem: Host-associated > Fungi > Mycelium > Unclassified | place: USA: New Jersey, Wharton State...
CAGGAAATATATGTCTATGGAGTTAGTCGGGGTTTATCTCAGATATTTATGAATTTGCTGTTTTCCGGGAAAATCGATTTAACGCAAGAATATAAAGTAGAGGCTGTTACCGATTCTTACTCCGAACTTAATTATCTAGAAATGTATGGTACCCTCACGTCCGATACTTATTTCATTATGAGAGTTGCAATGGAGAGTATCAATCAAAGTGTTAATATATCAAACAGATTTTTCTTTTATATCAGCAACATAGCGATTATATGCAGTATCATAATTATGTGGGTGGTATCAAAATCATTTACCCGGCCGATTATGCAATTAGCCAATCTGTCCGAAAGAATGTCCAGACTGGATTTTAATGCTAAGTATGTAGGGGAAAGAAATGATGAGATTGATGTACTTGGCAATAGCATGAACAAGTTATCCACAAAACTGGAGTCTACAATTTCAGAATTGAAGTCTGCTAATAATACGCTGCAAAATGATATTAATAAAAAGATAGAGATCGATAATATGAGAAAGGATTTTTTATCAAATGTTTCGCATGAATTAAAGACCCCGATTGCCTTAATCCAAGGTTATGCAGAAGGGTTGAAAGAAGGTATTAATGACGATTTGGAAAGCAAGGATTTTTATTGTGAAGTAATTATAGATGAAGCAAATAAAATGAATAAAATGGTTAAAAACCTATTGACCTTAAACCAATTAGAGTTTGGAAATAACAACTTAACGATGGAACGTTTTGATATTATTTCAATGATTCAGGGGGTTTTAAATACAAATAAAATTATCATAGAGCAAAAAGAGATTACAATTATATTTGATGATAGAAAAGAACAATATGTCTGGGCGGATGAATTTCAAATTGAACAGGTTATGACAAATTTTATCACTAATGCATTAAATCATGTCGACGATCAAAAAATAATCCGGATTGATGTAGCGGAAAACGAAGGTATTGTCAAGGTAGCTGTATACAATACCGGGAAGCATATTCCTAAAGAAGATATTGACAATATCTGGATTAAGTTTTACAAAGTAGATAAAGCAAGAACGAGAGAATATGGTGGAAACGGAATCGGATTGTCGATAGTAAAGGCGGCAATTGAAGCCCATAACAAACAATGCGGTGTTGGAAATGTAGAAGGCGGTGTTGTATTCTGGTTTGAGGTGGACAGTAAGATTAACGATGGGTGAATATTATGACCACAAACCTGAGATTTGCAAAAAGTATCCACAAACATGGAGGTAGTAATGATAGCAATAATTGATTATGATGCAGGAAATATAAAGAGTGTCGAAAAGGCATTAGAGTTCCTTGGAGAAAAAGTGATTCTTTCAAGGGACAATGAAACGATATTAGGTGCAGATGGGGTTATTCTACCTGGTGTAGGCTCTTTTGGAGATGCGATGACTAAACTCCATAATTATGGTTTGGTAAATACGATCCGTGAAGTGGCAGAAAGGAAGATTCCTTTTTTAGGTATTTGTCTGGGCTTACAATTATTGTTTGAAAGAAGTGATGAATCCACAGGTGTTGCGGGACTTGGTATTTTAGAAGGTGAAATATTGAAAATTCCTGAGACACAGGGGTTGAAAATACCCCACATCGGCTGGAATTCTCTAAATTTGATGAATGATGGACGGTTATTTGAAGGAATTCAGGAAGAAGAGTATGTTTATTTTGTCCACTCTTACTATTTAAAAGCAAGAGATGAGTCAATTGTAAAGGCAACCACAGAATATGGGACACATATTCATGCTGCAGTTGAAAAAGATAATATCTTTGCATGTCAGTTCCATCCTGAAAAATCCGGAGATATTGGACTTTACATATTAAAGAATTTTGCAAATCTAGTAAGAGGAGGTAAATAAAGTGCACACAAAGAGGATTATCCCCTGTCTGGACATTGATAATAGCAGGGTAGTAAAGGGAGTCAATTTTGTTAATTTGCAGGATGCCGGAGATCCGGTCGAGGTTGCTTCCGCTTATGACAAAGCAGGTGCGGATGAGATTGTATTTTTGGATATTACAGCAACAAGTGATGACCGGAAAACAGTTGTTGATATGGTTAGAAGAGTAGCTGAAAAGGTATTTATACCGTTTACAGTTGGCGGCGGAATACGGACTGTTGATAATTTTAAGGAATTATTAAGAGAAGGTGCTGACAAAATTGCTATTAATTCAGCCGCTATTATGAATCCAGAATTAATTAGCGATGCAGCAGATAAGTTTGGAAGTCAATGTGTTGTTGTGGCAATTGACGCAAAAAGACGGGAGGACGGATCCGGCTGGAGTATCTATAAAGCCGGCGGTCGTATTGATACCGGTATTGATGCAATAGAATGGGCTATGAAAGCAAATCGGTTAGGTGCAGGAGAAATTTTACTGACTAGCATGGATTGTGACGGAACGAAAAACGGTTATGATATCCGACTGACAAAAATGGTTGCAGATAATGTTTCAATACCGGTTATTGCATCAGGCGGAGCAGGCAATATGGAGCATTTTTATGAGGCCGTTACGGAGGGAAATGCAGATGCTGTTCTTGCGGCGTCTTTGTTTCATTATAAAGAGATGGAGATAAATGACTTAAAGAAATACTTACATATGAAAGGGGTAGATGTTAGATTATGCCGGCAATAAGTAATGATTGGCTAGAGCCATTAAGCACTGAATTTAAAAAGCCATACTATGTGAAATTACATAAAAGAATCGTGGAGGAATACAATACGACACTGGTTTTCCCCAAAGCAGATGATTTGTTTAATGCATTTCACTTGACACCATTACAGAAAGTAAAGGTTGTGATATTGGGGCAGGATCCATATCATAATATTGGACAGGCACATGGATTATGTTTCTCTGTCCAGCCAAATGTGGAGATACCACCATCATTAGATAACATATATAAAGAATTACATGATGATTTAGGATGCAGTATTCCCAATAATGGTTTCTTGGAGAAGTGGGCAAAGCAGGGTGTATTGATGCTAAATACTGTATTGACGGTAAAAGCACATCAGGCAAATTCTCATCGTGGGATTGGCTGGGAAGAATTTACAGATGCGGCGATTCGGATTCTGAATGAACAGGATCGGCCAATCGTTTATCTATTATGGGGAAAGCCGGCACAGATGAAGAAAGATATGCTTCATAACCCAAAGCATTTGATTCTGGAAGCACCACATCCAAGTCCTTTATCCAGTTATAGAGGATTTTTTGGATGCAAACATTTTAGTAAAACGAATGAATTTTTAAAAGAGAATGGTTTAGAGCCGATTGACTGGCAGATTGAAGATTAACTGTTAACCCTTACCTAAGATTTTTCGGTATGTAAATAGCATTCTGCAATAAAATAAGGAGAGCGCACGCTAATTATTATTGCAATTATTATGATATTTATTGATTTAATATTATATTACTTTATTAATAAAGATAATGTTATGAACATAATTAAAGATGAATAAGTCATTACTGTATGAAAAAAACTCTTTAGAGGAATTAAAAAATAAAAAATTGGCATTATTATAACATAGAAAGAAAAGAGGTAGATATATGCAGTGTGATCTGGTGATTATTGGAGCGGGTCCGGCAGGAATTTTTACGGCTTTAGAAATGATTCGTAAAGGTTCAAAGGATAAAATTATACTCGTAGAAAAGGGACAACCAATAGAAAAACGAAGCTGTCCGAAATCAAAGACAAATAAATGTATCAATTGCAAACCTTACTGCCACATTACAACGGGCTTTTCTGGAGCGGGAGCTTTTTCGGATGGGAAGTTGTCATTAAGCTATGAAGTCGGAGGCGATCTTCCTGAATTGATCGGAGAAGAATTAGCACAAGCAATGATTGATTATACTGACAGCATCTATTTAGAATTTGGTGCGGATTCACATATAGAGGGGGAAGTAGAAAATGATGAGATTAAGGAAATCAGAAGGCGGGCAATTAAAGCAAATTTAAAATTGGTAGACTGTCCGATTCGTCATTTGGGAACAGAAAAGGCACAGGAAATTTATTTTGCAATCGAAAAATATTTACAGGAAAATGGAGTGGAGATTCTGTTTGGCTATCACTGCAGTAATATTATTTTAGATGACGATAAGTGTAATGGGGTTTATATCGATAACAACAAAAATCATATCGAAATACATGCAAAGAATACTGTAATTGCAACCGGCAGAAGAGGAGCAGAGTGGTTAGAGCAGCTTTGCGCAGAGCATAATATTGCCCATCAGCCGGGGACGGTGGATATTGGTGTGCGTGTAGAAGTTCGTAATGAGGTCATGGAACGGGTAAATAATGTTTTATATGAGTCAAAATTAATTGGCTATCCAAAACCATTTAAAAATAAGGTAAGAACATTTTGTCAAAATCCGGGCGGATTTGTCAGTCAGGAGAATTATGATAATGATCTGGCAGTTGTAAATGGGCATTCTTATAAAGATCTTAAATCAACGAATACAAATTTAGCAATTTTATGTTCCCACAATTTCAATGAACCGTTCAACCAGCCGATTGAGTATGCACAGAAAATAGGTGAACTGACCAATATGCTGGGAGCTGGGCATATTCTGGTACAACGGTATGGGGATATATTAGATGGAAAACGTACCTGGCAAAAAGAACTTGCACGTTCTAATGTTAAACCGACACTGTCAGATGCAGAGGCTGGAGATATTACAGCGGCGATGCCATATCGGGCGATGCTTAATATTATCAATTTTATTCAGGCTGTAGATGAAGTCGTTCCGGGTTTTGCTTCAGAGGAAACCCTGCTTTACTCTCCTGAATTGAAGTTTTACAGTAATAGAGTGAAAATGGATAAAGATTTTAACAGCAATATAAAAAACCTCTATTGTCTGGGAGATTCAAGCGGTTGGACGAGAGGGTTGATGATGGCTTCAGTTATGGGGGTTCTTATGGGACAAAGATTGGTTCAGAAAGTGATTGACAAACCGGATAATGCCGGCGTAAGTACTACATTTCGTACGTTTTCAGGACAATCGCTGTAAAATACTCCGCAGGGAACGGGTTCAGGGACTTGAATGGCACTGTACAATCTTTATCATGCAAATTCAGAAAGATTGTGCATGATTAATTTAGATTATCCTGTTTTGCTTTACATATTAATATTGTTACTGACATAAAATGTAAAAACATTAATATGTAAGGTTTTTTATGAAAAGTAAAAGATATAAGTGTTTTGTAGTAATCTGTTCGGTCTTTATGGCAATAATGATGTTTGGATTCTTTATGAAATCAAGGGAGTCAAAAAGTGTTTTGGAAGAAAATGCTACTACAGAATCCGAGACTGGAGAAACAGGAGAGAATACCCAAAATGATAAAAATGAAATGGAGCAAACAGAAGATGATTTTATTAAGTGGGTTGATTTTGGGGTAACTTACGCAGCATTAGAGGCAGCGTATACATATGACGTAGATTCTTATGGCAGTGAAATTAAGCTGGACTGGATCCAGCTGTTAGCTTATGCTGCATGCAAAAATTGGGGAGATTTTTCGAATGACCAGAAGGTAAAAGAATCTATGGCGTCCATGGCAGAGCAACTAACGAATAAAGAAAAAACGGTGGAGGAACTAACCGGAGATTTGTCTAATTATAATTATTTTTATGAATCATATTCTGCGGCTTTAAGTGGATTAGTAGGAGAGTATGAATTAGATGGTACAAAAAAATATGGATTAAAGGGATATTCACCGATTGCGAAAAATTTCTATTATACCGATTACGATGACTTTGGAGTATCGAGAAGCTATGGTTATAAAAGAAGACATCTTGGCCATGATATGATGGGGCAGGTAGGAACGCCAATTATTGCAGTAGAATCAGGTATTGTTGAGGTATTGGGATGGAATCAGTATGGAGGATGGCGTATTGGTATTCGTAGTTTTGATGGAAAACGTTATTATTATTATGCCCATTTAAGAAAAGACTTTCCATATAATAAGTCTTTAACAGAGGGAAGCATCGTAACCGCAGGTGATGTAATCGGTTATTTAGGAAGAACCGGCTATAGTGCCAATGAAAATGTAAATAATATCGATGAGTACCATTTACATTTTGGAATCCAGCTTATATTTGATGAATCTCAGAAAGAAGGATACGGTGAAATATGGATCGATCCCTATAATTTAGTTCGATTCTTATATCGAAACAGAAGTGAAACCCAGAAAAATGAGGAAACAAAAGAGTGGAGCAGAATTAATGTAATGATAGATCCTTTGGCAGAAGAATATAAGATTAATAATGGAATTAATTGAGTGTATAGTGGACAAAATGGAAAATGATAGGTATAATTAAAAAGGTAGATTTAAACTTTATGAATACTTGTTGTAAAGAGAAAGAAAATATCAGAAAAGGAGTCATGCATATATTGAAATTTCAGCTATTGATCTACGATGCATGGGTATAAAATGGCAAGAGTAAGTGCATTTAAAAATAAAGAAACAAAAGACAAGATCAGAAAGATTTTTACTGAAAATACAGAATCTGTAGAATACTATAAAATTGTATATGGCTATTCTATGCAAAAAAAACTGTTATCCAGAAAAGTATCCGGCTATATAATTGGATATGATAAGGATGAAAATAAAATTATTGCCATACACATTAGATTCAATGGTGAATTAATTGAGAAACCATTTAATTTTACAGTGGAGAATGTGAGCAATATTGTGGTGAAGGGTAAGGATAAAGTACAGATTTTCTCTTCATTATTATTAAAACCAATCACTATCACAGTAGCATCCTCAATTGGAACAACAATGGAAAGTGCGCTACTATACCCAGTCAATCAAGAAGAGGGCGCGCAAGATTTCATTGAGTTTGCAAAAGTTTTTTTGAAAAGGAGAAAATAAGATAAATGTCGGTACAAGAAGATAAGCATATAGGTATTATATTTGATTTGGACGGAACTTTGTGGGATTCCTCAAAGCAAGTTGTTGATTCATGGAATTTAGCATTAGAACAGTGCCCGGATATCAACCGTAAGATCACAGTAAAAGATATGCATGATAATATGGGTAAGATACTTCCTGATATTGGGAAGGCACTAATTACTGGAGTCAGTGATGAACGTAGAGCAGAAATACTGGAACTATGTTGTATGGTAGAAAATGAATATATTGAAAAAGTTGGCGGAGAGTTATTTGACGGTGCAGAAGAAATGTTTATAACTCTTTCTCGTAAATATAGTTTGTTTATAGTAAGCAATTGCCAGGCAGGTTATATTGAAGCATTTTTAAAGTATTATAAATTTAGTAAATACTTTAGGGATATTGAATGCCCCGGAAATACAGGGAAATTAAAAGGAGACAATATTAAACTGATAATGAAACGTAATAATATCTCTAAAGCGGTCTATGTAGGTGATACATTTGGCGACTATGAGGCGGCGACAGATGTTGCGGGTATTCCATTTGTGCATGCCAGATACGGATATGGAACGGTTGAGGAAGCACAATATGCAGCCGATAGTATTCAGGAAGTAATTAAGGTTATAGATCAAATGACAGAAGAGGAGATAGTATAAATGAGATTGATTTTTATAAGGCATGGAGATCCTAATTATGAAATAGATTCATTAACTGATAAGGGGTGGAAAGAGGCAGAATTATTAGCTGAGCGTATGGTTCAGATAGAGGCAAAGGAATATTACTGTTCACCGCTTGGCAGAGCGAAAGATACTGCTTCTTGTACCTTAAAGAGAATTGGCAGAGAGCCGGTTATCTATGACTGGCTGCAAGAGTTTTTTGTGACAATCATTGATCCGAACAACGGTAAGGAAAGAATCCCCTGGGATTTCATGCCGTCTTATTGGACAAAACAATCTATTATGTATGATAAAGATAAATGGATGGATGCACCTGTTATGCAAACCGGTAATGTTGCCGATTCCTTTGCGAAAGTAAAAAATGGCATTGATACTCTGCTTGCCGAGTATGGTTATCATAGAGAAGGGAATTATTACAGCGTACACAAGAGCAATGAAGATACGATTGTATTCTTCTGTCATCTTGGTGTACAGTTTGCTATTCTTTCACATCTGTTAGGAATCGCGGCACCGGTGCTTTGGCAGGGATTTTTTGTGGCACCGACCTCTGTCACGGTGCTTACTACGGAGGAACGTGTAAAAGGAGAGGCTTATTTTAGGTGTAAAACGCTTGGTGATACTTCCCATCTTTATGTAGGTGATGAACCGCCATCTAATTCCGGATTTTTTAATGAGATATTTTTAGGATAATAAGGTATCTAATGATGGAAATTTAGCCAATAAACTAATAAAATCTGGTTATAATAGATACATAACAAGATTACGATATAAAGGAGGATAATATGCCAGTAATAGAGATAACAAGTGAAAATTATCAAAAAGAAGTATTGGAATCAGATAAACCGGTATTAATAGATTTTTGGGCATCTTGGTGTGGTCCTTGTAAAATGCTTTCACCGGTAATAAATGAGATTGCAGGTGAAGTGACAAGTACAAAAATATGTAAGGTTGATATAGATAAGCAGCCGGAATTAGCCAGTCGATTTAAAGTTATGAGTATTCCTACATTAGTATTAATCAAGAATGGCGAGGTAGCCGCTACCTCTGTAGGAGCAAAGCCCAAGGAGGCAATTATAGATATGATTTCATAATTAGGTTATATGGGGCTGTCTCACTAGTTTAATTTGTACCGGGTACATCTCGGTGCAAATATCCTAGTGCGGCAGCTCCCTTTGATTCATAAGGATGAGTGAGATAAATAAAATACTATCTCACTGGGTTGGAAGTAAATATAATATATGAAAGGAATGCCACGAATAAATTTTCAACCATTTGAACGAAGTTCAAATTTCAATTATGTGGCAGTATCATATGCTGGCATGTGATATGCAAAGGGTAAAAAGATGTATGATATAGTAATAATAGGTGCCGGAACAGCAGGACTGACAGCTGCAATATACGGTGTAAGAGCCGGTAAATCTGTACTTGTATTTGAGGCAGAGAATTATGGAGGTCAAATCATAAATTCACAAGAGGTTGAAAATTATCCGGGTATAAAAAACATATCAGGGTATGAGTTTGCAACAAATTTATATGAGCAGGCGATTAGTTTAGGTGCTGAGATTAAGTTTGCAGAAGTAACAGGAATCAAAGATGATGGTTGTAAGAAATATGTTATGACTGAAAAGGGAGAGATAGAGAGTAAAACTGTTATATTAGCAACAGGAGCTAAGAACAGGCCGCTGGGATTAGTGGATGAACAAAAATACATTGGTGCTGGGGTTTCTTATTGTGCAACCTGTGATGGCGCATTCTTTAAAGGAAAGGATGTAGCGGTGGTAGGTGGTGGAAATACGGCCTTAGAGGATGCAATGTTCTTGAGCGGTTATTGTAAAAAAGTATATCTTGTGCATAGAAGGAATAGCTTTAGAGGGGAAGATAAATTAGCAGGAGTTTTAATGACAAGAGAAAATGTAGAATTTGTATTAGAATCCAAGATTACAAAATTACTGGGTGGTGATTTTTTAGAAGGCATTGTGGTACAGGGAAAGGAAGGAACTGAAGAGAAAACAATTGCAGTACAAGGATTGTTTATCGCGATTGGAAAGATGCCTAATAATATGATGTTTGAAGATCTTGTTGAATTAGATCAGAGCGGGTATATTAAAGCTGCAGAAGATTGTAAAACCAATCGGGAAGGTGTTTTTACAGCAGGTGATTGCAGAACAAAATCAGTAAGACAACTGACGACGGCAGCTGCGGATGGGGCTGTTGCAGGATTGGCCGCATGTGAATATATCTAATTTAATGTTTGTATTTTGGGGTAAACCTGCTATAATGAAACTTAATGAAATTTTTGATGCCAACATTAAATTATAGGAGGATATATAATGGAGCAAATTTTTGAAGGATTTTTAAATTTATCCTATCAACAGTTTATTATGTATTTTATCGGAGGATTATTGATCTTTTTGGCGATTAAAAAAGATTATGAACCCATGCTGCTTTTACCAATGGGATTTGGAGCGATATTAGTTAATTTACCATTGGCAAGTGTATGGGAATATGATGGTGCAAAAGGAGTCCTGCAAATTTTTTATGATACAGGTATTTTAACAGAAATTTTCCCGGTATTGATATTTGTTGCGGTAGGTGCCATGATCGATTTCACTCCATTGATTAAAAACCCGAAGATGCTGTTTTTAGGAGCAGCAGCTCAATTTGGAATCTTTTTTACTGTATTGGGAGCAATCATGATCGGAAAGATGTTTCCGATCCTGGGAATTGACTTAAAAAGTGCGGCATCCATCGGTATCATCGGTGCGGCAGACGGTCCTACATCTATCTTTGTCGCAGGTAAATTCGCTCAGAATTTAATTGGTCCGATATCAGTTGCTGCGTATTCCTATATGGCACTTGTTCCAATTATCCAACCGCCGGTTATAAAGGCATTAACAACGAAGAAGGAACGCAGAATCAGAATGTCCTATACAGAGGTAAAAGTTTCAAAAACTGTTTTGATTTTATTTCCGATTGCAATTACGATTATTGCAGGAATCATAGCACCGGTATCAGTACCTCTTGTAGGTCTGTTAATGTTCGGAAATTCAATACGTGTATGCGGTGTATTGGAACGGCTGTCTCAAACAGCACAGAACGAACTTGCGAATCTGGTAACATTATTATTAGGTATCACAATAGGTGCTACAATGCATTATACAAAATTTCTACAACCAATGACATTAATTATTCTGGCATTAGGATTTTTGGCCTTTATTTTTGATACGGCCGGCGGCGTATTATTTGTTAAGTTTCTGAATTTATTTACGAAGAATAAAATGAATCCAATGATTGGAGCGGCAGGTATCTCTGCATTTCCAATGTCAGCGAGAATTGTTCAGAAGCTGGCAGCAGAAGAAGATAAAGAAAACTTTATTTTGATGCCCGCGATATCGGCGAATGTTTCCGGCCAGATCGCATCAGCTGTTGCCGGGGGACTGATTCTTGTTCTGGTTCCGTGGTTAATAGCAAATTTTTAATAATGTACCATAGATTATGAAAATGGAGGTATCTTATGTTAATGCAAGGTGTATGGTTAATGTTATATGGTTTAGGCGGTGTTTTTGCATCACTGGCAATGTTATATATCATAACAAAGATTTTAATTAGAATTTTTCCTGAAAAAGAAGAAGAGAAAAAGGAAGTTTAATATGATAGATTGGATATTTAGGTTTATTAAAGGTATGTTTATTGGATCCGGTGCAATCCTGCCAGGGGTAAGCGGTGGTGCATTAGCTGCCGTATTTGGAATATATGAGAGAATGATTTCATTTCTGGCCCATCTGACGAAAGATTTTAAGAAAAATGTACTTTACTTTATACCTGTAGGTCTAGGCGGTATTTTTGGTGTGTTTCTTTTATCATTTGCCATTAGTTTTTTCTTTGAAAAATCTGAAACACAGATTGTATGGTTTTTTATAGGCTGTATTGTCGGAACCTTACCGGCTATATTTAAACAGGCATCTAAGAAAGGACGAGAACCAAAGCATATTGGCATCATGATAATAACCGCTATTGTTTTCCTGCTATTATTACGGAATGGAGAAAGTCTTATAAATGGCTCGTTGCCGCTTAATATGGGGACATGGACAATAGCAGGAGCGATTATAGGTCTTGGTGCTGTTGTACCCGGACTTAGCCCGTCTAATTTTTTAGTATATTTAGATATGTATAAGCCTATGACAGATGGAATTAAAGATTTGGATTTTACGGTTATCATACCGATTGCAGTAGGAGTGATTATTACTGTGTTAGCTTTATCCAAATTGATGGACTTTATTTTTAAGAAAATATACACCGGAATGTATCATTTCATATTGGGTGTTATCTTTGCATCTACCATTATGATTATTCCGGTTGACTATAATTATTTAAATGCCGGAACATTGATAAGTGTTGCGGCTTGTGCGGGCGGTATTCTGCTTGGCACATGGATGAGCAGGTTAGAAGAAAAATACGAGATATAATGGAGGTTGTATAACGAAAATTGAATCCCCTACAGTATAGACCGCTTTGCTTATTCATTGCATTTTTGTATCATTTATGGTACAATGAACTATATTGGGAGGGTTTTTATGAATGATGCGGAAAGCTATATCAAAATAAGGCAGGATATTGTCCGCCTTTTGGTGGATGAGAGAAAAGCACAAAAGCTGACACAGGAGGCACTTGCGAAAAGGCTTACTATCCAACGCTCCAATTTAGCCCGTTTTGAACGGGGCGAACAAAATCCATCGCTTGATTTTTTAATCAAGGTTGCCGTCGCTCTCGGAAAGGAACCCGATTTCATACTAAAAAGCGGCGAATACAAAGCGTTTGAAAAAGTACCCGACAATATAAACGGAGGAAAGTATATGGAACCTACAGCTCTCTTGAAAAAGATTAACGAATACAAGGCGGTCATTGACAGCCGCAGACCGCTTACAAAGGAAGAAATAAAAGAACTTGACAATTATTTCCGCATAGGGCTGACCTATACCTCAAACGCCCTTGAAGGTAATACGCTGACCATAAGCGAAACCAAGGTCATCATTGAAGACGGCATCACCGTAGGCGGTAAGCCTTTGAAGGACTGCTATGAAGCGACCGGACATGCGAAAGCCTATGATTTTATGCTCTCTGCCGCCCGTACCGAAACCATTATTTTTTCCGAAGAAATGGTTTTGACCCTACACAGACTTTTTTACAGCAGTCTTGACACCGAAAACGCAGGTAAATACCGCACTTATCAGGTTTTCATCACGGGAACGGAATATCTGCCGCCAACGGCGGATGAAGTCCCGGTATTGATGAAAGAATTTGTATCCGAATTGAACGATAAAAGTCAAAAGCTGCACCCTGTTATATTAGCGGCGTTCGCTCACAGGCGGCTTGTTGACATTCACCCTTTTACGGACGGCAACGGGCGCACCGCAAGGCTTCTTATGAACCTTATCCTTGTGAATAAAGGCTATCAGATTGTTTCAATACCGCCGATACTGCGAATGGAGTATATCAGTGCGTTGCAGGCGGCGCAGAAAAGCAAAAATCCGAGCGACAAGGCATTTTTTCAGCTTATCGCAGAATGTGAGATTGAGGCACAAAAGGATTATTGCCGGATGTTTCGTATAGAATTGCCGAAGAAAGACAAGGCACAGGAAAGGTGATTGTAAATGTGAGGAGTGGTGCTATGTCAAGAAAAAGTACAAATTAAATCGGGAAATTTTCAAACAATTGATTAGCATATACACGCAATCATGTGCATTTTGTCATGGACGAATTTGCGAATGTGTAACAGTTATTTAGATGATTATATTGAAAAGCGTACCTTTCAGCATGAGCCAAAAGGTACGCTTTTGTGTGTAATTTTTTTAATTTAAATATACGGTTATTCATTCCCCGTGTTGATGAGATTGTTCATAAATTCGGTTAATTTTGCTTTACTGAAAATGAACTGTGTACCAGCTTTTACAGCCTGACCGTTTTCGTCATTGGCAACAAGTTCAACCGTTGTATAAGTACCTTTCAGTTTTCCGGACTGAATCCATTTTTCTAATGTTTCCTGTGGTATTTTTAAGTAATCAGCTGCTTCGTTATCGTAAAGAAAATCACCGTAAGTTGTTTCGTCATGGTTGTAAATATCAAAAGAACTGGGAACGCCTCCACCCATAGACTGATTGTTAATAGAGGTTACAATGCCTTGTCCTGCAATAACAATCGCAATGCTGATTAGCAGACAGCCAATTACAGGCGACCAATTAAATTTTTGCATAATTATCTCCTTCTATATTTCTTTATTTGTAATATCCGATGTTTATTAATAGTGAATGTAAATTGTCAGTCGAAACTCCATAATCCTTTATGTTGTTGTATTCATTGTTAGCATCCTCAACTGATACGCTTCTGCTGTCTGTTACCGTATCAGTATTGATGTTCCAACAAACTTTATCAGCGTTTTCAATCAAGGCTAAAAGAACGAAAGAATACATCTTCATTTTGGGGTTAAGTTCGTCCACGGGAACACTTATATCGCTAAAATTGACAGTTAATGCATACGGCTTAGAATCGGTGGTCAAAGCAATTTCATACTTACCTAAATTAGAAACCTCTAACGCTTGAAGAATTGATACATCCGCAGAGGCATCTCCAATATATTCGTTTTTTAGGTTGAATAACATATCGGTTTGTGTAACACCTTTTCCACCGTCATTACTTTTATTGCAAGCGGTCATCAGAAATATTAGTACCATTACTATAGCAAAGATTGTCATTAATGCATATTTCTTAAAAAAAGTCATGGAAAATACCTCATTGATTATATTTTCTTGCCTGTAGCGTTAAGGGTGAATATGCCCTCAAAAGTAGCGTTACAGGCTTTTGCTATTTGGTGTAAATCGCTTTCGGTTAAATTATCACGCTTTAACTAGATGATTGCATACTCCAATTACTTTTATACTAACTATTAATAAGATTTCTATTGGCAGTTGCCAGCATTAGTTTGATTCTGTTTAATTGATTTACTTCACTTGCGCCGGGATCATAATCAACAGCAACAATATTGGATTCAGGATGTGAATTACGTAATTCTTTAATGACACCTTTACCGACTATGTGGTTTGGAAGGCAGGCAAATGGCTGTGCACATACGATATTAGGCACTCCGGTATGTATCAATTCTAACATCTCACCGGTCAGGAACCAACCTTCACCGGTTTGATTACCAAGTGATACATAATCCTTTGCCATGTCAGCTAAATCACCGATTGGACTTGGTGGTGTGAAATGCTTACTCTGTTCAAATGCAACTTTTGCTGCTTTACGTAAATATTCTAAATATTTGATTGCAATATTTAAAACACGTGTTGTTGATTTTTTAGCACCTAAGTTTTCCGATTTAAAATTACTATTATAAAAACAGTAGAAGAAGAAATCTAGTAAATCAGGCATTACAGCTTCAGCGCCTTCTTTTTCAAGCAGCTCTACCAAATAATTATTTGCCGCAGGTAAGAATTTAACTAATATTTCACCAACAATACCAACTTTAGGTTTCACCTCATCCGTAATTGGAAGCTGATCGAAGTCTTGAATAATTGCACTAATATTTTTCTTAAAACGGCTCATTGAAATCTTACTGTCAGAAAGCGAGTCAATACATACTTTTGCCCATTTCTGATGCATTTTATTAGCAGAACCGGCAACTTTTTCATATGGTCTCATACGATACAGACATCGCATAAATACATCACCGTATATAATGGATTGTACAGCTTTTAATATCAATTTAGGTGTAAATTTCATACCTTCATGCTTTTCAATACCATTTGCACTAAGTGCAATTACCGGAATTTGCGGCATATTTGCTTTTTCCAAGGCCCGCCTAATAAATCCAACATAATTTGAAGCACGACATCCACCACCGGTTTGTGTCATTGCAACAGCAGTTTTATTTAAGTCATAATTTCCGGATAGTAAAGCTTCCATAATCTGTCCTACCACCAATAAAGAAGGATAGCAGGCATCATTATTTACATATTTTAGTCCTACGTCTACAGCATGCTTATTATCATTATCTAAAACAACCAGATTGTAACCGCATGAATTTAAAGCAGGTTGTAGCAAATCAAAATGGATTGGTGACATCTGTGGACATAAAATGTTATAATTTTCATCTTTCATCTTTTTTGTAAATTCTACACGCTTAATATTAGCAGGCTTGATTGTACGTTTAAATTGATTCTTTTCTCTAACCTTTAGGGCCGATATCAAAGAACGGATACGGATTCTGGCAGCCCCTAAGTTATTTACCTCGTCTATTTTTAGTACAGTATAGATTTTGCCTGAATTGTTTAGTATATCACTGACACAGTCAGTTGTAACCGCATCCAGTCCACAACCAAAAGAGTTTAATTGAATCAGGTCAATATTTTCTGTTGTTTTAACATAATTAGCCGCTTTATATAATCTTGAATGATACATCCACTGATCCATAACAATAAGCGGACGTTCCACCTCTGCAAGGTGGGAGACACTGTCTTCCGTTAAAACGGCGATGCCATAAGAATTAATCAGTTCCGGTATTCCGTGATTGATTTCAGGATCGATATGATATGGACGTCCCGCAAGTACGATTCCCCGTTTACCGGTCTCGTTTAAATAAGCAATTGTTTCTTCGCCTTTCTTTTGAATATCGCCTTGAACGGCTAAAATTTCATTCCAGCCATCTTTTGCAGCGGCAATAATTTCATCTTTTGGAATGGAATATTCTTCTGTAAATATCTCAACTAATCGTTTTGTGAAAATCTCCTCATTGGTCATTGCTAAAAATGGATTCATAAATCTAATATTTTCAGTTTTAATTTCTTCCACATTATTCTTAATATTTTCGGCATAGGAAGTAACGATTGGGCAGTTGTAATTATTATTTGCATCCGGTGTTTCATTTCTTTCATAAGCGATGCAAGGGTAGAAAATAGATTTAACACCCTGCTTAATCAGCCAGGAGACATGACCGTGTGCTAATTTTGCCGGGTAACATTCTGATTCGCTCGGTATGGATTCAATACCCAATTCATATATTTTTTTGTTTGATATTGGTGATAAGACAACCCTAAAGCCCAGTTTTTTGAAAAATACAGCCCAAAATGGATAATTTTCATATAGATTAAGAACTCTTGGAATTCCGATTTCTCCACGGGGGGCTACGTCAGCAGTCAGCGACTCATAGTTAAATATCCTGTCTAATTTATATTCAAACAGATTTGGAAGGTTTTCTTTATTCTTTGTCTTACCAATTCCTTTTTCGCAGCGGTTACCGGTAATAAATTGTCTGCCGCCGGTAAATTTATTGATTGTCAACAGACAATTATTTGTACAGCCTTTACATCTGGCCATAGAAGTATCAAATTGTAAGTGATTGATTTTTTCAATGGAAAGCATCGTTGTCTCTTTTTCCTCTGAGTAACGTTCTCTAGCAACTAAAGCAGCACCAAAAGCGCCCATTATACCTGCAATATCCGGTCTGACAGCTTCACAGCCGGCAATTTTTTCAAAACTTCTTAAGACAGCATCATTATAGAAAGTACCGCCTTGTACAACAACGCGTTTTCCTAAATCTGCGGCATCTGTGATTTTAATTACCTTATATAATGCATTCTTAATAACAGAATAAGCAAGTCCGGATGAAATATCAGCAACAGTAGCTCCCTCTTTCTGAGCTTGTTTCACATTTGAGTTCATAAATACAGTACATCTCGAACCTAGATCAATCGGATTTTCTGCAAATAACGCTTCTTTTGCGAAATCTTCAATTTCATAGTTAAGGGATTTTGCAAAGGTTTCTATAAAAGAACCGCAGCCTGAGGAACAAGCTTCATTAAGTTGTACACTGTCAACTGTGTTATTTTTAATTTTAATACATTTCATATCCTGTCCGCCGATATCTAAGATACAATCTACTTGTGGATCAAAAAATGCTGCCGCATAGTAATGCGAAACGGTTTCAACTTCACCTTCATCTAATTGTAATGCAGCTTTTATTAACGCTTCTCCGTAACCGGTGGAACAGGAATATACGATACGGGCAGTGCTTGGCATAAGTTTATAAATCTCTTTAATAGAGCGCAGTGTGGTTGCCAAAGGGCTTCCGTTATTGCTGCTGTAAAATGAATAGAGCAGTGATCCATCTTCCCCAACTAAAGCGACTTTAGTCGTAGTAGAACCTGCGTCGACTCCTATGAAACAGTCACCTTCATAATTAGTCAGGTCATCGGTAGCAACACAATGCTCATTATGTCTGGCTAAAAATGCATTATAATCCTCTTTAGAAGCGAACAACGGTGACAAACGTTTTATTTCAAAGTCCATTGTAACACCTTTAGATAATCTGGCGCTTAACTCTGCAATTGGAATCCAGACATCCTTTTTATTTGTCATAGCGGCACCGGAAGCAGCGAATAAATGCGAATGATTTGGAGCGATGATTTGATCATCCTTTAATTTCAATGTTCTGATAAATGCATTTTTCAGTTCCGGTAAGAAATGTAATGGTCCTCCCAGAAATGCAACATTACCGCGAATTGGCTTACCGCAGGCAAGTCCGCTGATTGTTTGATTTACAACAGCTTGAAAAATGGAAGCAGATAAGTCTTCCTTGGTAGCCCCTTCATTAATGAGCGGCTGAATATCTGTTTTGGCAAATACACCACAGCGGGCAGCAATCGGATAAATCGCCTGATATTTTTCGGCATATTGATTCAGTCCGGCGGCATCTGTTTGAAGCAAAGAAGCCATTTGATCGATAAATGAACCGGTACCGCCGGCACAAATTCCATTCATACGTTGTTCCACACCATTTGTCAGATATATAATCTTAGCATCTTCACCACCAAGTTCAATTGCCACATCTGTATGTGGAGCAAAGTCATTTAGAGCAGTAGAAACTGCAACGACTTCCTGAACAAATGGAATATCTAAGTGTTTGGATATAGTAAGTCCGCCTGATCCGGTAATAACAGGAGAGACAGTGATTGCGCCTAATAATTCAATTCCCCTGTTTATCAGTGCTGCGAGCGTGTCTTGTATATTTGCAAAATGTCTTTCATAATCGGAAAATACAAGGTTGTTATTACTGTCTAAAATTGCAATTTTAACCGTTGTAGAACCGATATCAATTCCTAGTGTATAATTTTCCTTATTCATATATTTTCATAATCTATTAAAATAGACTATATACCTCCTTTGTATAAATAATATGGTAATTAATTCCAATAATTTTGAAAAAAGTCCATAATTGAAATTATTATAATATAAGTTATGACAAATTTCAATCATTTAGAATCATTTTCAATTTAATCCCAAAGATGGGAACAGCTTTTGAAGTTTCATCATATGATATAGTATTAAATCATTTTGGAGGATATTATGGATAATTTTGATAATAACATATGTTATTGTAGCAGATGTAATGGTATAGTTCATGTAATTAAACAGGGAGATACATTATATAGGTTAAGTCGACATTATAGAGTGAGCGTTGATGACATAATGAACAGTAACCCCTATGTCAATATCTATAACTTAGGTATTGGTGAGAAAATATGTATTCCGATACCTAGTCCACAAACACAAAATAATATACGAAGAGAAATGTCACAGGGATTTACTGAAAATGTCTCAAGTCCGGAGCAAACCATGAACAGAAATATGGGAATGGAAACCCCACAGATGGATATGAATAGAAATATGGGAATGCCACAGACGAATATGAATAGAAACATGGGAATGCCACAGACGAATATGAATGGAAATATGGGAATGCCACAGACGAATATGAATGGAAATATGGGAATGCCACAGACGAATATGAATGGAAATATGGGAATGCCACAGATGAATATGAACAGAAATATGGGAATGCCACAGACGAATATGAATGGAAATATGGGAATGCCACAGATGAATATGAACAGAAATATGGGAATGCCACAGACGAATATGGATAGAAACATGGGAATGCCACAGGAAAATATGGATAGAAATATGGGAATGCCACAGACAAATATGAATAGAAATATGGGAATGCCACAGACGAATATGAATGAAAATATGGGAATGCCACAGGAAAATATGAATAGAAATATGGGAATGCCACAGACGAATATGAATGAAAATATGGGAATGCCACAGGAAAATATGAATAGAAATATGGAAATGCCACAGAGGAATATGAACAGAAATACGGAAACCCCGCAGATGGATATGAACAGAAATATGAGAATGCCGCAGACAAATGAAATGTCTGGGATGAATAGTGATATAGATACAAATATAGCACGAGAGACTATGAATAATGATATAAAATCAACATATAAGACGAAAGAATTTAAAAACACTTTTGATGTTTCAGGTATGGATAAAACCGAAGATATTTATGAGAATGTAAAAAAAATCATGAATGAACATATTAAAAAAGATAATACACATTCTTCTATGTGTGAAGATATGGCAGATATGAAAGACGAATGTAAAGAAAAGGATAATAAATAATAAATTCACATATTTATTGTTGAAATACTGATTCAGATAGTTTAAAATTGTTTCATGTTCTTTTTTTGGGGTAATTATATAGATACTGATTAAAAGAACAGAGAAAGGACATGAGACAATGAATAAACGATTGAATCGATTAGAAAGAAAATATGGCAAATATGCAATTAGAAATCTAACATTATATATTATAATCGGCTATGTGGCAGGTTATGTATTAGAACAATTTGCACCAGAGGTACTTGACTTTCTGCGCTTAGACCCCTATCAAATTATGCATGGACAGATATGGAGGGTTTTTACCTGGATTTTAACTCCACCTGCTGAGTTAGGAATATTTACACTGATAATGCTGTTCTTTTATTATTCAATTGGTAATGAATTAGAGAGAAGCTGGGGTGCTTTTAGATATAATATTTATTTGCTGTCAGGTATGCTGTTTAGTGTAGCAGGTGCCTTTATTGCATATTTTTATGTAATATGGAGCGGTGTCGGTGAATTTGGAATACAGGAATTTAATTTAATCATAGGAGAAAGGGTCGGTCTTATGTTTAGTACTTACTATATTACGACGTCTATCCTTTTTGCGTATGCATTATATAATCCGGGTGAACAAGTGCTGTTATATGGAATTATACCTATTAAGATGAAATGGATTGCTTTATTGTATGGTGCATTTATTTTATTTGATTTTATCAATAACTCCGGTATACCATATAGAATATCCATCATATCTTCTTTATTAAATTTTATAGTCTTCTATTTTATGACCAGGAAATCTTATAAAACCGCACCTAAACGGTTAAAGAGGAAATATGATTTTAATAAAAAAGTCAGACAGGCAGCACCGGAAGGTGGTACGCTTCATAAATGTACAGTTTGCGGAAGAACTGAAAAAGACAGTTATGACCTTGAGTTTCGTTATTGTTCAAAATGTAAGGGTAATCATGAGTATTGTCAAGATCATTTATTTACCCATGAACATATTAAGTAGGAGTTAAATCCATTGCAGATGGAATTATAGAAAGTAACATAGAAGATGGTGTTGCAAAATATCTGGAAAAGCAGTTTTAAACAAAGTGCATCTTTCATATAGTAGTATTATACTGGTGTATGAAAGAGGTGTTTTTATGACATGGTTAAAGAAAAAATGGAAATGTGCATCTGGAGAAATTAAAATTTATTATATAGCAGGAATCGTATTCAGTATTATATTTGGTACATTAATGCATTTTACTTATGAATGGTCAAATAAAAATGCATTAGTAGGAATGTTTACGCCTGTAAATGAAAGTATATGGGAACATTTTAAATTAGTATTCACACCCATGTTTTTTTATACATTCTATGGATATTTAAAAGTAGGAAATAATTACAGTAATTTTTTATATGCTATGGCAATGGGGATTTTAAGTGGTATGAGTACAATGTTGGTATTATTTAGTACATATAAAGGAATTCTGGGAAGACACTATTTGACTTTAGATATCATAATATTTCTATTTTCAATATTGACAGGATTCGGCATCAGTTTTAAGCTGATTAATCTGGATAAAAAAGACTCAGAATTTGAATATCAGTACGAATCGGTTGGTGCCTGTGTATTGCTTGTTTTACTATTTGTTTTCATTCTATTTACCTTTAATCCGCCGAAATTCGGTATGTTTCTTCAATAAAAATATTTAGTTTATCAATTGAGTTCAATATGATATAATGTAAGCAATGAGCCAAGCACAAAGTATTTGGCGAATGCAGCAAGATCATGAACGAAGTTCATGATATAATGTAAGCAATGAGCCAAGCACAAAGTATTTGGCGAATGCAGCAAGATCATGAACGAAGTTCATGATATAGTAAATAATAAATTATGAGCATTTGTTATTCTATAGGAATAAAATCAGCGGGATTGGAGTTAATGGACAAATGATTAAAGTAAGGCATCGTTTAAAAGTAGCGAAAGCGGTAGCATTGGTGACCTATAAAGAATGGAGTGCATATCGTACCCATTCGATGGTTTCTATTATAGTAGGGCCATTGTACTTTATTATCCAATATTTTATATGGACAGCAGTATATGGTGATAATGGCGCTGCTTTAAACGGCATGGAATTAGAACAGATGCTGCGTTATTTTGGGGCGACAGCATTGATTGGTTATCTGACAATGGACTTTGCAGATTGGAATTTGCAGATGTTAGTAAGAACCGGGAAATTTCTTACCTTTCAGTTACGGCCGATTCACCATCGTTTTTTTGCGTTTTCACAAAAGCTGGGGCATAGGGTTTTGGGATTTTTAGTTGAATTTTTACCTTGTATCTTGATATTTCAGTTTGTATTTAAGATTGATATGGTACCACAGTATATCGGATGGACACTTTTATCTATCTTTTTTGCGTTCTTGATGAATTTTTATATCAATTATTGTATCGGATTATCAGCATTCTGGTTAGTCCAGTCAAATGGAATCAGGAGTGTTTTTCAGGCACTTTCGAGTGTATTGTCCGGTGCTTTGATTCCCTTGGTTTTCTTTCCGGAATTCTTGCAGAAATTACTGTTTTTCTTACCGTTTCAGTATACGACTTATGTACCGTCCATGGTATTCTCAGGAAGCTATACCCTTGCGGGAATTTCTATGGATATTGATAAAATAGTTATGATTCAGGGAGTTGCGGTTCTTTTGACAATGGCTTTGAGTGAGTTTATGTATCGGCGTGCGATACATAGATTCAATGCGGTGGGAGGTTGATGGAAATTGAAAAAATACTTAAAGATATATAGAGAATCCATGCGGGTATCAGCAGCATCGGCAACAACATATCGGGCTGACTTTTTCTTACAAAGTATTATTACATTGCTTAGTAATATTATATTCCCGTTAGTAACATTATTAATTTATGGAGCAGGAGCAGGTTTTGAAGGGTGGACAATATATGAGGTACTGTTAATCCAATCGATTTTTACGATGTCAACAGGGATATCAAATATGCTGTTTGAGGGAATTGTCTGGAGTACTATGAGACATGTACAGGAAGGAACTTTGGAAATTGTATTGATTAAGCCGGTTGACTGTATGTTCTATCTGCTGTCCTCTACATTTAATTTAGGAAGCATAAGTGTAGTTTTAGGAGGGGGAATTGTATTTGGAATCTCTTTTGCGAATGTAGAGAATACTTCATTTTTCATGTGGATTCAATTTTTTGTTCTGTTTGTGATTGGACTGATGGTAATGCTTGGAATGCAGCTGTTGATGGCAGCAACGTCTTTTAAGTGGGTAGCTAATTCCAGAATTCCGGAGATGTACGGTAGTATATTAAAATTCGGAAATTATCCGCAGAGTATTTTTAATAAAGGCGTGGTTGCCTTCACTTCATTTATTATACCGGTCGGAATGATAGCGTTTTTTCCGGCAACGGCATTACTGGGAAGATTGGAGTGGTGGATGCTTATAGCAATTATTCCCTGTATTTTATTTTTAGTAGTGGGAATTGGTGTGTATAGATACATGGTCAGATTATATGAAGGTGTTGGCGGCTGACCATTAGACAGTTAAGTAAGATGGAAAGGAAAAGCAGTATCGCAATCTAGATTGCGATATTCACGGGTATATTTATGACAGTAAATAATATAATAACAGTAGACAATTTGTGGAAAAAATACGTTACATATAAAAGAGAAAGCGGGCTGCAGTCAAGTATAAAAAGCTTCTTCAAACGGGAGAAGGTCTATGTGGATGCAGTGAAAGATGTAAATTTTCACGTAAAAGAAGGAGATATTATAGGGATACTTGGCCCGAATGGAGCAGGAAAGTCAACTACAATCAAGATGCTGACCGGAACACTGTACCCATCGGAAGGAAAGATAGAGGTAATGGGATACAATCCGTTCAAAAGCAGGACAAAATATGTAAAGAGTATGGGGGCGGTGTTTGGACAGAAAAGCCAGCTTGTTTTTGATATTCCACCTATAGATAGTTTTAGGATGAATAAAGCAATCTATGATATACCGGATCAGGAATATGAGGAAAGACTAAATATGTTTGTCAAGAAGCTGGGATTGGAAGAATTGATTATGCGCCCGACAAGAGTTTTATCCTTGGGAGAAAGAATGAAATGTGAATTTATTATGGCGATGCTTCACGGACCTAAGATTGTCTTTTTGGACGAGCCTACGATTGGGCTAGATGTTATAGCGAAGCAGAATATCAGAAACTTCATTAAAGAAATGAATGGAAAAGGGGTTACATTTATTTTAACGACCCATGATTTAGAAGATGTTGAACAACTGGCAAAGAATGTAGTAATTATTAATAAAGGTGAAAAGGTATTTGATGGAACAATCACTGATTTAAGAAAAAATTTAGGAAACAAAAAAATCGTAGAACTGACTTTATCAAAATCCAATCAATCAGCCGAAGATATTAATCGGGCAGAGACGGACATACCGGGGACTAAAGTAATTAATAACAAGCACAATCATAAGATTGTATTGGAAGTTGATGTAGATAGGATACCAATCAATCAGTTTATTATGAAACTGGCAGAGATATATGAATTTACGGATATTTCTATTAAAGAGCTGCCTATGGAGCAAATCATAACGAAAATATATAAAGAGAAATAAAGGAGTGCCGGTACTTTCGTACCGGCAATTTTGAAAGTGTAATTAAAATATAACTTGTTATTATATAAGAAAAGATAATTGTCTGGAAGCGCTTCCTAATACAATATATGAGAGCGAAAAAGGAATGTGTAAAGGGAATGGAGATAACATACACATTTATAAAAATGCCTATTATTTAAACAAGAGAAATATTGCATTTGTCTTATTGCCAAACTATTTAAATTGTAGTAGAATATGTTTGTATTGCTCATAAAGTTGAAGAGAAGGTATTATTTAGAGCAGGATTTATGCCTGTGTGGATGAGCGATACTAAACTTCGGTTTGAAGGTGAACTCGGTGTTATAAATTAATATGGAGATGTACCCAAGTGGCTGAAGGGTCCGGATTCGAAATCCGGTAGGTCGGTTTTGCCGGCGCCAGGGTTCAAATCCCTGCATCTCCGTCATAAAAGCACAATGGTTTTGATACAATTCCAAAGTGCCGAAAAGCCCAGCATTGCTGGGCTTTTCGGCACAGATGTGTACAACGAAAGTATTTGTAAAAGGGCGATATATCCGGAAATTAAAAAGCATCTGAAGATTTATTCCGCAAAGTATAAGTCCCTCTACACTATAACCGAAAAGACCTGTATTGCGGTTACGCCTATTATTATGAAAAAAGCGTACAGGGACGGCAAAGTTGAATACAATGTGCGGGGCCGTTTTGAAACTGTCCGGCTCCAAGAACTTCAAGGAGGTAAAGCTATGGATTATATTACACCGAAAGAGGATTCGATAAAATGGGGTATTTCGGAGCGGCGTATTCAAAAATTATGTGAGGAAGGTCGCATTGACGGAGTTGTCCGGTTTGGCAAAGTATAGGCTATACCAAAGGATGCGGAAAAACCTCTGGACGGCAGGTTAAAATAGAAATGATTTTATAAAAATTTTAAGTTTATTTTATGTGCAGTTTAGTACTGTATGATAATTTAAAGCTAAAAGTATAAGGCGGTGAAATCCATGACGATAAAAAAACGGCTTTTTATCTCTAATATATTAATGATAGTAATTCCGGTTATCATAGCAATCATTACCGTTTTGGTTTGCTTCGTCATTTTAAACGCAATATTTCCGACATTGTTTGAGATGCTAAGAGAATCGGAGCAGATCCGGGAACAGCAATTTGAAGGTTATTCGGCTACGGTAAACGCACAAATGGTTTTAATAGGCTTTCTGCTAATCGTGGGTGTTTTCGCAACGATATATTTTACTAACCGGTTACTCACAAAATTTGTATTCGCAAAGGTTGAACAGCCTCTGGAAGTATTGTCCAATGGCGTCCATCAAATAAGAGATGGTAATCTTGACCATAGGATCACTTATTGCTCGGATGATGAGTTCAAGCCTATTTGCGAGGATTTTAACGAAATGGCCGGAAGACTAAAAATGTCCATCGAAGAAGTCCAAAAGAATGAAAAAAACAGAAAGGAATTGCTGGCCAGTATTTCTCACGATCTGTGTTCCCCTTTAACCTCCATAAAAGCATATGTGGAAGGACTTATTGACGGCGTCGCGTCCACGCCCGAAACACAACGGGAATATCTTCAGATAATTAAAACCAAAACAGATGATATCAATCAAATGGTATCGAAAATATTCCTGTTTTCCAAGATGGATATGGGTGAATATCCCTGTTATCCGGAAAAATTAAATATAGGAAAAGAAATAACAGATTTTGCAACCGCTTCTCAGGATGATTATAAACAGAAAGGGTTATTAATTAATACTGACGGTATGCCCGATGAAAGCTTTATTTTTGCCGACCCAACGCAGCTTCGGAGTATCTTCGCCAATATCCTTGATAACAGCGCCAAATATAGAGAAAAAGATGCCGTAAGGGCATACATCAATTGTGATACAAATGAAGGCATGATCCGGATCGTATTTGAAGACAACGGGCCAGGTGTATCGGCGGACGCGATTCCAAATCTATTTGACGTATTTTATCGCAGCGACCCCTCAAGGAATAATCCCCAAAAGGGAAGTGGATTGGGCCTTGCCATCGCCGCTAAAGCGGTTGAACGGATGCAGGGCAGGATTTATGCTGAGAACCGTAAAGAAGGCGGGTTGCGTATAATCATGGAAATCCCTGAGACAGGAGAGACACAGAAATGAAAAAAGTTCTAATAATTGAAGATGATCCGCAAATCGCATCAATTGAGAGGGATTATCTTGCAGTAAATGATTTTGAGGCGGATATAGCCGGAAACGGTGACGATGGAATCCGAATGGCACAAACCGGGCAATATGACTTAATTTTGCTTGACCTTATGCTGCCGGGAACGGACGGGTATACTGTATGCCGCACTTTGCGGGAAACATTAGATATTCCAATCATTATGGTGACCGCCAAGCAGGATGACATTGACATGATAAAGGGACTCGGGCAGGGAGCGGATGATTATATAACTAAGCCTTTCTCTCCCAATGTTTTAGTTGCCCATGTCAAAGCAAATCTTGCCCAGTTTGAAAGGTTAAAAAAATCGGGAATGAGAATAACAGACGAAATTGGGGCGGGCAATATCCGTATACAAACCAAATCCCGACGTGTTTTTGTCAGGGACAAAGAAGTGGAAATCAAAAACAAGGAATATGAACTTCTATTATTCCTTGTCACCAATATGGATATTGTGTTTGATAAAGAGACTCTCTATGAACGGATTTGGGGATTTGATGCGTTGGGCGACAATGCTACCGTCACGGTGCATATCAACCGTTTGCGTGAAAAAATAGAGGATGATCCCTCGAATCCTAAATATATTCAAACAGTATGGGGAGCCGGTTATCGGTTTAAGGTGTAATGGCATGGTGATTTTTTTTATAATAATCTTCAGTCTAATCGGGCTTTGTACAATTTTTTCGTCTATGATAATGTATAGGAGGGGACGCTTACGAAAAAAACAGATGCTTTTCCTATGTGTGTTTGGTATCAGTCAGGTTCTGCTCGGGATTTCTTTCCTGGGTTACGAACACTATACTCAGTATGGCTTTTTGCATATTATGTCCACGTTTACAGCGGTCGCGCTGCCATTTGTGCTTCGTATCCTTGTGCCGGATAAAGATAAATCGCCCCGTTTTCATAAAGCTATTCTATATACCCTCTCGGCGGTGATTCTCTTTTTCACACTGTTCAAGTTTACATACATCTACAAGTATGATTATTCGCTGTATGAAGTGCTGCCGCTGAACATATGCAATCTGGCGGCGGTATTTATCTGCATCCGCCCATTTTGGAAAAACCGGCAGTTTGATAATTATATCCTTTGCTTCGGATTGCTGGGCGGGTTTTTCAACCTTATTCTTGGCACACGGTACGGGCTGGATCAGAACTTTTTCACAGACATCGTTTATGAGTCCAACCTGACTCACAATCTTTTTTTCACCTATTGCCTGTATGCATTTGTCAGCGGAGAAATCCGTCCGAATGTCCGTGCCTCACTGCTGAATATGTGCTGGCTTACGCCGTTGTTTGGTGTTTTTGTATTTACAAACCAAATTTTTCAATTCAACTTCTTCTTCACATCTGTTTATCAAAACCCGATTCTTTCAATCTACAACCTGTTTCCGACTTTCAGGATCACGTTGTTCCAGAACGTATTCGAAATTAACTTGCTGTATTATTTACTTGTGCTTTTGGCAAGCACGCTGACCCTCGGACTGTTGGTTTTTGGCCTCGACAGGGCGGCAACCCGGTACAGCTCATTGCGGAACAGAAAATTTGACAACACTTGATGAGTTAGCTTTCCGTCTTGTTCATGTGTTAAGCGGCGATAATCAAATAGAATATTATAGTTATAACGGCCTTGTCAATTTGACGAGGCATTTTTACGTAACCACTCAGTTTATAAATATTTTAGGAATAGTTTATCTCCGTTTTAGCCAGAGTTTAAACTAGGAGGTTATACTACAATCAACCTAATAAAAGAAAGGTGGTTGTAATCATGGAATATATACTTCAAACAAATGAGGTATCAAAAGACTTCTCCGGGAAAAAGGCTGTTGACCATGTGTCCATTAAAGTGGGTAAAGGCGACATCTATGGATTCATCGGAGAGAATGGCGCCGGTAAAACAACCCTGATGCGTATGGTATGCGGGCTGGCAGACCCAACGGGAGGCAACATTACGCTGTTCGGGAGCAGCAATCTTGTTTCACAAAGATACAAGGTGGGCTGCACCATTGAAAATCCCGCACTTTACCCGGCGATGACAGCAATGGAAAACATGGAGGTTCAGCGTTTGCTCCTCGGCATAAAAGATAAGAAAGTCTGCGGTGAATTGCTTGAAATAGCAGGATTAAGCAACACCGGCACGAAGAAAGCAAAAAACTTTTCTCTCGGTATGAAGCAACGGCTCATGATCGCTTTGTCGCTTGTGGGCAACCCGGAATTTCTTGTGCTTGATGAACCGACCAACGGTCTTGATCCTATGGGAATCAGGGAGGTGCGGGATTTGTTTCAGCATTTGAATAAGGACAGAGGTATCACTATTTTGGTTTCCAGCCATATCCTCGGAGAGCTTGAGAAAATGGCTACGCGTTACGGTGTTATCAGCAACGGAAAAATGGTGGACGAGTTTCAAGCGGATGATTTGGCCGGACGCTGTGGGAAAAACCTTGTTATACACACAAGCGATCCCGCAATGGCTGGGAATATAATAAGCAATATGTTTAAGGACACACAGGTCGAACGTACACCGGAAAACTCCATCCGCGTAAAAGGTCATATGGAGGACGCGGGGCGCATAAACGAACAGCTTTTCAAAGAGGGAATTACGGTAAACGCCCTGATACCGGAAGGCGACAAATTAGAGGATTATTTCCTCAAATTGATGGGAGGTCATAAATATGCTTAACACATTAAAAGCGGATTTTTATAAACTGAAAAAAAGCAAAGCTTTTTGGATTTGTTCATTACTGTGTATCGCGATTGCGGTTTTAATGGTTGTAGCAATGCAGGCAGGTATAAGCAGGGCGCCATCTATGTCCGATCCGCAAGAAGCGGCTCAATTCACGGCATTAGCGGAAAAAGCCAGCGGAGTATTCGCACTGGAACAATTCTTGCCGATGGGATTCAACCTGATATTTATCGGGGTATTCGTTGCCATATTTGTATCATCTGAGTTTGGATTCGGAACGATGAAGAACACGCTGTCGCGCGGGGCTGAACGGATCAAAGTGTTTTTGTCGAAATTTATTATATGCTCCGGCGCGGCGCTCGTAATGCTGTTCTTATTTATAGCGGCACTTTTGACAGCGGGTTCCATTGTGTGGGGTTTTGGAACTGCGACCTTCACAGGTGTACTTGGTTTGGTATTTCTACAAGCATTGATAGTGATCGCTTACACAGCGCTGTTCGTTTTTATTTCAATGACCCTACGCGGAACAGGCGGCGCTATCGCAACCAATATCATAAGCGTCACGATGACTTCTACGCTGCTCGGCGCAATCAGTATGCTGTTTGGCGGATCGTTTAATTTAAGCGATTACTGGCTTGATTGG
>Ga0153924_1000340_pt1 | contig 30209 bp, 31 predicted proteins | sample TSNJ008MetaG_FD_104709 | JGI IMG/M metagenome (GOLD analysis project Ga0153924, IMG submission 104709) | Attine ant fungus gardens microbial communities from New Jersey, USA - TSNJ008 MetaG | ecosystem: Host-associated > Fungi > Mycelium > Unclassified | place: USA: New Jersey, Wharton State...
AGTATGTCAGGGGACGGAAGTGCGAATGGGAATGCGAACGGGAAGGAGAGGATATCGTTGTCGGCACATGAGAGGGAGAGAGGGATAACAAGAAAGCTGATGGGTGTTGTATATGGTTCGTCGACATCGATGCCTTTGAGAAATGAAGTGAGAGTACTAGTTGGTGGTTCTCATGATGTAATCAGCGGTGAGGCAGGAGAGTTTGGCGAGATGGAACCGAGGGGCGTCAGTAGTGCAACGATATCTACGGGAGTGACAGGGAATGGGAATGGAAGACGTCTCATAGATTCGAGCGTGAGTGCGACAAGTAGGAACACTACCGCCACCGTTGGTGGAGTCATGAGAAAGGAACGGAGGACTGTTGCTGATATCTGGCCGAAGAGTCGGGGTTGATACTGGACTTGTTTTTGGACATAACTGTGAGTAAGTTTTTTGGTTCTTTTGTGTCTGAGGTGGATTTGTTGATTCAGCTGAGCAGCATTGTACAATGTTTCCCTTCCAGGAAGATCGCAAAATTCCTACTGCAAGTGTACCTCTATGCGCTCTCTTTCTGATATGGTTCTTTTGCTTTTCTGCATGGTCACAAGTGTGTATAACCTCTTTCCTGCCTTTGGCCTATCATCATCAACATCCGATCTTTTGGCAAGAATTCGCTCCTTGAACTGTTTCTTCTGTATCTTCCTCGCTTCCTCTTATTGTATCTCTTCTCTCCGTTCTTTCTCATGTTCCGTTGTTGTCCAGTTTCTTTCTTTCGGTCCTTGTGATATCTTTCTTGTGATTCATCGACCCATTTGGCATCGACACCCATCTCCTCATTGCATACTTTAACTTACATGTACTGCAAACATTCGTAATTCTTTATTTATTTTTGTCAAGATGGGTGTCTTGTGCGGTCTGTAATTGATCCTGAGCTTCCTATTTTTATATCGTGCATTACACAGTTATGACTTGTTCCCTTCTTTTTCTCTCTCTGTATATGACTTGATCCTCTCGTTAGTTCTCTCTTTCTTTCTTTACCTGTTGTCTTTTGTCTTGGTCATAGTAGGTGGCATCGCTCATGAAGTGTATTTTTTGGCAAGCAAATAGAAATTTAGTAATGTGACTTTTGGGAAATGATTTGTCTCGCCTTCTCTGTGGTTATATGTGATGAATGGGTGATTCGAATGTGTCTGTTTGTCTACTTTTTTGAGTTCTTGATTGAGTCATGAGCTCGTCTGCTTGTTTATTTTGACAAAAAAATGAAGATTTATGTCCCAGCGTTATCGTGGTCCTGCTTTAGCTTGAGACACAGTGAGTTGTAAGATCCTCTGATCTGTCGTACCCTGTGTTTGTTTGAAGTGTTATCCCAGAGGGAAAACCTTACAGAGGCTCATAAATGTGGTCAATTAGGAGGACAGAATTTCATGAAATCATAAATAGGAGGTCTGCCCTCCTCCCATTGTTGTTCAGCCATTTATACGGGACATCTACAGAAAATGTGTTATGCGTCTCCACAGCTGGCAGCACGCGCAAGCATTTTAAGTACCCCCTGACTCGGAATGAGCCGATCGGGGTATGATATACCACGGACAAACCTAGCAGTAACACAGTAGTTTTCAGTGGTACAATCGTCTCATGGTTTTGTCTCCATCGTTTTCGAGTTTAAGAAATCCTGAGCCTCTTTACACAGGTTTCTATGAGCATGTGTTTCTCAATGCTAGAGTTTATAAATAGAATTTTGAAAAAGTACATTGCTAGATGATTGTCCCGTGAGAAGATGAATTGATATCACTTTTTATCAAACGCTATCTTTTACTGTGTGTCCAGCTTACGAGTCCGAGAATAACAGAATTATATTTTTCTTCTGGTTCTCTGGTCCTGGACAGATGGAGATGATGACTCATGGTGGCCAACCAGTTGCCGTGCGACTGGGCGGACTTTCTGGCAGGGCGGCAGAAAGACACCTCAATTTAATGGAGAGACTCCTGGATGGAACAAAAGAACTCATGTAAGCTGTTATCTATCTGCTCTTTATCTCTCTTTATGACTGAGGATGTTTAGACCGGTCCGCGATACCCTTTGGTTTCTCAGGCTCCTTCCTGTTTTTTCGATTGTGTTACTGCTCGTACAATATTCTCATGGAAAATTTCACCCATACACAAAATCTTCCAACCAAGAATGCCTATCAGGCTTTCCTAATCTTGTGAAGCGGCATGGTGGACCAACCATTCTCACCTTCAACGTCTCTCGCTTGTTCGGATGTATTGGACTGCTCCTTGCTGCTGTCTGCTTGGAGGTCAGAGACCTTTCCGATACGAGGATGCTTGAAATAGCCCATGGAATGATTCCATTCTACGTGCGCACTGGTTTCTCTCGGATTTACCAATCATCAACTGATAACTGTGGGCAGGTCTATTCTTTATTCGTCGCTTCTGCCTCTGTCTTTGGTGATAAATGGAGGATCTCATTCAGTCGGCATTGCTTTGTCCTTCTGTTAAGTGCGCTTACAGTGGACGTATATCGCAATATATGGCCTCTAGTGAAGTATGCAGGAGATCCTGCTGATGCTGGAGAAGGTCCTCTGTTATGTGTTAGATTTGGTTTACTCATGATCACTGCAATCATAATCCCACTATTTTCTCCCCGGAAATATGTACCAGTCAACCCTGAGGTATGAGTATATCACCTGGGTTGCTTTGGGCGGATGGTTAATGGAAAGCCCTAGGAACCTGCTAAGGAAATTAATCCAGAACAAACGGCATCTCTCTTTTCATTGATGGTCTATACGTTTTTAGACCCGTTGCTTTTCCTTGCGGCTCGTCTTCCTCATCTGAGACATGACCAGCTTTTCCCACTTGCAGATTACGACTACTCAAGAAATACGACGAAAAGAGCTTTTCCTGTGATTATCTTCCTCTACTTGCTTCACCTTGACTAAACCATGTTTTAGCATCTGGATGTTTTTCAGGGCGCGAAGAAACATCATCTTTTCTTTGGTCTTATGCGAACATATCGTGAGTCTGTTCCCTGAGCAAAGGCAGCATTGTCCTCACAAATTGACTTCAAGGTTACGAATACTCCGTTCTCGCTTTCACGGTCTTAGTTCAGGTCATTGCAAACTTTGCTTCGCCAATTGGTATTAACATGATACTGGAGTGAGTTTTGCAACAGCGCATCACTGCGTCATTTGACTCATGGTCCTAGTTATATTGAGACTGGTGGGCGTAATGCCACTGTGAAACCTTGGTTCTGGATCCTTTGGTTGTTCTGTGGCCCTATGATGGAGTCGTTTGGTCGCCAATGGTACATCTTTACCGCCACTAGGATGCTCGTTCATACCGAAGGACTCCTCACCCAGCTCATCTTTGAGCACAGTCTACGACTTCGGATGAAAGCGGAAGTTTCTGGGAATTCTGATAGCGGGCCAAGTGCTTCTGCGGTGCTGAGACATGATCATCGTCGTCCTCAGGCAGATAACTTGGTTGGAAAAATCAATAACTTAGCCACAACTGACATGGCCAATGTGGTTGGGGCTAGAGACTTCTTATTTCTCAGTGAGCACAGCGTATATTGACTCGTAGTCTGACCTGATATGGTGTAGCGTTGTTTCATCCCCTACAGATAATTCTGGCAGTTGTTTTCTTGTATCAGGTTCTGGGATCAAGGTATTTTAACATCCTCCCCTGATTCCAACAGTCTCATATGCGCAAAATGTAGTTCCTTTGTTGGGTTAGCTACCATAGTGGCAATGGCACCTATTCCAGTCATCATGGCGAAGATGATTCAAACGGTCCAAATTGAGAGAATGAAAATGGTAAACGACTCGTAAATCATAACAGAGGATGTATGTACCAATTAATCTGATCTACAGACGGACTCCAGGGTGCAGGCTGTCACAGAAAGTAAGTATTATTGATCTCCACTTTTTGGCTATTGAGCCTTCTCCCAGCCTGTAGTGTCTTAAGGATGTTAAAGCTATTTGGATGGGAATCTGAAATGCATGAAAGGATTGCCGCTCGTCGAGAGGAAGAAGTGAAGTGGTTGTGGAAGCGCAAGTTCTACGACGTAATCATCGCTATCGTTAAGTGCGTACTCAGTCATATTAGTAGAATGATATTTTATACCGGCCCTCGGCAGCTTTCTGATCCCTGCTTTGACTATGCTCGCTACATATGCATCTCATACACTTATATGGAAAGAAGATTTAAGTGGTACGTCAATCGCAATCTTCAATTGCGACGCATACCAAGCTATCTGAAAGCGGCCAAGGTGTTTTCGAGTATGGCTGTTTTCACCCTCTTTCGTCGATCCCTTTCTGCCTCTTTTCAAGGGCTTTCGTTATTTATTGAAGGTTAGAAACACGACCTGTCTTTTGATCTATCTTTGATGTCTTCGTAGGCAAAGTGTCATTGGACCGCTTGACGGATTTCATGCAAAACACAGAGCTTCTTGACTTCATGCAGCCACCTTCTGAACAGGCCCATCATGATATCGTAAATGAGCCACCTCCAGGGGTCATTGGATTTCATGATGCAGATTTTGTCTGGTCCCAGAATCACGCTGTGGATCCGCAGGCGTTTACGCTTCGCATCAAAGGGGAATTACAGTTCAAACAGGGTGGAATCAATCTGATAATTGGACCAACGTGAGAAAAACCCTATGAATGTAGATTCACAGGAATCTTGATGTGTCTGGTCCTAGTGGGTCGGGGAAGACATCTGTATTGATGGCACTTTTGGGCGAGATGCACTTTTTGCCGACTCAACTCAACTCATGGCACGGACTTCCACGAGAGAAGGGCATCGGCTATGTTGCACAGGAGTCTTGGGTCCAGAATGACACCATCCGGGGCAATATTCTATTTGGAGCGACTTGGGATGAGGAGCGATACAAGGCCGGTATGTGTTTGTTCATTTTCAATATCACATCCGTAAACATCTACTATCTGGTACAGTTCTCTATCAGTGTGCCCTTGAACGTGATTTAGAGCTTTTTGAGGCTGGAGATATGACTGAAGTAGGCGAAAAGGGCCTGAGCCTGAGGTCGGTCTTATACTCCGGTGCTGTACCGCTGTCATGGTTCGACTAACACTCTGCAGTGGAGGCCAGAAAGTTCGTATCTGCTTGTACCGGTTTACATGACATTCTTAAACTGGCAATCTTAGGCCAGGATCACTCTTGCTCGAGCTGTTTACTCCCAAGCGCAAATTCTCCTGCTTGACGATATCCTGGCTGCATTAGATGTTCACACGTAAGTAAATGGACGGTCATTATCCAGATGGTTCACTTGATGGCTAACAGATCGGCATGGATTGTGGAGCACTGCTTAAGCGGAAATTTAATCAAAGGAAGAACCGTTCTCCTCGTGGTAAGCCCATTAGCTTCTGTTGACATAATTTCGACTGATCTAGATCCTGTAGACACATAATATAGCCTTGACAAGTGACCTCGCTGATTTCATTGTCTCTCTTGGTGGCAATGGAACTATTCTTAGTCAAGGAACCGATATGTCTGTAGCGATCTCAGGGAACTTTAAGCTGATTTCGGAAATGAAAAATAGCGAGGAATGTCAAGATACCAGGGAAGTGGCCAGCGATCGCAAGGAGGATCCAATACCCGCGGACGGTGTGGCTCAGGGAAAGCTTATTGTAGCTGAGGATATCCAGCAAGGGCATATTACATGGAAAGCCATGAAGCTCTTCTTCTCGGCTGTCGGTGGCAGCTACCCAATCCTATTCTTCTGTGCGTTTTCTTTTGGCCTGCTTCTGGTTGATTTAAGCACAATGTTCCAAACATACCTCCTTGGATACTGGGGTTCCCAGTATACCGAAGCAGACCCGAAAAAGATTAACCCTTTCTTGTATGTTTTATTTTTCGGTCGCGGAATAGCTTCTCAATCCCTTCTTCAGCTACCTAAGTGGATATTGTCTCATCTTGGTCATATCGGTTATCAGCTCTGCATTTTCCGATCTCCTGTACCTACATGGCGTTTTTCGAGCATGTATTACTATTCACAAACGACTGGTTGATGCAATCCTGGGTACAACTTTCAGGTTTCGTTCTACTGTCCAAAAAGAGGTATTCTGTCGTTAACACTCCAATGCAGGTGGCTTGATGAAACCCCAACATCTCGAATCATCACGAGATGTACACAAGACATTCAAGCGGTTGATGGACCTATAGCACAATGGACTCTGATCCTCGTTGAATTTACCATTGCAATGTCCACTAAACTCATAGTGATTGTGATGTTTAGCCCAGCTTTCCTCTTGCCTTCTTTATTCGTGGCTGTAGTTGGTGCCAGAACAGCAGATTATTACCTCAAAGCGCAGTTATCGGTCAAACGGGAAATGAGGTCAGCATTGGTACCGCTAATATTGCGTGTTTACTGGTTTACTGATACAGGTCCGTAGCAATGCCAAAGCCCCGGTTCTCGCTCATTTTGGTGCTGCAATTTCTGGCTTAAGTCTGAATGTTCAATATTTACTTTATCTGTTGTTAACACTTTTTGATAGCATCTATTCGTGCTTATGGCGCCCAGGATGCTTTCAGGCAGGAGTCACTCAATCGTATCGACTACTATAGTAGAGCCGCGAGGGTGTCATATAACCTTAACCGCTGGGTTTCTATTCGAATTGACGTGCTCGGTGCTCTCTTCATGTCAACTTTGGCGGCATATCTTGTTTATGGAAGTTCTACCAATGCAGAAAATACTGGGTTCACTTTAAATATGGCGATAGACTTCTGCAATATGATTCTGTATTGGGTCCGAGTTTTCAATGATCTGGAGGTGCAGGCAAATAGGTGAGTATAGTCTTTGATATGTAATTTTACTGACGGTTGATAATTAGTCTGGAGCGTATCCAAGGATATCTCGAGATTGAACAGGAGCAGAAACCGAAGGAAGGTGGGGTCCCTCCAGCTGCTTGGCCAACCAGTGGTCACTTGCGTGTTGAGAACTTGAAAGCACGTTATTCAAAGGTGTGCCACCATTTCGAGGCAGTGGGACCAACAAAAACTAAATCATGCCCAAGGGTGGACCTAGTGTATTACACGGCCTTACTTTTGAGGTGAAATCTGGAGAGCGCGTGGGAGTAGGTGAGTATTTATTTCAATTGAGTCAGATCATCGGAATATGGCTGATTGCTGATTCAGTGGGTCGAACTGGGAGCGGAAAGGTGTGTCAAGAGCATATGCATACACTGAACTCACCTCAGTTGTATCCAGAGTTCTTTAATGCTTTCCCTTCTTCGATGCATCGTAGTTGATGGAGACGTGTATTTCGATGGTGTCAACACCAACACTATCAACCTCGATATCCTACGCTCCAAAATAACAATCATTCCACAGATTGTAAGCCCCCTCCCGCATGTTTTCATGTCAACTAATACCCCATACATAAAGCCTGAACTCATCAGTGGTACTCTGAGGAGGAATTTGGATCCGTTCGAGCAAATTGATGATGCAGCACTGAACGCTGCCCTTCGGGCATCTGGGCTGTCCTCGTTGCAATCAGAAGATGACGAGAAACGACTGACCTTAGATAGTCAGATTTCAAGCGGAGGGTCCAATCTATCTGTTGGTCAACGTCAGATATTAGCTCTGGCAAGAGCGATGGTAAGAGAGAGCAAGTTGTTGATTCTTGATGAAGGTATGGTTAGCATTGCGGTCAGCAGCTGATGGTTGCTGATACGAGTTATACATTTTAGCCACATCTGCTATTGGTGAGCCGCACCAGATAATGATTAAGATATAGGCTCAAAGTTTGCTTGGGCAGATTACAAGACTGATACCATCATCCAACAATCCCTTCGGCATGAGCTTGGCAAGGATGTGACCATTATCACTGTTGCACATCGTCTTCAGACTATCATGGATGCTGACAAAATCGTGAGCGTCGACACTGGTCCTTCCTCTCAACGCTATTGACCGAAACTTTCATTTCAGCTTGTCCTGGATGCTGGCAACATAGTGAGTCGACTTCGTCATCTAACCGAACAGAAACCTGACTGTTGCTCTAGGTTGAATATGATTCTCCAGCAACGCTTCTAACAAGACCATCTGGATATTTCAAAGCTATGGTTGATGGAAGTGGTGATTGTGATGCCCTCTATGCAATGGTACATCGGCCTAGTCCCATTTGAGCTCAAAGCGCGAATCAGGTAGTGCAGATCTATTTTGATGGAATCACCAATCAGGAAACAAAATGTTCAAAAAATATTTCAAGGTACACTTCCTCACGTGGTGCCTTTACTCTTGTGGCAACGATGTTGAAATCTAAAGAACTGAGAATAAGATGGAATGGATTCTTGCTTACACGTCGAGCCTATCTTCTGAGTTGACAGAGGCACCGACAGAAGCCGAACATTGATAGGAGCAACAGAATTTTAGCATGTAATCGGTGAGATACGAAAGTACAAATGATCAATACCGAAGTATAAAGGTCAAGTCAATGATAAAATGGAACTGCAGCAATCATGATAATTGGAGGTACGCAAGGAACGATAGCAATAAGACACATGTAGTATAGGGAAGTGATGATGATGTGGCATGCCATGAGGTAGCGCTAGCGGAAGTGACGTTAACGGAAGGTGGTCCTGAAGAAGAGTACGCACGAGGATGTTGGTGGAGACTGTGATATCCGGACGTCCAAAACGGCAACTAGCCCATCTACAGCATTCCTTCCATCTGCAGGTACAGTGATGTTATGGTTTATCCCAACGCTAGTATTCGAAAGGAGTCCCGAAATGTAACGAATGTCTGTTTCGTAGGTATACCCATTATTTGAGGTCGTACCTGTGTAGGTTGTGCCATCCGTGATGTTGGGAGTAGATAACATCGATTGAGTAATATTGCCTACGAGCCAGTCGCTGGTGTAGAGATAAAGACGTAAATCACGGAGGATAAAGAGAGGGATCTAGACGAACCGTGCAAGGTTATATCCATCAGGTATAATATCATGTTGTTCTGTCAATGACGAAGATAAATGAGCGGAGTGTTTCAAAAGAAACCGAGAACAAAGAGAAAAACACACGAGAGATTGGCTTCTCGTATGACAAAGCCATGAACACGGCACCACTACAGGCAGAATCGTCGTCAGCGAGCAGATTTGAAGTGCAGCGCTTTCCAACTGAAAAATCAGCGAGCGTACCTATTAGCAGACGAGCCATCCTGTATCCAATACCGAAAGTGGTTACCCCCTTGAATGGTCTCTTTGCATGTGCCGAACTCTGGATCACCATAGTCCCAACGAATGACACCAGTTTCGTTTTCTATGATAAGAACAATTGTAAGATGAGTCGGCATGAGAGAAATCAAAAATTACGCACTAGAACCATTTCCATCACCCAGATTGGCTGCTTGGTCTGACCCTGAATGTTGCCCCAAACATTCTCCAGAGAAACCGAACGACCTGAACATGGATGCCAGTAGATCAATCAACCCTAGGACAAAAAGCTTCCGGCCAGAAAAGTGACAAACATAAAGTAGTTGAGTAGTCCACCGTCGACCTCTGCATTCACTAGAACACGAGGATCCGAGTTTCCAGAAATTATTGCGTTTAATGGTTCGCCCATGCCCATTGGGAATGTCACAGGTATTTGCTAGAAATATTCAAGCCGGTTGCCATTGTCAAAAGGCACAGCATACCGTTAGCATACTGCCACCAGAGTCCAGTGGATTGTAAAATCCTTCTGGGGGTACATTCCTCTGGTCCCCTCGTATCCGTAGCGTAAACGCACGCTTCCAGTTCCAACTTCGGTAATCAAGGGATAGACAAAGTGAGTGAGTGGGTAACATCAGAATGACATAGGACATCAGGAGCATGCTTGAGCGCATTAGGATAGACGATGAACGAGTGAAGGGTTTTGAAGTAAGCAACAGAGAGAGAAGGATTGAAATAGTCAATTGTCATACTCTCAAAGTTGGTATCACTTACGTAATTGCTCTCTATAGCACTAGTGGCGCAACATGAAAGGTATCTATCTATACCGATGGACTACTATATATAATTTTTACAACCCTAGTCAATGATCTCTAGGTCTCCATATGGTTTTGCTTTGAAGAACGATTCGTCGAAGTAATGTACACGAATGTAACCGTCTTCCCCTCCCGACGCATAGCAAGTTCCTCTTGGGTGTACGGCAATACTGATATTTCCCGTAGCAAGTTAGTACAGAGCAGTGCATAATTCAAGTAAAATTGCATGCGCACGTATTGATGGGACCAAAGTGGCCTTTAACACGACCGACTTCCTCCTCGAAAATTTTGTGCCAGAAACGAGTTTCAAATTTACCCTGGCGTAACGAGGTTGTGGTAACGTTCATAGCCTCTTGACCGCCACCTAGGAGTACCTATGAACCAAAGAGAATGAGAAAACATCTATTCTTAGATATTCTACTTAAAGAACTCACATAAGGGTAGCAGGGCAGAATAGATGCACTATTCAGCGGCGTTTCTGTCGTAAAGGTTTTAAGGACTTGCAGCGTCTTAGTATCATGTATCTTAAAATGTTAATCAGCATCCAAAGCCAACCTGACCATAAAAAACGAGTCTGTCCAGATACTCACTCGAGCAGACTTGTCCTTGCTGCTCGTAATACAATACGTCCTATCTTTACTCAACTGGAGATCAGTCACAGTATCGCCATGTGCTCTTTCATTGCTATTCAGCTCTTCTCCACTCTTCACATCAAACAATGCAACCTTGCCCGACTCGTGGCCAGTGAAGATGACACCTGGAGCATTGGTGAATGCGCAGACCGTCGCTTTTGAACCTATAGGGTTAAAGAAATAAAGTGATTCCTTCGATTCTAATTGTTCAGAACCAATAAAATTAATTCATCAGATGAAACATGAAGAATTCATGACTCACGGTTAGTACCATCTCCATCCCGATTGATTTCAAAAACACGAATAGCACACTGGTAACCCATACGCTGTTCAGTGATGCATACGACCTGTGTTCCATCGTCGTTGAACGCGACACGTTTGACGGCGGTAGGGAATTCCCATGTGAACAGATTTTTTCCAGTTTGCACGGACCACAAGCGTAGGGTGTTATCAGCAGAACCAGATATCATGAATTTGCTCTCGACTTCATATCAAGAATGATTACCAATAGGCAAGCGAATGGTTCAATATGGAATTATGGTGAGATGGAAAGCAAGCCGCACCATCGACATCCAATGTCCAAACAGTCCCGTTATTCCCATCGTATGTACCCAGCCTTTCTCCATTATGTGAGAACCAAACATTAATGACAAGATCCTTCGAGCAGGAGAACAACAAGTCTCCTTCAGCATTGAATTTGATCTGGGTCAGCGACCGTTCATGACCTAGAGGCAAAGAGCAAAGGTGAGCCGAACGGGATTTACGAAAAACAACAATGGTTGATACCCTGTAGTAGAATTGGCCTCTATTCGATAGAAAATCGTGAATCAGTTTGAAACTCATGATAAGGCTGCATGTACGTACCATTTTTGTAGATCAATGAGATTTTGTTGCAGGTTGCCCATCTTGATTGCACGTGCCTATTTTTTTCCGGAGGTTGGTCATCTTCCAAATTTGGCAATCCCCTATTTTCTTTGAGTCGAGAATAGTCAGATTTTCCCTGGGTCTGTTCCAGTTGGGCTGGAAGTGCCTATTAACACTTTTCTCTGGTAAAGCAGGATAGTAGACCAGGTTTGTTGCTACATTTACTAAGCATCCAGTTAGTCTTCAGGTCTTTCAAATGAATGTTTTTCTCTATCTAATCTCTTGTGCGCATCCCCTCTTTATCTTTCTTCCCATTGTATTTTCTCCGCTCATCCTGCAGTTTTCAGATGAGGTATCTTGGAAATATAATAGGTTTGTACTTTCTATCTGGTCTTCAATTGTCTAGTCAAACTTGGTTGAACCCGCTCCCTCGCACTCTGCCAAGCAACTTGGGGATGTGTCTTTTTTTCTTTTGCAACAAAGATTGTTCATACAAGACTCACGAAGTGACTAGGAAGTGAAGACTACAATCAAGATTACAACTTGGAGAAAACTGGTATATATTGCGTAGACGAAATGATCATGTACGTAGGCAAAGATAAATGGCTAGCACTCCTTTCCATTGAAAGAAAGACGAAGGCAATAAAATGCCGAGAAGGACAATCCCAACTATTCGCATTCAGGCCTGGGTCCCACAAAGAATGACAGAAAGCTACTCACGATAATGTCCACCCAAGTGATAACAGACCATATCTGTCGAATAGCCCACCTGAACCATGCTGTCCCAATAACATTGAGGATACGATCCACTCTCAAGTAAATCAAAAACTTCAAGCAAGATACCATGATAATATAAAATTGCATAAGGACGATTCCTCTCAGCAAATCAACAGTGGTCCAGAATATCTTGATCCCGAGTATGGCGACACGGATAAGTGGTACTTCTGAAACGAGTAGATAAAGAACGAGTGTTCCAATTGCAGACTGTACCACGACTACTCTACCCTTTTTAGTTGTCTGGTGTTTGAAATTTTGTCGGATGTCATGGATGATATTCGTAGTGATGTGATGAACAGGTCGTGCGATTTGGGTACTGAGTGCATGGAAAGAAAAACAACACCACAGCACTAGCCTGAACATGACCACAATCAGCCATCGGATTGGCCATACAAAGGGTAGAAATCCAATTGAAAGTGACACAGAGAAAGCCACTCGTGTGATGTCGAAGTGAGAATGGCAGAGAATGTATATAAAGACAATCCCAGAAATAACGCGAAAAGAATAGGCGAGTTTGATCCGAAGGGCTATATTGACTTGAAATTTTTCCCTTTGTATTTTGTAAATTTGATGATGTGGATAGCCAAGGAAGTCTATGTCTACTGGGTTCGAGTAGCCGCGCAGAGGGAGTGGCATTGACATAGGTCGTCTCCTAGGTTTTGCTGTGGGAAAATGCACTGGCCTCCAAGATGACATCGTAAAAAGCTGTAGCTTCTCTCTGTAGATAGTTTTAACTTGGATAGTCGGGTGTGGCAAGTCCCAGTTATGACTTTTTGTTCCAGAAAGGAGAAAGGTCGCCTCTACTCCCGAGGTAGCATTTCCTTTCTCTAATAAAGCCTTGAATTAACTAGCATAAAAGAATCAGAATAAGGTTGAGGCATACAAGTATAGGATCGCTTGAGGATGTCGGAGACAAGCTGGGTATTCTAGGCGAGATCATGAAAGGGGTTATATTTGGACTCCAATTGCTTGTGTAATAGCCTACTTGTAATGACGTACTTAACCGGTAGGTCCCGAAATGATCATCTTGATTTGTTAATTATCTTCCTATGGAGAAGCACCCTTCGGTAGGTTCTGTAAAATGTAGGATATACAATATGTTCTCATGTATCTAGTACCCGACTCTTGCGCCCCTACTGGCGAAGTACCCTCGAAGCTCAGGCGCCTTGTTCCAGGCCTACAACGACATCGTATACGGTGCTTCGAACAGTTTCCTTCCCAGACTCTGATCACTCAATGTGTGCGAAGCTCAGCAGTGGGAACATGTCAATGTCATTGAACTAGAGAGCTGTTCACGAGGTGCCGTCACTGGACGCAAGAGAGATTCAGTAAGTTCCAAGTTTTTCAGAGTCTATTGGAACGCTCATTCAAAACCAGGATACAATCCTACACGTTGTACCATGCACACTTTCTGAAACTATTTCCACCCAGCTGTGAGTGCCCCTTTCTTGATATACTGGCAGAAATCCCAATATCAGCCTCAGCCTGAACGATGCTTTCATTTCGCTCGGAAAACCATCCGAAATCTATCTCGCTATTACCTCTGAGGATGCTTCAATCGTATACTACAAATTAAGTCCTGGAATTGTGAAACCATCTATGTGATATGGTTCGTGTATTAATTAATTTAATTCTTTCGCTCGTAATTCTTGACGACATCTACATTTTTATTGTGGACTTTCCATGTCTTACTTATAGCATCCTAAAATTTCCGAGTCAAAAATAAGAAGTATAATGTATAATTTGAAGTCTGCGTTGAGTTCCATGAGAGAACTTCTTTCAGAGTGGTACGTCAAGGTCAAATCACATTTTCTGTTGCGCCGATTTCTATCACATAAATGCTTTTGAAGACATTTTTTGTTTATCAAAAATTCTACAATTGGAAGGATAAATTTTTCAAAAATTTCAGGACAGTGTCGATCTGTTTGTAGCTCATGGCATTGGAATGGTGCTATTGTGGCTTATTTGGTGCAGTCCCTCCCAGGATTTGTCCCCACTTTCCAGCGTTTGCCTTCACCTTGATTGTTTATTTCTTCTTCCATCATCATTTCCGGGTTTGTATTGTTTAGGAAAATATACGACGAACTGCCTTAGTTGATGACTGTGGTTACCGCCAAGGACACGAGAGCCGAGTCTTCACTCGTTCCGGACACCGGATCACCCTCAACTTTGCAAACCCAGAATTTAACCAGATATCAGAAGTTAGTAGAAAAAAGAGGGGAAGACTCCCTAGATACAGTGCAGGTATGTGGGAAATGGATCTCCCTCTTTTTGCAAGCTCTGTTATATCGAATCCGCCTCTCGCCAGAAACAAAGGATATCCTCCTCCGCACAGCTAGTTGCGTCTGATGATGGGTACGTCTCTACTATCATTTACAACTTGTATTTATCTTTTTTGATTTTTGCATGTTATTTACAGTCCCTCTCACTCTAATATTTCTATTTCATCTTCCGTTATCAACGATGAAAAGGCTCAGAAATCCATGATTGAAGAGTCGGAACCTCTATCTAGACGAACGAGGTCAAGATATAAACGCTCTCAACACCCTGTATCGAAGGGGCCTGTTAAACGTATTCGAACGTCTCCGGGTGGAAGTACTTTGTCGGGGAAAGTAAGTGCCAAAAGGAACACTAGCGTAGGTACGTGGCAGAAATTTTCCTTTGATCTCAGATTGATAGCCTTTACCAGGCTCTGAGATGCGTGATCTTTCATCGGCTGAATCAGCTCCACAACAAGAAACTCGCCCGATTCGTTCGCCAAAGCTCACAAAGTCAATACCTGTCACCGAAACCTTTCCTCGTAAACCTACTATGGAAAAGCCGTCATCTCAACCAGTAAATATGGACCTGGATCCTAATCTAGATCCGATGCTCTCCCTGTCCTCTATACAAGCTCAGGATTCTTCCGAGTCCTCATCTAACTCGGTCGTTCCTAGTGTCTCCAATGAATCCTCTAATGATTCCACTGCGCCTCAAGACAAATCTTCTGTCGCAGTACCCTCATCGACCTTTTCAGAATCCGATCAAGTTCCCTCTCCTAGTCTTGCCAATAATCCATATCTCGGACTTAGCACAGCATTTCTCAAAGGAACAACGAGTTCAGGCTATAACCCCTATGCATTGTATTATGGCTCTGGGACACCGATGACGCCTCACGCGCCGACATATCCCTATCCTTATGTTTATCATCTCCCAAACTCTATCACACCTCAAGGCATGTTTCAAGCTAGCCCGAACTTTTCACCATCTCCAACTATCCAGAAATCACCTACTTCCATCAGCAGCAGCAGTGAGAATCAACGGCAGAAACCGAAACGTCTGAAGGCGCACATCGTAATAAGTGGCAACCACAACATACCTATTGTTCCCAGAGATAGGAAGGGGAAGCCTATGCTTCCACTCAATGTGGGCATCATGACTGTTATCAGATTGGGTGATGTTTGTATGAGGGAACATTTTCATACAGAACGTTATATATTTCCGGTAGGGTATGAAGTCACGAGGTGAGGGATCTTTGGCAATCGTCAGCCCATACCTCATCATTGCTGCAGACGATATCTATCAACTATAGACCCTAATTCCGAAGTTGTATACCACTGCACCATTCTTGATGGAGGCGACGGTCCCAAATTTCAAATTGTTCCATCTGATGCACCTGGCAAGACTGTTATTGCGGGCACTGCGACAGGCGCCTGGTCAAATATTGTCAAACAAGCCAACGCAATCCGAAGTCGTCAACACTCCAACTCAGTTTCAGGGCCCGATTTCTTTGGCTTGGGTCAGAACACCATCAAGCATCTAATCCAAGAACTTCCGAATGCCGATCGGTTGCGGGATTACGTCTGGCAGAATTTTATTGAGGGCGGGTACGTGTATTTTCTCGGACACATGGGAGAAGTCTAATGATCATTCTAGTCCTCTAGGGGGTCGTCATGCTGCTGTAACACCTGCTCTTCCGGAGGATTATGATTCGACGCTACCCATAGGAGCTCTATATCCTTCCGAATGTGATCGAATGAAACGAGAGGTGAACCCAAGCCCTCGTGGTCTGAGCTATTACCCTCAACATATCATCGCTCAGGCTGAGGCCCAGCAAAGACAACAGGCGGCCCCCCCATCACTCGATGCATCTGTTCTTGATCAACCGCTCTTACCACCGTTGACTGTCGGATCGTCATCCGCCAATGAACCTACCACGCCATTGGGTCAGTCGCAAACGACTTCGGGATCTACACCACCTGCTGTTGGTGTTCGATCTTCTGTCCCAATGACTATTGCTAGCATCATGAATGCTTACCCTGTGCCCGCTTCTGCGTCGCAAGCCTCTTCTCCTGCTTCTGTGTCTGCTCCGTCCTCATCATAACTGTCATGTGCAATCTGTATAAGTAATCATTTTTGTTGCATGTTTTGGTGTTCATATCAGATTCCTTTCGTGCATTGTTCTTTGGGTTTCCTGGTTTAACGACTCGTCAAACATCTTTTCCCTTTATCTTTGGACTCTGAAGCAGCCATTGCCATCTGATCTGTGTCATCTCTTCCGCTAACAATCCTGTTGATGTTTCTATCTTTAATTGGGGATTTGGTCTTTTCGCGTTGTCGTTATTTTTTAAAAATACAGGCATCTGCTACTTCTGACTCTGTGGTTCAGACTAGTTGCCGACTACTGCCCCGCGGTATGATCCTCTCGGTGCGCTTTCGGGCAAAATTTTTCACTAGGGGTATCAAGCCATAGCCAACGAATTTGGTCAAAGGGGCTAGATTAATTATGCATGAGTGGTTTAAGCACAGCTATCCTCTTTCAGAGGGTGCTGTGTTAAAGTGCGTTCCCCTGTGGGGACTTCGGTCGTTGCAAGGACTGTGCTGGAAACGGAGTAGTATAGGGGGAACACATTTTTACATACATGAGTTTATTGCCTTCTGCTGGAAAATAATCGAATGTTCTGTTCAGTCTCTATGAGCATTTTGCGAAATTTATCCTCACCTCATCAGACCTGAATACTTCTGAGACTTCATTCTGCTCCTTTTCGTGACCAGTAAAATTCTGTTCTTTGCCAAATAATGTGAAGGTGCGGTCGATGGCTTCTGCCAGTTTGTCAACCTCTAATCCAAGTCCAGTCTCGTCACTCTCCTCCTTCCCCGTCCTTGGCTTGTTCCGAACCAATGTCTCTCCTCTTCCATCAAGTATTTCTTCGTCAACCTCAAGACTACCTTCTGTTTCTTTCCATAGCTCATCTAATTCTTTTTCCCACCCAAGTTCTTGACACAACTCCCTTACTTTCTCATCGCACTTACCCAGCAAGAGGACGTCATCTTCCCGACTGGAAAAATTGCCTACATGCTCAAGGTTTATCAGGACACGAGGACACTTATCATCAACCAATGTTGTGAGTTGGGCGAAGGGATAAACAGTGAGAGATGTGCCCATGACAATGAGAAGATCAGCTTGTCGGAGTAGCTGTATTGATTCGCCGAACTCGGCCGGGAGCTACAAGAGTCAGTATCTTTTTTTCTCTGAATTTATGAATCGCGCCATACCGGTTCTCCGAAAAAGACAATGTCAGGTTTGACGAGGCCTTGACAACTTTCACAGTAGGGAATTGTCTTCTCCTTAATGTGGACCTTGATCCAAATGTCATCATATGGAGTAAAACAGTCGATACACCGCTGTGTGGCAAAACTTCCGTGTGCTTCGATTATTTTGTTACCTGGAACACCAGCACGACGCTCGAGAGTATCAATATTTTGAGTGAAACACTTAAGAAGTAGGCCTTTCTCGTATAGCAAACGGACAAAGGAATGAGTAGGTGTCGGGCGGAATTTCCCAGGATAAAGCTCGTGTGCCAGAGTATAGACTAGGATGTGGCGTGGACCGATGTAGTGCAGCCATGGTTAAGAGAGTTAGTCTCGGAGCGAGAAGGTGCATATCTGAACATACAAGGTACTGGGTTACTTCTGAAGAAGTTGATTTCGAATACGGCTTCCGGGTATGGGAGATTCAGGCGGGCAAGATTCGACTGGTTATATCCTAGTCAGCGAGTGACTGATGCTCAAAGCAACAGGCTCACATATAGACCTAGATAAGTAGGCCAACTATGGTCACATGGAATCAAGAAACAAAAAAAACGGCAGAATACCTGTCTTCGGCGATCGAAAGTCGGGTATACCTGCAGAAGTGCTTACACCTGTACGGGAACAACACTCATTGATTGCGGGAAACATGCCAGAGAGAGATGACTAACCGGCACCTAGCTGTAGTAAAGTCTGTTCAGCTCTGATCAGAGAGATTATCGTAGGAAGAACCGTACCATTAGAACAATGTTCTGGCATCTTCTTGATCTAATGTACGAGGCGAGACCAATGAGATCTTTGCTATCGAGTGTTCGGGTCTTTTGTCCTCGCCTCCACATCCTGTGACTAGACATTTCTTAAGCGTGAATCTAACTAATACTGAGGAATTCCGGATAACGAAAAAGACAACAATCGAGCGGGGTGTATGACTTATCAAGCTGTACATTTATAGCATTCGATTTAAGTCACGGCCATTTGATGACGTAGGTTGAAAGACCAGCAGGGTCGTATCAACTTCATGGACTCAATTCATCTAATCCAAGCGCGTACAAGCACATGGCTCAGAAATAGTCTACAGGTAATCAGTTTGTTATCTATATTCTATCGATCTTCTCTGATTTATTACTATTAGATCCGTGCCTCAAGAAAATGAGTTTCTTACTCTCACTTACTCCCACAGATCATCCTTAGTACTAGAAGCACGAAACTGGTGTTTTTAAGTGCAAGATAATTAGGGCAGTATTAATCGAAAACGATGTGATTTTTTTTCAGCCAAACAACTCCGTCACGGCATGTGAAAAATTGTGAGAAATCAGATTATTTCAGCAGGAACCAGGCACGTCACAGAATAATGGTGACAAGCTTCATGCATGACAGCCGATTGGATCCTAGCTTTGGGCCGAAACAAGATCTGAAAATAACGATGATGGAAGAGTATAGCAGGAGATACGCGAATTTGGAACACACTATGGCGCATTGTGCACACCTGACCCCTTGTTGCCACGCCATCAATAAGCGTGCTGTGTGACATATCCTCTCCAGAATGTCAGAGATGAGGTGATTGAAGCTCTCATTCCTTGGTCCATTTCGTCTACTTGGTTCATTTTCTCTGCTTCGGCCACCCTAACTTGCCTGTTGTCATGTACTGCTCGTGTATCGTTGGTCCCTGCCCGATTCACGCCCAATCAATGAGGTGTAGGCCGCGGGGTATGGGTGTTTATAAGTTGTCGATGATTTGAACGGTCTATAGTGGATGCCACCTGAGTTATGGCGTAGTAATTTCCTAGGTTGCATTTGCTGTGCTTTCTGTTACCTATTGTTGTGGATAGGAATGAGATCTTAATGGTCCTTTTTTGGCCGCCTCTGTAGTCTTGTCGCTCAGCCCAGGACTCGTTTACGGATGCTGTCTGTCGTGAAGCCATCCGGCAACAGATAGCATTAGCTTGATCTTTGTGCTTGGATCTGTTGTGTTGTTTCAGATTGGGTATTTTATGAGAGATCGACAGGCGGCAGACTGAAGATGTGGTTTGGTCTAAGCACTTTTTATTCCAGATTGGGATACTTTAGAGGCGAAATCAGTTGGCAATAAGTTGTTCTGGCCGCGGAGGTGAAGTTTCAGAAAAGTCTTGCTTGATTGACGTTGTGGCGATGGAAAAGGTTTGGTTTGATTCATGTCTTATGGTATTGTTCTTCTCTGACAAGACTTGATAGGAAATTAATTTGTTGTCTCTTTGCATTCATCCAAACTGTTCAAAAAACACAGGTCCACTATGTTTTGTATACTATGTGTTCGCACCAGCAAACATCTCATTGACGACTTCATGTATACAATAACATGTCTTCGGGTGGCAGCCTGTTTTCTATCCTAAGATTGTACTTCCAAATTACCTTGAAGGGTGTGTTAAGTTTGCAGGTCCTACAGCTACTGTCGATTATTTGATAAAGAATTGGGGAGCTTATTTTAATCTAGATTTCTTGAGTTTTTACCTCATACATACATGTACACTCGATGTTCCGTGGTTTAGATGAATGAGATTATTGGACAGGACTGTCCAATAAATGTGACATCGTTTCATTTTCTTTCTCTATCAATTTGTATGACAAATGTGAAACATTACTTGTAGTATAAATACCGATTCCGCACTTAGGCTCACCCAGTCGTCTACCACATCGGTGACATCTGAGGTGAGCTTTATTCCTCTTTATCCTTATTGGTTCTCATCTTGTATTATAGCAGTTTATTATAGGTAAATATGACAATAGTCGTCTACCACATCGGTGACGTCTGAGCAGTTTATTATAGTTTATAATTGAGATCGAGATCGAGATCCTGTTAAAGATGGGTATTTTGATCGTCGCCCATACCCACAGCCACGTGCACCCTCCATCAGAACCTAAAGGTAGCAGAATAAACAGACAATTGTTAGGTCAAATTGTCTCTTACATCACCGATATATATCATGTGAGAATGAGTGCATCACGGCCAACAAGGCGCTAGCAAATCAATGGAAGACGTCAACAGACACTGTGCTAACAGCTATGATTTTCTAGCCAACAGTGAACAGTGATCTACTACAATCAAGCACTGAGTGTCAGTTTCCCAAACATGAAGAGGGCATGTCAAGTATGCGAATATTTGCTGCAATGGATGTTCATCAAGACACAAGAGCGGAGAAAACACCATTAAAAAAGACAGCACACAATATAACATCCAATCAACAGCTATACGAAACCCAAGACTGAAAGTGATGAATTTACAACCGTCAAAATTTTAGGATGGATGAGGACAGCTTTGGTAGTGATCAGAGAACAGGTTATTGATCCGAGTCAGGACTTTCCGAGAACGAATAAAGATCTAGTTGTTGATTGATTACGGACCTCAACGCTACAGGAAATTCCTCATGTGAACTGCAACGATAAGGAAGGCTGAGACTTACAGAAACCCTCCTCTCTTGGTCAAGTTCAAGAGAGCTGTTAGCCCAAAAGCATGCCGAGCTTTTGCAGTATGGAGAACCAGCTCCCTGCAGGAATAGCGCCACCAAAGAAAGCTCTCTGAGCCCATGCTGCTATAGTACCTATCATACCGTTGTCAGTGTAAACAACGTGGCATGCTTAACAAGATCCACCTTGTACTGGACCCAAAGGGCCAAAACCAATCAATGTCATTATCGGATGTAAAATCAGTCCTGGTGAAAGGAACCACATTGGTATCGCAAGAATCCAAGCCAGGGGATGATAAAGTTTGCCTGAAGATTTTGATGAGCACAATCGGAATCAAGGAGGGTGAGGCAAAAAAAAACTAACTGAGAACGAGCAACAGAAATTCGAGCATAGTGTTGTGCAAGAACAGGTATGGGAATTTGATCAATTGTAGAACTATTTGAGTTTAGAAAATGTTCCCACCTCTTTCACTCCTGGAAATCAGCTACTATCACATTTTTAAATTCTACAGAATTCAATGTAAAATTCAGAAGATTCTAGAAAATAATGTGCTGATGTGACAGGCAGCTCAGGTGGCTTACACACAATTTTCTCCATTTTGAAATTCAGAAAAATCCTGTAAAAGAAAAAAGCAAGCTAACTGAGACACTATGCAATGGGTCACACACAAAGTTGAAAAAAGGATGCATAAGGGACTGAATCAAAGTAAAGTCAACTATATCCAGAATCGGTAGAGGTTGAAACCTGTGCCATAGGCATAGTGAAAGCCTCAGTGTTGAGAAGACAAACCCGAGATGGTGTATGCAATCATGACCATGGGCGGTCACCACTCGCATCAAAACAAATCATTGGTGACTTTAGGCAAAGAATTTGTGGCTCTAGCTTTTGTACTTCCTCCCAAAACTTCCCAACCTGAGGCTCTGGAATAATGTGATCCGTTCCAAAATCTATAGATAATGGAGCTCAGACAACAAATGGTATTATTGGGAAAACATGTCCACCAGAGAGTTGGGGTTTGTCACTTTTTTCTGCCATGTGCAAGGTGCAAGGGGATAGGAAGTGATATAAACCAAGATGGTTCCATTTCTGATGGGACACGGGTTGAATAATATGTGCTCTATCAAACTGAGCACTTCTCCTGACTTAAGGAACATAGCCAGACTGTGCCATAGAAACAATAGTGGAAGACGTCAACAGGCATTACGCCAACAGCTATGATTTACATAGTAAATTCCTAGTCGACAATTCACTACAATCAAACACTAAGCATCAATTTCCCAAACATTAAGAGGGCATGTCAAGCATACAAATATCTGCTGCAATGAACGTTCATCAGACAGATACAAGAGCGGAGAAAGCACCATTAAAAAGACAGCACACAACGTAGTACATATTCATCAGCTATAAAAAACTCGAAACTGAAACCGATAAATTGGCAATCGTCAGAATATTAGGACGGATGGACGTCGAAAGACCTTCTACAGCTTTCCTCTCTCTCTCCTGGCAAAGCCCGACAGGACTGCCAGCCCAACATTAGCAGCTAGCCTTTCAACCGAGCTACTTGTTAGTGTCATACTGAGCCTTTGCAGTATGGAGAACCAGCTCCCTGCAGGAATAGCGCCACCAAAGAAAACTCTCTGAGCCCATGCTGCTATAGTACCTATCATACCGTTGTCAGTGTAAACGACGTGGCATGCTTAACAAGATCCACCTTGTACTGGACCCAAAGGGCCAAAACCAATCAATGTCATTATCGGATGTAAAATCAGTCCTTGTGGAAGGAGCCACAACATCACAAGTTCCAATATTAGGCGACGATCAACTTGGAGTTGGCCTGAAGATCTTGATGAACACAATCGGAATCAAGGAAGGTAAGGCCAAAAAACTAACCGAGAACGAGCAATAGACGTTTGAGGATAGCAAACAAATTCTTGCATTGGTTTTCAGCCTGCTCACGAGGGATCTCTACCTCGATCAAAACTTGAATGTAGGCTGTTTGGGCCTTGTCCATAGTTTGATCCACAACCCAAGCCCATGTCTCTGCTTTTTCTGGACGATCGTCCAATATTGCTTCTTGGTCTTCGGATAAGAAGTTATTCACTTGATCCTTGATTTCTTTATAAATCACAGTGATTTCGCGGGTCAACATCTTGGTTACATGTTCCATTGTGATATCCTTCTTATTGATCGCCTCCTGGATAATTGCACGGATTTGACGAGCTTGGGCTACCACTTGCGTCAAAGCATCCTTAAAATCACTGATGACTTCAGGCGAAGAATTTTTCACGACCTGATTGGAAACTTGATCTCCTGCCTGCGGCTCTAGCTTTTGTACTTCCTCCCCAACCTGAGGCTCATCCGTTTCAGTATCTATAGGTAACGGAGTTCAGACAACAAATAGTATTATTGGAAAAACATGTCCACCAGAGAGTTGGAGTTTGTCACTTTTTGGTGCCATGTGCAAGGTGCAAAGGGATAGGAAGTAATACAAACCAAGAGGTTGAATGTCATGTGCTCTATCAAACTGAGCGCTTCTTGTGGGAACATAACCAGACTAGGCCATAGAGTCCGAGCTGGATAATTACTAGGAGAAGACTCGTCTTCTCATCCCAAATCAAACCTGATTCCACAAGGCAGAGAATCAGGGTGGTCAAGGAAGTCCTTTGAAGCCTAATATTTCCTGCCATGAATGTAAAGAGGGCCCTCCCACATGATACTCTGATCATGATCATTCGAGCTTCCATCGTGATAGAGCAGTAGGCCACCGTTCTCCATTGGGATTTGGTAGGCATCAGCTTTCCTTTCTGGGAGCAAATAAGTGCAGGCACATCTGCGAACACTTTGTCAAATCTCGAGATAGCTCAGAACATGAAGGTCAGGTAAAGGAAGATTAGTCGGTAATTCCGCAGCTCATTAGCCGCAAATAAATATACCGTATGATTAATCATAGCTGGTCAAGGAATTTGTTAAACCTAGTGACGCTTTCACCATGAACCATATATTGATTCTGACGACAACGGAACGCGACAAACAAACATCCAATAAGAGCATAAGGCGATGACTTACAATAGTAGCGTACACGGATAACAATGATTTAATACTTTCAAACGTTTGCCTTGATACAAACCCTCTTGTGCTCGGGCCAATCAGCAAACTGATGCTCCTGTGAACAATAACGGACGAGCCTGCACTTGCCACAAATGTGGCCATACGGGACCTTGAGTGATCCCTGCTGTCCCCCTTCATCAAGAGGGGGCTTTCCATCCGAGGTAATACTGCTATTACCACCTTCGCTCCCTTCGGCAGACACAGACTCTTCTGATTCATCAACACTACCAGCGCTACCATCTCCATCCACATATCTCGCTGTGACCAGATGTCCAAAGCATATATCGCAGTCAATCCAGTTGCACATCTCCTTTCTCCTAAACTTTCTTCGTCTTCCTTTACCATTCACCAAAGGTAAGATCGCAGCATTGTCAATGCCCCGTCGTGGGAATCTGATCATTTCGCACTCCTCAGTGCAGCATGGATTAGGGCAGCCTGTAGGGTAGTCGAAGAATATATCAGGATCGGGAACGTAATCTCGATGTGTGAAGAAAATTTGTGAGTATGACGTGGTCTGGTGCGAAAAAAGGACAATAAATCGAGGGCGTTTCTCAAAGAGAATCGCACGCAAAGCCAAGTCGATTTGAGGGAAGCACGGCAGGCGGTGTTGTTTCACGAGGGTGTGTTTCAGACGCATATCTGAGTAAATACACATTATGTGGCACACAGACGAGACGAACTTGTGGGGACGTACGCTCATATTGAATCTGCTGCTCAGTGCTGTTCCTGCGGGAGCGACTGACTGAGTATTTGGTGACGAGTTTAAAGTACGCGGTCGCATCGTCCATTTCTTGTCTCTTCAGGTCTGTAACAATAATATAAACCTCATCACATCCTCCGTCGTGCATGCCTCGCAGGAGCATTAACTCCGGCAGCTATAAAACCTTAGTTGAGATATCTTATCATCTAGCACCGAGCAGTACGTCGGTGGTGGAGAGGAGACCCACCATGGTGAAGACTACGGGCATCATACTCAATTTTCGTTCTGACATCGTCTTATGATGATAGACGTGGGTGGTCCAAGTCCTGTCCAAAGGGATCAGGCGACCCGTGTCGACGGTGCGACAAAACACGTTCTCGGGTACAAAATCACCCTTGTTCCAGGCGATGACCTGTTTTTTAATTGGGTTTTGAGCAGCATGGCGACGTGTGCGCAGTTCACGAAACCAGTCATGGTAAGCGTCGTGTCCTGACGAACGGTGCTCGAGCCATTTGTCAATGAGCATGTCTGTCGAGTCGTGGTCGAGTGTCGTGCAGATGAGCTCGGAAGACGACAGGGAGGGTGGTGTGAATAGGCTATAAGGACGGCGCTTTGGGCGGGGCATTCCTGTGGGATTACAGATGATGATAGTGGTTCAGGTCGTAAAGGAGATAACAATGGAACAGTTGGCTATATCAGGCAATCATTTTATTCACCGAGCAAACAATACTAGACTATGTATTCAGATACAGCAGAAATGATGGGTCACAGAAGTTGGAATATAAGGAGTAGAAGGAGCCAGAAGCAAACGATTATGATGGTGAGGATGGAACGGATGACCGTCTAGATAGACAAACATCGGCGCAATGTTGTAGTAGAATCTGTACAAAACTCACCAATGACGAGCTTGATAGCTTTTCCTTCAGTTGCACCAAAACCATGTGCTAGAGTCTCAGTCATGTTAGCATTTTCAGTGAGCTTCATACCGCACTGGGTTTCCCAATAAACAAGAGGCCTGTAGAGCCCAGGAAGGTACCCCTGAGTGAAAATGTGATTGGTGAGATGAGCAATTTTCTCTAATTTGATGCTCTCGTTCAAGCGGACTCTCTGGATGGCAACTTTGGCAGCCGGGGAATGTATATAGGAGTACGTGAACCATAAGGCAGTCGGAGCATCCTCTATAAATCCATCAACATCAGTCTTGTAGACATCAGAAGATGATGAGAATCCGCACCCACGAAAAGGTGAATAGCGGTATCAACACATGTTCCGACGCCTTGTTGTACAAGTTCCTCTACAGTAACAGAAGAACGGACCGGGACACCATCCTGGCGGACCCAAGTGCAGACAGACCGGAAGCGAGCTTCAACAAAACCTTGATTGAAGACTTGTTTATATGAAGAGATAGATATCGGCGGGTTCGGAAGGTCAGCAAGGTTATCCTCGAGGCATGAGCTCAGCCACTATACCATGATCTAGGATATCTTCAAGGTCAGAAAATTTTTGTCCAGCAAGCTCCAACTCAATGAGCTGTGTTGTCGGGGAAGCATTTTTGCGAGAAGCAAACCGGTAAGCCACCCAGAATTCACCACTATGAGTCATATCAAGAGAAAGAGTGTGAGAGAAAGAGTGAGATTGTAGTTGGAAAGGCGGAGCGAATCACAAAGACTTGGGGAAAGGATTGGCCAAAACCCAAGGGTTTAAGTAACCCTCCGGCCATGAGAGCGCCAGCAGCAATCGCACGGTCGCCACGTCATTTTTGGAGATCGTGTTGCACTAGTGCGACAGGATGAATGTCTTTCCAAAGTCCGCTCCGCTAATACCGCAGTATATGATGCCACTTTGATCTACACTGGGTCAGAGCGGTAGTGGACTAAGGATTTCTTATCAGACAATCAATTTATTCACTGGTTCGAGTAAACAAAATTGTGAACACTAGTACGGACCTCCATATACTCAAAGGTCACGGCCATGGTGCATTGGAGAAGTTGGAGTGCAAGGAGAACAAGGAGCCGGAAGTAAACGATTATGAGGATGAGGATGGAACGGATGAGCGTCTACACAGACAAAAAATCTCCAAATCAGCGTTACATTGCAACAGAAGCGTTATGCAATTCACCAACAACGAGTTTGATGGCTTTTCCTTCTGTTGTACCAAAGCCATGTGACAGAGCCTCGATGATGTTGGCATCTTCAGTAAGCTTCTCTCCACACTCGGTTTCCCAATAAACAAGGGGTCTGTAGAGCCCAGGAAGGTACCCCTGGGTAAAGATATGGTTGGTGAGATGAGCAATTTGCTCTAGCTTGATACTCTGGTTCAAGCGGACTCGCTGGATCGCGACTCTGGTAGCCGGGGAATGGACATAGCAATATGTGAACCATAAGGCAGTCGGAGCGTCCTCTATGAATTCATCAACAATATGAATTTATCAACATTAGTCTCGTGGACATCGGACGGTCATAAGAATCCGCACCAACGAAAAGATGGATAGCCGTATTAGCGCACTTTCCGACACCTTGTTTTACAAGTTCCTCCACTGTGTCAGATGAATGAACGGGAACACCATCCCGACGGACCCAAGTGCAGACAGAACGAAAACAAGCCTCAACGAAACCTTGACGGAAGACTTGAGTAATGATTCATAATATGATACAGTCATCGGCAAATTTGGAAGTTATAGGTTAGCAAAGTCACCCAAGAGGTAGGCGAGAGACGCCATACCATAATCTAGAACATCTTCAAGATCAAATAATTTTTGTCCAGTAAACTCTAGTTCAATGAGTTGTGTTGTCGGGGAAGCACTCCCGCGCGAAGCAAACTGATAGGCCACCCAGAGTTCACCACCGTGAGTCATGTCAGGAGAAAGAATGAGGATGCAGTTCAGCAGGAAAGGATCTGTCAGAACCCAAGGGTATAAGTACCTCACGAGTTATGCTGGTGTTCGCATAGCACATAATATTTGGGGTCTGGTGTTGCAGCAGTACGACATCGTTCAGGGTGAATGCCGTCCCAGAGTCTGCTTTAGTAAGACTACATGATGTGTTTATTAGCTCATGGCGCTTTTACCTGTACTTCGACAAAGTTGCAGCAGGTCATCTTACTAAAGATCAGTCTTCATGGCGGTAGTCCGAGTCTCGAGATCAGGTTGATACTTCGGCATCACGTGTAATCCAAATGGGGTTTAATATCGGCAAGTCCATGGCATACAAAACTAGAACCTCTCGTCATGAGAAAAGTTTAAATCCATCATCTTGATATTACAAAGTCGTCTGATCCTGAGCCGACTTACGTTCATGACTTGTCACCTCCCATTCCTTATTTTCAGCCTGGCATGCGGTGCTTATGGCAGTTCATGGCTACCCAACCCTAGCCTTGGGTCCCAGGCTGTCAACTTTTGGCGTCAAGGTACCTCGCGCAGTGAATTCCCATCGCACAAGGTTATCACGATACAAGACGGTAACAGACTGACTGAAAGTAACAGTTGGGATTTAGAATCTAGCAACAAGTTGGCTCTTGCAGAGTTTGAACCGCAATGGTTTGAACAGCCATTGGACCACTTTGACAAATCGAATACACACACGTTCCAGCAGCGTTATTGGGTGAACAAGAGGCATTACCAACCTAGGGTAGGCGCGCCAGTCATTGTTTTGGACGGAGGAGAGACCAGCGGAGAGGTACGTTCATCTTGTTCGGTCCAATACTTGTTAATCGGTTTTCATGAAGGACCGATTGCCTTTTCTCGATACTGGTATTGTTGATATCCTCACAAATGCTACAGGAGGACTGGGTGTTGTCTTGGAACACCGTTACTATGGTGAGCTTTGTGAACATATGCTGGATCATCCAGCTCACTCAGGTGACTAGGTGAATCAATCGCCGTTCAAAACCTCACCACCGACTCCCTTCGGTATGTTTCTTGACTTTGATCTCCGAATAGTGTTATTTATAACCATTATAGCTGGCTTAACAATGAGCAAGCGGCCGCCGACAGCGCGAATTTCATGGCGAATGTCCAGTTTAGCGGAATTGATGCAGACTTGACTGCTCCAGGTACTCCCTGGATCTACTATGGCGTAGGCTCAGCTAGGTCTCGGCTTGTTTCCGTCTCTGACCACATGTCGAAACTCCCAGGGCTCTTATGCAGGCGCTCGTGCGGCGCATATGAAAATTCTCTATCCCGAACTGGTCTGGGGATCTATTGCATCTAGCGGTACGCCAATCTCTATAAAATGCACCAGTCTTATAAACTGTATTCCAGGAGTCACTCATGCCGCAGTCGAGAATTGGCAATACATGGAGATTATACGTCAAGCCGCAGATCCTACGTGTTCTTCGCACCTTCAGAATTCTATCAACATCATCGACACTGTCCTCCTAACTGGTCTCTTTAAGAAACAGTTGAAAGGCTTATTCGGCTTGGCCGGCTTGGAGCATGATGATGACTTTGCTTCTACAATTTCTGTACGTCATTCATTAGGCCTCTGGAACCTCAGCTCGTATTCACAAAATTACATCTTTTTCGGTCCATGCACGTTCTTATTGCCATAATACAAACAGAATATCTTGGGCGCGTGGCAATCAAAAGTCTGGGATCCAGCAGTCTCAAGTAAAGCTTTCGACGAATTTTGTGAAGCAATCAATGCACCTGTGTTTGGTCAAGGTATCTCAGTAGAGGCAGTCAATTTGCCATTTGGTTCACCGGAACGTATGGTCAAGATTGAGAAAGGCTTCGAACTGGATCTTTCAGTCTTAAACTATGCAAAGTATATAAAAAATAACCTGGCTACAAGATGTCCGACTACAGTCGAAGACGTGCGAGTCTATACTCAAATTACCAACAAACGCTGATCAATTTTGGTTGCAACAGTGCTTTGGAACATACAATGACACCCAATATCAAGATACAGGTTTAGATCAAGACTGGAGGTTATGGCAGTTCCAGGTCTGCACACAATGGGGATATTTCACTGTGTGTATCAGTTCATCACTTCTAACTATTCTATTCTAATTTGTTTCTTTTAGACCTCACCACCCGACCCCGCGCAGCCTCGGATAATCTCCCGTCTCATCACTCTTCCTTATCTCTCCAAGATCTGCAAACAAGCCTACCTTCCCGGAGAATTTTTCCAAGTCCCGCCATTGCCAAATGTGACTGCTGTCAA
>Ga0153924_1000341_pt1 | contig 30135 bp, 18 predicted proteins | sample TSNJ008MetaG_FD_104709 | JGI IMG/M metagenome (GOLD analysis project Ga0153924, IMG submission 104709) | Attine ant fungus gardens microbial communities from New Jersey, USA - TSNJ008 MetaG | ecosystem: Host-associated > Fungi > Mycelium > Unclassified | place: USA: New Jersey, Wharton State...
CGAAACCGCAAAACCCTAGGGTTTTTTGGTCACGGACGATTTTCAAATGCTGGCGCATTTACGCAGTTTTCAAGTCATTCAGCTGTGAGCGAGCTCCCATCTGAACTTCTTTAAAACGGCTTAGCGCTATCGCGCTTGAAAATCTGTTTTCGTGAATTTTCAAGGTTTTTCATTGTTCAATTATCAAGGTTCTGTTTTGCTGCTGTTCTCAAGTGCAGCTTTGTTAGAATATCATACCACAGCCATGTTGTCAATGTTTTTTTATTTGTACATTTTTTGGATTGAAAACTGTAGACTTTAATTATAACACTTGTTCTCAGACCTGTCAACCTGATTTCAAGACCGTAAATAACCACTGGAAATAATACGGAGAAAGAGGGATTTGAACCCTCGCACCGCGCAAACGGTCTACACCCTTAGCAGGGGCGCCTCTTCAGCCACTTGAGTATTTCTCCTGAATATATATTTCTTGTATGATATTATACATCACACTCCTGCGACGCACAAATTATTATACTAAAGGGTCCTATGTTTGTCAATCGTTTTTTTACTTTTAGGGTGCATATTTAAAAATATGCACCCTTACTTTTTATATATCGTCAACTGGCATATTTTCACAAATTGCAGACTCTATTCGGTCTTTCACTAATGCTGCAATTTCCGTGGACTTCATTTCTTTATAATCTTCATAATAAAGTGGCGGCAAATAATGTATCTGCACTGTCACGGGTTTTATGGAATTTGTATCAAAAGGTTTAAAGGCATCTATAATGGCAGCAGGTACAATGGGACATTTTGCTTTTATTGCCGATTTAAAAGTGCCGCCTTTAAAATTCTGTACCTGGTTTCCTTTTTTGGATCGGGTCCCTTCTGCAAAAATTATATAGTTACGCCCTTCACCTACTTCTTTAGCCACATCTAATATTACCTTCATTGCCTTCTTTATATCTTCCCGGTCAATTGCCTTAACACGCATAACCGAAAAAACCTGTTTCAGAAACGGAATATTTCGTACTTCTTTTTTTACAACCACCGAAAATGGATGACTGCTGCTTTCTATAAATGCCAATGCATCATAAAGTCCCTGATGATTCGGGAACATTATAAACCCATCATTTTGGGGAATGTTTTCCAAACCTGTCGCTTTAATCGTGACTCTTCCGCTTTTATTTGCTTTTATTACCATCTTTTTCAAAAGCGCAAAACGTTCTTCCTCTGTATGCCGGTCATTCTCCCTTCCATAAACGCACAATTGATAAAACCAATATGGGCAAAACAGAAGATTCCTAAGAAACATTAATAGGATTCTTTTCATATTAATCACCTTTTCCTGTAAGTTTCAATGCTTCGCTTAGAAGCTTTGGAGGTTAAAATACTGTTTTCCATTCATCTATATTAGAAGGATCATATTTAAGCAAAGGGACAACTACCACTTCTGTTCCTCCATCTTCTGCCTCTCCAATGGTATAGTCACCCATATCACCGGCTGTAAATACCTCGCCGGCCGCACCCGTGATACTTCCATCTACTAATGCCATAGAAGCATATCCGCAAAGGCGTCCAATTTCGGTTGGATTCCACAAATACATATACGGACAGGAATGGTCATCATCATTGCCAATGAACTCTTCCATCTCTGAAGGAATTCCAAGTCCGGTTACTTTCACAGTTTCTGCCACACCCTGATCCTGGACAACCCTGGCTGCCGCCATAATGCCCTCGGTCGTAGGGGCGCAAATCACTTTCAGATCAGGATAGTCCTGCAGCAAGGCCTGGGCCTGTTTAACCGATTCCACATAGTCATCATTCCCATAAACAATTTCTACCAATTCAAGATTTTCGAATTTATCGCCTTCCATGACTTCTTTCATGACTTCGATCCAGGCATTTTGGTCATCAGCTTTTAAATCAGCTGAAAGAATAGCCCATTGACCTTCTCCGTCTGAAATATCATATACCGCCTCCATAAGTGTTTCACCAACAATTTGGGGACTAGTCTGATTGATAAATATCATACGACTGTCCGCATTCACATTGGAGTCCAGTGAAACCACTTTGATACCTGCATCCATTGCTGCTGATAACGCCGGCTCAAGAGCATCATAATCATTGCCTGCAATAGCGATGGCATCTACTTCCTCATCTATTAATTCGTTAATGATTGTAATTTGATCTTCCGGATCATCAGATTCCGGATTTTTTATGATACATGTGCCGCCTTCTGCTTCTATCACTTCCTTGAAACTTAGCGCTTCTATTTCATTATAAATATTTTCTTCTTCTCTCGTAATAATAGCATATATCCCGTTTTTTGCGCTGGGCGACTCTTCCTGTGTTTCATTTATAGCCACTTTTGTGTCCAATGCTGATGCCATATTTGTCTCCGGCGCTTCTGTTCCCTGCTTTTTGTTTACACAGCCGGATGCCATCGTTGTGATTATCGCCGTACATAAAAGTGTATGAATTATTTTTTTCATCATTCCAATCTCCTCCTTATGAGAGTATATAGATATTGCTGCAAGTATGGACGAAAGAAGGGGCATCACAGCCCCTTCCATCTATTTAAGATTTATCCTTTATAATAATTAATCAGGCATCCTTTCAGGATGATGGTTCTTTCATCATTTGTCAATTCACCCATTTTCAGTGTAATTTCTTTCATGCTGCCATCAACAACAAATGCCTTGATTTCTGTCGCTTTTTCTTCAATTGCTTTTTTAATATCCGGTATGAAGAGGTAATCTCCATTTTTAAAGGGCAGTTCACCTTTATCAATCAGGAATGGTAGCATTCCCCAGTTTATCAAATTGGAACGGTAGCGTTTGGTAGCGTATTCATTGGCAATGTTCGCCCATCCGCCTAATACTTTCTGACAGGATGCTGCCTGTTCCCGTGCGGAACCATCGCCTGGCTTTACTGCAAATATCGTGCTTCCAATTCCGGTGTTTTTTTCATTGATATCCTGATATGTCTTAAGGATGGTCTCTACGACCGGCTTGATCTCCGGCAATACCTCATATGATTCCTGTCCTTCTTTTCTTGCTTTCTCTGCCACCAGAACTTCCTTAGCTCGTCCTACGTAAGCAGGATCTTTACGGGATAATGTAAATTCTGCCAATCCAATCGGATTAGAACGATAGGAAGATGTTTCGCCGGATGGAATCAATTCATCTGTAGTGGTTACCGGATCATGGATCTCAGAGACTACTTTCAGAATTAAGTGATCTGTCAATGCACACATCTGGGGCCAGTCTTTAATATTCGGGCCAAATTTTATTTCCACCGATGGATCTGCCACGCCCTTACTGTCAAAAATACGGTTTTCATAGATTGTTTTGTCAAAGAAATATTTGGATTTACTGTAATTTACATCTCTATCCGCCGCTGATGTTAAATATCCCTTATTTGCTGCTGTAGCTGCAATCGATCGGGCATCCATCAGGGCAACAGAGGATATTTGACCGTTCTGCAGTTTGCTTCCTTCACGATTAGGGAAGTTTCTGGTTGAATGACGGATACTGAAGGCATTGTTTGCCGGAGTATCTCCTGCACCAAAGCATGGACCGCAGAATGCCGTCTTCACAATGGCGCCTGTCGCCATCAGATCTGCCAGTTTTCCATTTCTGGCTAATTCTACATAAATCGGTGTGCTGGCAGGGTATACACTTAATGTAAATTCATCAGCACCGATGCTGGCTCCCTTCAGAATATCGGCCGCCTCACAAATATTTTCAAATCCGCCTCCGGCACAGCCTGCGATGATTCCCTGCTCTACATAGAGTCTGCCATTTCTCACTTTATCTTTTAAAGTATAATCAACGGCACCGTCCAGACTTACGTTTGCCTTCCTTTCGACATCATCTAATATATCCATCAAATTTGCATTTAATTCGTCAATGGTGTAGGTATTACTAGGATGAAATGGCATTGCAATCATTGGGCGCACCTGGCTTAGATCCACATAAATCATACCATCGTAATAAGTCACTGCACCTGGAGCCAACTCTTTATATTCCTCTGTTCTTCCATGGATTTCATAGAATTCTTTGATTTTTTCATCCGTTTTCCAGATGGATGACAGGCAGGTGGTCTCTGTAGTCATTACGTCAATACCTATCCTAAAATCAGCACTTAAGTTTGCTACACCAGGTCCAACGAATTCCATTACTTTATTGTTTACATATCCATTGGCAAATACTTCTCCGATGATCGCAAGCGCTACGTCCTGAGGTCCTACACCCGGAATGGGCTGTCCGTCCAGATATACGCCTACTACGTCGGGCATGTTGATATCGTAGGTTTTAGAAAGCAGCTGTTTTACCAGTTCCGGACCGCCTTCACCCATTGCCATAGTACCTAAGGCGCCGTAGCGGGTGTGGGAGTCTGAACCTAAGATCATTTTCCCTCCGCCTGCCAGCATTTCTCTGGCATACTGATGAATGACTGCCTGATGGGGCGGTACGTAGATCCCACCGTATTTTTTGGCACTGGTGAGTCCGAAGATATGATCGTCTTCATTGATAGTCCCGCCTACCGCACACAGGCTGTTGTGGCAATTGGTCAGTACGTAAGGTACCGGAAACTTCTCAAGCCCTGATGCACGCGCAGTCTGGATAATGCCTACAAACGTAATATCATGAGAGGTCAATTTGTCAAATTTTATTTTTAATTTTTCCATATTACCTGATGTATTATGGTCCTTTAGAATACGGTATGCAATCGTATTTTCCGCCGCTTCGGACTTGGATGGGACATGACCGCCCAGTTTGTTTTTTAACACAGACATAACGTCTGAGGTATCTTTAACTATTTCAGTGCCATTTAACAGATATGCACCGTTCTCATATAATTTCACCATGATATCATTCCTCCTGTGGTTATACTAGTTATTTAGTATAATGGTATTTGGCTGCAATTGCAAGTAATTTCATCTTCTCAAATACTCCGATTCCACATCACCCTTCTTCACCCACATACTTCATATAATTAACCACCATCAAAGCAATCTTAAACGTAAGCGCATCCTCAAACACCCGAATATCCAACCCCGTAGTCTTCTGCAGCTTCTCCAACCGATACACCAGCGTATTCCTATGAATAAAAAGCTGCCTGGACGTCTCCGACACGTTTAAATTATTTTCAAAAAACTTATTAATCGTCATCAAAGTTTCATCGTCAAATGTATCCGGCATACAGTCTCCAAACGTTTCCGCAATAAACATCTCACACAAAGGAATCGGCAACTGAAAAATCAACCGCCCAATCCCCAGTGTATTATAGGCAATGATATTTTTTTCCATATAAAAAATCTTCCCCACATCTAACGCCATTTTTGCCTCTTTGTAAGATTTGGAAACCTGTTTAAGTTCATTCACAATCGTTCCATACGAAATACGAACCGCAGACATCGCTTCTGAATTCAGCATATCGCGAATCAGCATAGCAACATCTCCCATCTCGTCATAAGTCTCACTTTCTTTTAATTCCCGCACCAAAATAATATTTTTTTCATCTATTGTAGTAATAAAATCCTTAGGTCTGCCTGCAAACAACGTTTTTAATGTTTCAAGTGCGCCATTATCCTGCTCATATTTCGTTTCAATTATAAAAACCAGGCGCCGTGCTTCCACATCAATATGCAGCTTCTTGGCACGATTATATATATCAACCAAAAGCAGATTATCCAGCAAAAGATTCTGAATAAAATTATTTTTATCATAACGTTCTTTATACGCAATGATTAGATTTTGAGTCTGGCTGACTGCCACTTTACCTATCATATACGCATCTTCCGAACTGCCTTTTGCTACTAAGATGTATTCTGCCATTCTGCCATCAAATATTTTAAAAAAATGACATCCCTGAATCACCTGGCTCTCTGCTATGGATTCTGCAAAAAGCTGTATTGTCTCCGTCTGAATCTCATCTCCTTCAAAAGTCGATGCCAGTACTTGTCCTTCTAAATCTACTATACATAGATCAACTCTTGTAATTCCACGCAATTCGTCTATGGATTTTTGTAAAACCTGACTTGAAACCATAATTTCACTTCCTTATTTTTTTATTCCCGCGAGCAATGAGCCAGGTGCAGAAATGCTTTTTCCTGCATTTGGCGAATGCCGCGAGGGTCAAAGATTCCGTAGCTTGCTGCGGGGTCTTTGACTGAATAATATTAATATAAGATATTCTTCGGAATATAGCAACCTAAAAGAAGACGCCATAAACTAAAAGCGGTACGGTGCAAAATCGCACTGTACCGCCCGTATAATCTTCTATTTAGTTTGTAATGGTAGCTTCCGTCTCTTTATCAAATACATGAATCTTTTCAGCATCCAGTGCAAATTTAACAGTATCACCCGTTCTTGCCGTTGTACGCGGTTCCACACGTGCTGTCATCGGGAATCCTTCTACATCGAAATACAGATATACTTCTGCACCAAGCAATTCATAAACTCTGATGGTAGACTCTACAACAGTTTCCTGGGAAGACTCAATAAACATCTCAGAATCATGTACATTCTCAGGACGAATACCCATAACTACTGTTTTGCCTGCATAGCCGCCATCAATTAATTTCTTCGCTTTTGAAGGAGGCAATTTAATAGAAAATTCACCAACCTTTAATCTTACATCATTTCCTTTTACTAACACTTCCGCATCCAGGAAGTTCATCTGCGGAGAACCAATGAATCCTGCTACGAATAAGTTATTCGGAGTGTTATATAAGTTAATCGGAGAATCCACCTGCATTACAATTCCGTCTTTCATAACAACAATTCTGGTACCAAGTGTCATAGCCTCGGTCTGGTCATGGGTAACATATACAATCGTTGCACCCAATCTCTGATGAATTTTTGAAATCTCAATACGCATCTGAACTCGCAGCTTTGCATCCAGGTTTGACAGTGGCTCATCCATAAGGAATACTTTTGGATCACGAACGATTGCACGACCCATAGCAACACGCTGTCTCTGACCGCCTGATAACGCTTTCGGCTTACGGTCTAACAACTTGTCAAGGTCAAGAATCTTAGCAGCTTCTCTTACCATTTTGTCAATTTTATCTTTCGGGAATTTTCTTAATTTCAAACCAAATGCCATATTGTCATATACCGTCATATGGGGGTACAGCGCATAATTCTGGAAGACCATTGCGATATCTCTGTCTTTTGGTTCTACGTCATTTACCACTTTGTCACCGATTTTCAACGTTCCGCTTGAAATTTCTTCCAAACCGGCAATCATACGAAGTGTTGTGGATTTACCACATCCCGAAGGACCTACAAAGATTACAAATTCTTTATCTTCTATTTCCAGATTGAAATTTTTTACTGCTTCAAAACCATTTGGGTATACTTTGCAAATATCTTTTAATGATAAACTTGCCATTTTCATCCTCCTAAAATTTGTATACTTTTTTTGATTTAAGTATACAGGAATTCTTTGTTTCTCACTATACCATTATTAAACAAACATTTTTTAATTGCCTTGTAATATTTGACGTAAAAAAAATATGCTTTTAATTTTTATGTCAATTTGACGAAAACATTATATTTTTTATATACAGGTTGACGAAGGCTTGTATTTTATAGACAGATTGTGTATACTTTCTATATTAATGGCAGTACAGCCCTACCTGAATATTGCAGTAATGAGAGCTCAATATTTGTGTCGGGGCAAGGTGGTAAGGAAATCACGCAAGTTAAAGCGAAGGAATTTTATGAACTATATTATATTCGATTTGGAATGGAACCAAAGCCCTCTGGGGAAGGAACAGGAAGAAAAAATGCTTCCTTTTGAAATTGTAGAAATCGGGGCTGTCAAACTGAATAAAAATAAAGAAGAGATCAGTAGATTCCACGAAACTATAAAGCCCGTGGTTTATCATGCATTCCATAAAAAAACAAAGGAAATCATACATTTAGACATGGCCGGGCTTAGATACGCCCGCACATTTCCGGAAGTGATTGATTCTTTTCTGCGCTGGTGCGGTCATTCTCCAAAATACTGCACCTGGGGACCGGGCGATCTACTGGAACTGCAACGTAATATGCGCTATCATCAGATCCCTGATAAACTGCCCAAGCCCTTGTTCTTCTACGATATTCAGAAAATATTCAGTATCGTTTATGAAGACCGCAAAACCCGCAGATCCCTGGAATTTGCTGTAGATGCGCTGAAGATTCCAAAAGTTATGGAATTTCATAATGCGTTAAGCGATGCCCATTATACGGCCGAAGTACTGAAAACCATGGAGTCTAACCAAATTTTGAAGAATTCATCTATTGATTATTTCAGACCTCCCAAGTTACGAAAAGAGGAAATCTACAAAGTCTATGATACATACAGCAAATTCGTATCCAAAGAGTTTTCTTCCAAAACAGAAGCTATGGATGACAAAAAAGTCACGTTAACGAAATGCTATATCTGCGGCAGAGCTGCGAAGAAGAAAATTCATTGGTTTTCAAATGGGGGCAGAAATTATTTTTGTCTGGCATATTGCGAAAGTCATGGATGGCTGAGAGGAAAGGTCCGTATGAAGAAAGTAGAAAATGGAGGTTTCTTCTGCGTGAAAACACTAAAGCTGGTGTCTCCTCAGGATGCACAGGCAGTACAGGACAAACGAATCGCACTGCGGCTGAAAAACCAAATAAGAAGGCATAATTAAACTCATCGATGGGTAAAGTTTATTTTTAGAAGTATTAGAAGAGGGATTCCTGGCTGGTTTTCAAAAACATTTACCAAAACGTAAAGCAATACGGTAGCTCGAATCGCCTTAGAGAAACAGCCGGGAACCAATCTTTATTCTATTTTGTGTTCTTAAAGTTTACTACCAACTCCTCCATCTCCGTCAGCAAACAATCCACACGACCATAAAACGCATCATTATTCGTAGGATTGTCCATCTCTACTTCTATAAAACTTAAAATATCCTGCAGCTCTTTAATACGCTTTTTTCCGGCTCCATCTTTATATAGGACGAAACGGCTTCTTTCATTTTCCTCCGGGGTCATTTTTCGCAGCACTACTTCCACATTCGGTTTCTCTCCAATATAGCGGAACGTAATGGACGGCGATGCATGATTCAGAAGATTCTGAAGATAATATATATCATCCGTGGCTTTATAATATCTCCAGGCAAACGTTTTGCGCATGGTCTGGGCGCCAATGGCATTGAGTCCCATATTTTTTCCTACACTTTTGAAAACACGGTATGCCTGCTCTCTGGAAAGTGCTGCGGAGGAACTGGCATGCCCCAAAATCAAATATGCATCCGGGTCTTTTCCTTCTGTAAAATCCATAATGATTTTTTGAAGATCTTTCGGAATATTGAAAGTACGTTTGATATTTTTTGTTCCGATGCTGGCTATAATACTTTCTTTTCCACGGATGTCCTTATTCTTAAATTTTAAAATTTCCTGCAGTTGAAGACCTGTCCCAACGCCGATTTCAAATAGTATATAATATTTGTCATCAACCGTGCGTAATTCTTTCTTAAACTTTTCCAGTGTTTCATCGTCTTTGATCGGTGATACCCAATTCATAGCTTAATCCTCCTTCTCTTTTTCATTTCCAGTTTCCGGTGTTGCATTTTGATTATTTTCTATTTGAGGCTGCATGTTTTCCTGCTCTATCCTGAGCCGGTCCTTTTCTAATTCAGCCCGAAGTTCTTTTTCTATCTCAGACACGGATTTCGATTCAATGGCTTTCTCAATCATTACCTTCTCTTCCCGCTCTTTTCGACGCTTTTTACGAATTTTCTGAGAACTTCTATTACGAATGTATGCAATTACTAATATAGGAAACAAAAAAATAATCAAAATCAGTCCAATTGCTGCTGCCATTAAATCGTTTTCGTATATCCAGTCGTTGATTAGTTTCCATGCGGTTTGAACATATTCTATCCCTTGCTTTAAAATGTCCTCCTTCACCTCCGGATTTGCCAATGCATCTTGCTGCTGTATCGTCTCGCTCTCCTCTTTAAACCTCATGGAAGTTTTCCATAAAGGTTCCAGGGGATCAAAGGCCGCAGGGTTGAATTCCAAATGCGTGCTTCCAACGGGCGTCCCTCCATATGTATAAGTCAATGTACCATCTGCTGCCAATGTTCTGTTGATATTCTGATTATCCGGATCTGCGGGAATCATTACATTTACCGTGTCCTTTGTTATTACCAGCGGTTCTTTTAGTATTTCCGGCTCAAAGACGGAGACTTTGCCCAGATAATAAATCCCCATCAAACCTTCTCTTGTTTGTTCACTGTCCGTCAGCATTAATTCGGTATGTTTAAAATTATCAAATCCATAATCTAAAAGCTGTGCGGACTCTGTAAATGTCTTTCCGGAACCATTGGTTCTTAACACAACACTTATCAGCAGGGTCTCATCTCTCTCGGCCACAGTCACCAACGTATTGAGCGCCTGTTCGGTATATCCGGTCTTGCCGCCCAGACAGCCTTCATACTTAAAGCCATTTTTACTGTCATAGAGCATTTTTTGATGATTCAAAAAATAACGGACTTCTTTTACTTTGTTGGTTTTTGGAATTTCATATTCCACAGTACCCATAATCTCTTTCAGCGTTTCATTTTTCACTGCCGCCTGTGTAATCAAAGCCATATCCCTGGCACAAGTATAATGGTCTTCATTATGAAGTCCATGAGCATTGGTGAAATGCGTATTGACACACCCAAGCTCTGCCGCTTTGTCATTCATCATCTGTACAAAATCACTGATACTGCCTCCAATATTTTCTGCAATTCCGTTGGCTGCATCATTTCCAGATTCCAACATCAATCCATATAAAGCCTGACGCAGCGTCAGCTTCTCTCCCGGTCGCAATCCAATATGGCTGCTCTCTGCCTCAATACCATAGACTGCATCCGTAGAGAATTTAATTTTTTTATCTAAATCCCCATTCTCTATGGCTACCAATGCTGTCATAATTTTTGTAATGCTGGCAGGATATTCCTTTTCTTCCATGTTCTTACTGTAGAGGAACGTACCCGTAGACACATCCATGACGGCTGCTGCCTCAGCTTCTACCTGAGGGCCTGACGGCCACCCTTCTATGGAATTAGATTCAATCGGTAAATAATAGGACTCAGGAATCACCGGTTCTGTTTCTTCCGTATCTTGCTGCCCATTCTCCTCGCCTTCCACATCCCCGGCGGTTTCCTGCTCTTCCGTTGCATACACAGTTACATCAGGCATGCTCACAAATAGCAGGAACACCGTAAAGAGTATGGGCAAAATTGAAAGCCCCCTTTTTCTCATAGTAAATTCTCCATCTCTTGTAATAAATCGTTTAAAATAAATAATATCACATATTATTATATTATAGTTTTTTTCGTTTTTCAAGCATTTCTAAACTATATTTTTTTGTTATCGTTCAGCAAAATCGAGCTTATGGCGAACTGTATCTGTTTTTTTGCAGAAAAAGCGTCCTCTTTCAAGTCAAAGACCCCGCAGCAGTTGCGGGGCATCAAACTTGTTACGCAGCGAGCTGCGGGGTATTTGACACTTGCGGCAGCGGAAAGTCACACTTAATCTCTCGCATACAAATCCCTGCTGTAAACCTTTTCCTTCATATCCTGTATTTCTTCTGTCATACGGTTTACTACAATTACATCCGATATTTTCTTAAATTCTTCCAGATCACGTATTACACGGGAATTAAAAAATTGCTCCTCTTTCAATGAAGGCTCATATATTACTACTTCTACACCTTTTGCTTTGATACGCTTCATGACCCCCTGGATAGATGACTGGCGGAAATTGTCTGAATTTGTTTTCATAGTCAGGCGGTAAATGCCTACAATGTCCGGTTTTCTTGCCAGTATCATATTCGCAATATGATCCTTTCTCGTCCGATTGGAGTCTACGATCGCCCCAATAATATTATTGGGTACCTGATCGTAATTCGCCAGCAGCTGCTTTGTATCCTTCGGCAGGCAGTATCCGCCATATCCAAAAGATGGGTTGTTATAATGCGTGCCAATGCGGGGATCCAGACAAATCCCTTCTATGATCTGCTTCGACTGCAATCCCCGGACTTCTGCGTACGTATCCAGTTCATTAAAAAAGGAAACACGCAGAGCCAGATACGTATTGGCAAACAGCTTAATGGCTTCTGCCTCTGTTAAACCGGTGAACAGTACCGGAAAATCTTTCTTAATCGCTCCCTGCTTCAAAAGATTCGCAAATACTTCTGCCCGTTCTGACTGTTCTCCGACTACAATGCGGGAAGGATGCAGGTTGTCATATAATGCCTTGCCTTCACGCAGGAACTCGGGTGAAAATATCAGGTTGTCCGTCCCATACCTTTCACGCATATTCTCAGTATATCCTACCGGAACTGTGGATTTAATAACCATCACCGCCCGGGAATTGATAAGCAGCACATTTTCAATCACATTCTCTACCGTGCTGGTATCAAAATAATTTTTATCCGGATCGTAATTAGTAGGCGTGGAGATAATAATATAATCGGCATTTGAAAAAGCTTCCTCTGCGTCTGTGGTAGCTCTTAAATTCAGTTCTTTCGATAGCAGATATTCTTCTATTTCTTTATCAATAATCGGTGATTTCCTGTTATTGATCATGGCAACTTTTTCGGGAATGATATCCAGAGCAATGACTTCATTATTCTGGGCAAGGAGGATCGCATTGGAAAGACCAACGTATCCGGTTCCTGCTACTGCTATTTTCATAATAATTTACTCCTCTTTTCATATGTTATATGTTTCATTCATATGGCTTTACATAACATTTTCTTTCTATTATACCCCAGAGGAAACGAAATTACAATTCTTTCGTCAGAAAAGGGGATATTTTAAAAGTTTGGGGGGATAAATATTGGTTATTAGGACGCCGCCGCGGGAGGCAAGATGCTTCACGCAAACAGGGCAACGCTCTGGCGAACTAACTGCTAACTCCGACCACGTCAGCGCCCAGGAAAGCCTGGCCGCCGAGGTCTGCGTAAGCAGTTATTTCGCCGCCGCTAAAGGCGCCCTTTGATCGTTTGCGTGAAGCATCTTGCCTCCCACGGCTGCTGTTTTTTGGCAATGTTTCAGTTCTGTGGGAATCGACTCCGCACTTTTGAAAGTGCAGGAGCATGGAAACACTCCATTTTTAGTATGTTTTTAGCGGCATTAGCATCTCTGTCATGATCCATACTGCAATCGGGAAATTTCACATATGTCAACACAAATTGTATTATAACACAACTATGGTTTTGATGCAATTATTTTATAAAAAGTGGCTTATGTATTTATAAAAAGTTGCTTGAAAAAACGCCGCCGCTTACTCACGTCTGAAGTCTCGAGAGTATGCGGCGACCATTTTCAAGCCGCTTTGCAATATGAGATAGAAAAAGTTTTTGTCGATGTGAACTTAAACGCTGCTAAAAACAGCCACCGTGGGAGGCGATATACTTCTAAGCAAACGATCATAGGGCGTCATTAGCGGCGGCGAAACAACTGCTTACGCAGACCTCGGCGCCCAGGCATTCCTGGGCGTTGACTTGGTCGGAGTTAGCAGTTGGTTCGCCAGAGCGTTGCCCTGTTTGCGTGAAGCATATCGCCTCCCACGGTGGCGTCCTACTAGCCAATTGTTTCTAACTTTGTTATTTCACTTTCTTAAAAGTCATGCTGCTCTTTGCACCGGCTCCCAGTAAAAGTTTCTTATATGCCTTCAGTTTAGCTGACGGAATCTTAAATACTGCATCTTTTCTGATATTTCTGAAAGCAAATTTATAAACTTTTTTAATTAACGTTCCTTTAAATGTGATTTTCTTCAATTTTTTACAGCCTGCAAAAGCGGATTTATCAATGGTTTTCACATTCTTGCCTATGGTAACTGATTCCAGTTTCTTATTCTTATAAAATGCTTTCTTATCCACAGCCGTTACTTTAAATGTATAGCCATTGATCTTTACGGTCGCCGGAATAGTGACTTTCTTGTATGTCTTCTTGAGAGGTTTCATAAAAGTGACCGTACCATTTTTAGCAGCCGATTTCGTAACTTTGTATTTTGCTTTTCCTTTTGTATGAATCGTTCCATTTGCAGGTATTTTCGGAACTACAGGCGGTTTCACCAAACTATTGTATGCCTTTTTTAATGCAATCAGCGCATTATCTACCTGTGCCTTCGTTGCATTTGGATCATTGTTGATTTGTTTTGCCGTATTCAGCACTTTTTCATATGCTGCCCAGCTTGCGGCTGTGTAATCTGCTTTCTTAAGGCCTTCATACGCTTTTATGGTCTTTTGCAGTTCACTCTTATCCGGTTTCGTTGGCGGCGTCTGTAATGCTTTTATGGCTTCTTCTAATTCTTCCTTAGCAGCATCTACATCCGTCTGCAATGCATTATCGTTCGCCAGTACTTTTTTCGCTTCTTCTAATACGAGCTTCAGATTGTTTAAAGATTCTTCCGTATAGTTACCGGATAATTTTTCTTCCGCTTCTGTGATCTTACTTTGCAGCTGGCTCTTATCTACCGGATCTACAGGCGGTTCTTGCGGCTGTAATGCATTTATAGCATCTTCCAGGCTTTCCTTTGCGGCATCTACATCCGTTTGAAGTGCATTATCGTCTGCCATTATTCTTTTCGCTTCTTCCAATACGGTATTCAGATTGTTCAAAGATTCTTCCGTATAGTTACCGGATAATTTTCCTTCCGCTTCTGTAATCTTGCTTTGCAGCTGGCTCTTATCTACCGGATCTACAGGCGGTTCTTGTGGCTGTAATGCATTTATGGCATCTTCTAAGTTTTCCTTTGCGGCATCTACATCCGTTTGAAGTGCGTTATCGTCTGCCAATATTCTTTTCGCTTCTTCCAATGCAGCGTTCAGATTGTTTATAGATTCTTCCGTATAGTTACCGGATAATTTTCCTTCCGCTTCTGTAATCTTGCTTTGCAGCTGGCTCTTATCTACCGGATCTACAGGCGGTTCTTGCGGCTGTAATGCATTTATAGCATTTTCTAAGTTTTCCTTTGCGGCATCTACATCCGTTTGAAGTGCGTTATCGTCTGCCAATATTCTTTTCGCATCTTCTAATACGGTATTCAGATTGTTCAAAGATTCTTCCGTATAGTTACCGGATAATTTTCCTTCCGCTTCTGTGATCTTACTTTGCAGCCGGCTCTTATCTACCGGATCTACAGGCGGTTTTTTATCCTGTATTGCTTTTTTCAGTACATCCTCTGCCGCATCTACTTCATCCTGGGTTGCGCCGGGCTTTTCTGCAATTTCCTTTGCTTTGTTTAACGCTTCCGTGAGTTTGAGCCAGTTTTCTGAGGTATAATCGTCTTCCGATGCTTCCTCTGCGAGTACTATCTGTCTTTCCAATTCTGTCTTTATAACCGTACCATTTCTTACAAGAGCAGACATTGCCAATTCCAGTGCGTCGTAAGCTGCGTCTACTTCTTTCAGGGTTGGTTCGGTCTTATTGGCTATTTCTTTTGCAAGAAGCAGTTTTGCTGAGAACTCACTCCAACTGTCTGAAGTATATTGGGATTCCACTTTGCTATCTGCCTCTTCAATAAATTGTCGGAGGCTCCTTAAATCCACTGCGCTGCTGTCGCTGCCGGTTTCTCCGTATACTTTCCATTCAACCACGCCACTGCCGTCTTTCATCGGTGTCAAAGTCATTCTTATGGATGTTGTCACTACCGGATCCCAGGTGGTCTCATTATATTGATTTGCTTCCACTCCAAGTCCGGATACATTCGAAAATTCAATCCACTCGCCATTCGAATTTAGATATTCATATTTCACTGCAGACGGTATGAAGTTCATATTTCCATCTCTAAAATAATAAGCATCCGACCCTGTAAGAATCACCGGCTCTGACCAGGTATAACAAACCCATGCATCTCCATTGATGTTACCGCCTAACCAGTTATGCCATGCGCCATGGCTTGTATCCCCTGAACTGGAAGGTTCATATCCATCGTTCAATCCTGCCACGCCGCCCAAATCATGAGGTGTATCTACAATTGCCGTCGGTGTTGCGCCGGATGCCAGATTTGAATCTTCTCCACCAGCTACGTAAACGATTGCTTTGACGGATATCGTTAACCCTTCTGCTTTTCCTCTTATGGTAAAGACTCCTGCATTTGCGAAGTTTTCCTCCGGAATTTCATTCCAGATAACCGGTAATACTCTATATTGACCATCATCAAAGAGTACTTCACAAGTCTCCGGAAGAACCGGTGCTGTACCCGGAACCGTAACTAAGGATTCTGTCACCGCCGATATTGCTTTACTTTCATCATTTGAGCCAAATTGCTCCTTGATTTCAGAAGCAGACATTGCAACTGATTTCACCGTAAAGCTATCTACCAATCCATTCAGGAAAGGATTCATCTTATCTTCCGAACGGCCAATGTAATTTTGCTGCGTTTCGCCTAAATCTGCCAATGTAAAATCGCAGTCGTTTAATTCATATACAGCCTCTCCATTTACATACAAGGTAATGGTTCGGTCTTTTACCGTCAATGCAATATGTTTCCAATAACCCGAGCCAAGTTTTGCTCCTGTGTTGTATTTCTTCGTTTCATTTCCGGATGTAACTCCCAGTATTAATTCATTCCTGCCTTCAAACGAAATATATAACTTCTTTCCATTTGTATCGCCGAATTGGAATAATCTGGCTCCATTATCCTGAGTCGCATTCAACTTGATTTCCGTAAGAATCGTACACTCAGTCACTCTTCGAGTCAAAGATGCCGGAAGTTTTATATAGCCGCAGTAAGCACCCGTCAAAGAAATTGCATTTCCATTTTTCCCTTCCGTCAGTGCCGGCTTGCTGATAGCTTCCGCATCATTTCCGCCGGAAGAGGCATCCTTAACCACTCTTGTTATATTGTCAACATCTGTAAATGTGTAATTTGCCAACACTTCGGAAAGTGCCGGATCTTCATTAACCGTAATGGTCACCGTATCATCTGCACTCAAGGCTCCATCACTTACAGTCAATTTCAACCTATAGACACCTGCTTTATCTACCGTAATATTGGAAATCAATTTATCCGTATCTGCAATGATTACTTCTGCACCGTTTGGTTTTGAAATCACTTCCCATGTGCTGGTGAGAGTCATATTCGGATAACCGTCATCCCTGGCTGTTCCTTCCAGACGGAAAGAATCTGATAAAGATAACGTCTGATCTTTTCCCGCCTCAACCTGAGGTGCCGTATTTTCCAATGCCTGACCTTCCTGTATCACAACTTTTGCAGCAGCCGCAGCCGGAAGAGGTACGGAAACAGTCGTTGTTTTTCCCTGTAATTGCCGAAAGCTTCCCTTCACTTCACTGTTAACCAATACTTGATAAGAACCTTCTTTTAACCCTGTGAATTCAATATTGGATTCATGCTCTGATATTTCCAGATTCTTCATATTCAGTTCCACATAATCAGCGGCTTTTGAAACTTTTGCTTCTGAATATTGATCCCTGTTCAGTTCAACAGATAACTTTTCATTTATGAAGTTCAATCTTGTATAAGCGCCATCCAGCGGGTTCACCAGATAATACGTACTATCGTCAGTCACTTCACATCCATAACCAAATAATCCAAAGATATTATCTGTTACAACATCGGAAGATAAAATACGCAATGCGCCGAACAAACCCGTATCAGCCTCGCCTGACATCTGTCTCCAGCCATTATGAATATTTCCCCCGCCGGTTCCCTGACCGCCGCTGTTTCCCAATTCCGCCTGATATGTCCAGGCTACCGTACCAATATTTTCCGGATCCGCATCGATCTGACCTGAATTAATACTCGTGAGATTGGCCAGTTTGCCGGCGTAGTTCACGCGGGCGGCATCTGTCATCTCCTCTTCCGTCATACCATTGTCTTGCAGTCTTAACCAGTCATCCATACAATATCCCGCCAAAGAAGCAGTATACTGGAAATTCCACCAGTTTTCACCGCAAATAGTGGTCGGATTGCCATAATGATACCAGATTGGCTGCACTCCACGGCAAGCTCTTGTTTTGGCATTGATATTTTCCATCATAGCCAGATTATTATTCAATTTTGCTAACGTATAAACAGCTTCTTCTCCAGTATTATCATATGTATATTCTGAGCCATAAGGATATTTGTTATTTTTAAATATGTTGTACTTTTGACTCATTCTGTTTATAACATACTGTGCTTCTGTGTAATAGCCTTCTCTCTGCAGTGCTGCAATAATATCCGGAGTTGTAGATTCTCCCATCAGCCCATCCCATGCATAAGCAATATTGTTATCATACAATGCTTTCATGATGCTATATGTTCTCAGTAAATAAGTATCTTTATCCTCAATATAATCTACTATATCAGGGTATTTTTCCGCTATCTCATACATTGCAAAGTAAGTATTATAAACATGCAGGTATGCATATCCGCGGTTAACACCCTGCCCCGTATTATTCGGTTCATCATCCAGCCAGTCATTTACCAGATAATCTTCATGGTGTTCTCTCATCAGGCTATTCCAGATAAAGGTATCCAGGTATTCATCCAATGCTTCAATCTGTTCTTTCACCGGCTGATATACGTTCTTTTCTGCCAGATATTCTCCATGGGTGAATCCCCAGTCATCGCCCCATCCAAAGTATCCTTTATAGATGCCGCGAACGGACTTGGTATCCATCATCCAGTCATCAAAAAGCTTATCATAGATTTCACCCGGTGCGTCTACCTGGGTTTTTTCAGTTACAAATTCTGCATGTAACTCTAAAGCATCATCAACATTATCCATTATGTAGAACTGCAAGGTGGTTTTCTTCCCGCTTCCATAAGAAATTTCAACATGATTTACGCCAAGACAGGAAAGCTTCAAATCATAAATATGATACTGTTCCCCATCCTGTACCACTGTTTCTACGTACTGTACCCGGGTATTCTCTGCTTTAGTACAACCCTGTTTGATGGATACGGAATTTCTCAGTCCTTCATATATACCTGATTCATGAGTACATTTTACTTCGATATCTGCTATCTCGTTTTGACCATAAGAAGTATGCAGATAAAATTTTGCAGGCATATTTTTTGCAAATGTCATGCTTGGCACCGCTACCGTATCTATGATCTCTTCCTCATAAAGTCTTTTCTTCATATCCGCTTCATCATTCACACCTGTAAATTTAAACGTATAAGTCTTGCTTTCACCCGGCTGCAGTGTTAATGCGGTATTTTCCAGATAACTGCTTCCGGTGGATTTAATCACATCTGAGTGAATATAAAATACATTCAATCCATTTGCCCAGCCGGCCTGGTCCTGAGCCCAGGCGGAACCTGAATGCCCGTTATTCGTCCTCCAGTGATCCTGATATTCAAGACCTGCTCCTGTTTCCGGGTCCGGAGTAAATAACAGGAACTGTCCCTGACCGCTTGGTCTTGTAGCATAGATATAAGAAGAGTCCTGGCCTACAAATGAATGATCAACGACTGATTCTTCATACGGTATTGCACGTTTACTCCAATACTCGTTAAATGGCATCGGAATTCCAAAATCACCAAATGTAATCGCTTTATCCTTTGTATTCGTTACGGTCATAGACCAGACCACCTGATCCCCTACCAATTCATAAGTCTCTACTAATTTGAAGTCTTTGATTCCCTTTGTTTCCGCTGCATTTTCATAGGTAACGATCACTTGTTTACCTGACAGTTCAATGGTCCTTGACGTACTTCCATCCTGTGAAACACTGGTCATGGATTCGGTCCAATTCGAATCTCCTTCAAATTTGGTTTGGAACATCAATTCTCCCATCCACTGATGCTCTTCACCGGCTGCCTGCGCTTTCGCATTATCCGGATTTAAAACATAATTAGTATCATATAAGTCATTTGTTATTTTCAATTCATTGATGTGTCCATATTTTCCTATTGTCACGGAAAAGGAATCATTGAACATGGTATAACCGCCCTTTTTAGCCAAAGGTCTGATCGTTACACCGTCTACGATGATATCATCAAGGATTTCCGCTTTTTCCTTGACGTTTCCCCATACCTTCCATTCCCGGATACCTACCGCATGATCACTGCTTGTTCCATACCCCTGCGGAGTCATGGTAAGCCTTAATTTTGTGGTTTTTAATGGTTCCTCAAATGCAGTCACATTATATTGATCCAGTTTATTATCTTCTTTTACTGCTGCTTCTGCCCAAGTTTGGGTGTCTGCATCCCAGTATTCCACAACCGTCTTTTGCGGTACTACGATTCCACCATTATCTGTAAAATAATATACTTCCGTACTATTAATTATCGCCTCTTCTTCCCAGTCATACTGTACCCAGGCGATCTGACCCTGGTTGGTCCAGCTATGCCATATGGGGTCTTCCCCTATACCCAGAGAAGCAGTCGGTTCTACACCATTATTTAAAGCCGCAATACCACCCAGGTCTTCCGGACGGTTAATGCTTGCAGACGCTTCTGCATTTAACGCAATATTTACCGGCGCTTTGTCTCCATATACTTCCCATTCGATCACACCTACACCGGTATTGTCCGCCGCCTGTTTTATCATGGTAACCCTCAATGATGTCGTCTTTATTTCATCAAAGGTTGTCATATTAAAACCATCCGGCTCACAACTCAGTCCATTTGCGTTTTCGACTTCTACATAATCTCCATTTTCATTCAGATATTCAAATTTACTCGCTTTTGGGATCTTAATCCCTCCATCCGTCGGAGTATCCCCATCATACCAATAATAAATACCCGTGCTGTTTATCCGCATCTCATCTTCCCAAACATAGGTAATCGTCTCGCTGTCGGTAGAACGGGCTCCTTCCCATGCCCACGAACCATAGCAATAGCAGCCTTCATATTTTGCGCTTCTTGATGTACTGGAAAACATACCATCATTCACAGAAAATAAGTCTTCCCAGTCCGAAACGTAGCTGGTCAATATGCTTTTCGCATCCGGCGCAATATTATTCTCCGGTCTCTCTCCGTCCGGGGAAATAAAAGTATTCCCTTCTGCTGCAGAAACAGACGCCGCTTCCGGCAGCCATTCCATAGGCATTGCAGTCACTATGATTATCATAGCCATTACCGCTGCCGCAATCCTCATAACCCCATTAAATCTCCTTGCTTTTTGCATTCTTAAACCTCCTTCTTCTTTTCCTTCAGTCTAATTACATTCCAGGATGCGCCATGCATCATGGCCGTAAGTTTCCCACCCTCTAATATTGAGTCCTGTCTGCGTTTTGGTCTGACACCTTCCTGTTGATAAGTATTCACTTTTTTTAAATCATCAGATTCCAGTACGATATGCTCCAGAATCCTATATCTTTCAAAATTTCTCAGGTCACATTCTAAAATGATATCCTCTCCCAGATTTCGATTAACTGCAAAAATAGTTACTTCTTCTTTTTCTTCGTTATATACCACCACAGATTCTATATCCGTCACATCCCCGTGTCGGGACGTATCATGTTTCGGCGTGTCCAGAATCGGAGAAAGCGCAATTCCCCTGCCATAGAGCGATGCATGCAAAAACGGATAATAAATCGTCTGCTTCCACGTTCCACCCTCATCTTCCGTCATAATCGGCGCAATTACATTTACCAGCTGTGCCAGACATGCAATTTTCACACGATCCGCATGCTTCATCAGCGTAATCAGCATCAGCCCTACCATTAAGGCATCCTCAAAAGTATAAATATCCTCCAGCAAGTGAGGTGCCGTCTGCCACGGATGATTTTTCATGGTGTCATCATCTGCTTCCGATGAATGAAACCATACATTCCATTCGTCAAAGCTTAAATACATCTTCTTTTTACTGCGTTTCTTTGCTTTAATATAATCACAGGCAGAGATTACCGTATGGATAAAATGCTCCATATCCTGAGACATCGCCAGGTAGTCCGCCGTATCATTCCCGGTATTTCCATAATATTGATGTAATGAGATGTAATCTACATATTCATAAGTGTGGTCGAGCGTAATCGCTTCCCATTCCGGGAAAGTCGGCATCGCAGCAAAAGAACTCCCGCAGCTTACCAGAGCAATCGAAGGATCTATTAATTTCATGGCTTTTGCTGTTTCCGCTGCCAGACGTCCATATTCCCCGGGCGTCTTATGACCGATCTGCCATTCTCCATCCATTTCATTACCCAGGCACCAGACCTTGATATTATGTGGATTTTCGACTCCATGCGCTCTTCGCAAATCACTGTAATACGTCCCGGATGGATGATTGCAGTATTCCAGCAGATTGCAGGCATCGGCCGTCCCTCTGGTTCCAAGGTTTACCGCCATCATCATCTCTGCATCCACTTTCTTTGTCCATCCGGCAAATTCATTCAATCCAACTTCATTCGTTTCCAGGCTGCGCCATGCCAGATCCAGGCGCTTTTTCCTCTGATCCAAAGATCCGACGCCATCTTCCCAGAAGTAATTAGACACAAAGTTTCCGCCGGGATAGCGAATAATCGGAACCTGAAGTTCTTTCACTAATTCCATTACGTCTTTACGAAACCCGTCCTCATCCGCAAGGGGATGGTCAGGCTGATAGATACCGTGATATACGGCACGTCCCAGATGTTCAATAAAGGAACCGTACATTCTTTTATCTATTTTCCCTATTTGAAAACTTTTATCAATCAGCATGTTCGCTTTTTTATCCATACCTGAACTCTCCTGCATGTTTACTTATATTTTCGATTTTAACAACGCTGGCTGCAATCAGCCCTTGACTGCCCCTGCCACCATTCCTTCCAAAAAATACTTCTGAAAGCAGAGGAACAGTATCAGTAAAGGAATTACCGAAAAACAGGAACCTACGATCAGCAAGTCATAATTATTGCCGTACGGAGACAGCAATGTATTTAATCCAATGGTCAATGTATACTTGTCTGCATCCCTCAAGACCAGCAATGGCCATAGGAAATTGTTCCAGGAATTCATACCGTTTAAAATTGCCATGGATGCTATGGCGGGTTTCATAACCGGAAAAATCAATTTCACAAAAATTCCATATTCTGTGGCTCCGTCTACTCTTCCGGCAGCCATCAGTTCTTTCGGTATTCCACTTAAATATTGCCGGAAAAAGAATATGGTGGATGCATTTGCCATAAAGGGAAGTATGATGCCTGCATAGGAATTACTCAGTTTCATATCATTCATCAGGTTATATAAAGGCAGCATCATAATCTCAAATGGTACCATCAAAATCAGCAGTACACATACAAACCAGAAATTCTTTCCTTTAAAATCATAGGCTGCAAACCCATATCCCACACAAGCGCTGACCAGCAGCGTACCTGCTACCTGTAAAACAGTCAATAAGATACTGTTGAAAAACCATTTAAAATAGCTATGCTCTCCGGCAAACAAATACATATAGTTCCTGAGACTCATTTTTTCAGGCTCAATCTTTAGATTCAAACCGTATTGAATTAATTCTTTGCCTTCTTTGAAGCTGCCAATGAACAGTGCCGCCAACGGAATCAATATCACGATTGCCAACAATGAAAAAAATACCAGCAGAAAGATTTTCATCCATGTAGTCTTTGCTTTTCCACCCATGCTTTGCTGTGCCATCTGATCAATCCTCCTTTTTAAACATTCCCGAAGCCGTCAGCTGAATAAGATTGATCGCCATCGTAATTACCAGCAGCACAACGCCTACGGCGGCTGCATATCCCATAGAATTTCTCTGAATTCCCTGCCGGTATAAATACCCTACGATGGTCAATCCAATGTTTTGGGGAGAGTCCTTGGCCGCCCATAGCATATAGCTTTCGTTAAACATGGCCAGTCCGCCATAGATACTGATGGTCAGTACATAAGTGATCGTTGGCTTTAGCATCGGCAGAGTTACATAAATAAACCGCTTCCATGAGGTCGCCCCATCAATAGCGGCAGACTCGTACAGCTCGGAAGGTATTCCATTCAGTCCGGATAAGAAATAGAGTATATTTACACCCATCCAACGCCAGAACGCTAAAAACAGCAATGCGATGTAAGCAGTCGTCCCGTTTTTCAACCACTTGACAGGCGACAAGCCCAGCGCTGTCATGATCTGATTCATAAATGCAGTATCCATCTCACCAAACATAAGCCGGAAAACCGTACCTGCCACTACGATAGAAGTAAGAATAGGTATAAAAAATACAGATTTAAAGAATTCTTTTCCTACCATTAGCTTACTGTTTAACATGTATGCCAGAAACATAGGTACCGGTATCAGCAGAAGCAATGTTCCGATCATATATTTTAGCGTGTTCCATATTGCGGTTTTAAACACGGGATCGCTTGCTAATCTACTATAATTTTTTACCCCTATAAACTCCGTCTGTCCCGGCAGCACTTCCTGAAAACTCATAATTCCGGCTTTTACAAGCGGAAACATCCAAAAAATCAAAAATGTTAAGACAAATGGAAGAATAAATACATAAGGGGCGATTTTTTGGGAATACAGAAGTTTTCGAAATGAAAATTTCTTTCTTGGAATCTCTTCGCTATGTACGGTCTGTCTACGGTTCATCTGCTACTCCTTTTACTCTTTTTAAAATAGCCTCAAGAACTTCTTCTGTCCCCAAGGCTATGCAAGCGGTTTCGTGCGTCCTTTCCGCAATTAGTTTTCTATGAAATTTCTTATTGCAATTCGTTCTCAATCTGAGCCTGCGCTTCTTCCAACGCTGAATCGATATCCTGCCCGCTTTCAAAAATTGCATTTAAGGTTACGGAACTGAATGTACTGTTAATTGTGGGATATGCCTCCGTAGATTGGATGAGGCCGATTCCATCTTTGATTTCATTTAATATATCAAATGGATTGTTCTGGAAATACTGAACGAACTCATTATCCGGATTGTGTGTTACGTCTTCCATGGTCCATACGTCCATATTACATGGGTCAAAACCAAGATTGTTCCACAGCCCGATATTCCCTTCTACGCTCAGTTTCGCAAATGCCAGAAACTCTTTAGCCAGTTGAACATCACTGCACTGATTGGTAACGCAGGTGCCTGTTCCGCCGCCGCCGACAGAGGATGGCATACCTTCTTCCAATACCGGAACGGGTGCAATTGCGATCTTGCCTTTTAAATCTGTCATATAACTTGTGTATCTGGACATTTGCCATAATGGCATAACTGCACAGGCAACTTCTCCTGCATTGTAATATGCATACGCCTCTTCCATGTCCGGATTTCCGCCCGGAATTGTAACTGCCACGCCGGCATCCTGCAGATCTTTCAGCATTGCCAGACCGGTCTTTGCTTCTTCAATGTTTACATTTACATTTCCTGCATCATCTACCCAGTCAACGCCCTGCTGTGCCAGAAGGTCATTTAACTGCCAAAGAGCGCTGGTATCTGCGGAAATCATATATTTTCCTGTTTTTTCCTTCACCTGCAGACCGGCTTCTTTCAGATCTTCCCAGGTTACGATCGTTGTATAATCAACACCGGCTTCTTCTAATATTTCTGTATTATAGAAAGCAACGGTAGCTCCTACATGGCTCGGAATTCCATAATTATTGCCATCCTTACTGTAAAGCTCGATTCTGGAAGCAACGATTTCATCTCTATAGGGATCAATCACATCATTCAAAACTTCCAGCTGTGGTTCACCCTTTAAAAAGTTTGCATATTTTCCAAGTTCAATATCTACGATATCCGGTGCGCCTTCTCCAGACTGCAAAGCAATCTGCAGCTTATTATGCATATCATCATATGGCAATACATTGACAGTCAGATTGATCTGACGGTCGGGATTCTCTTCATTCCATCTTGCAGCCATATCATCAAAATGTTTCCCATGAAGTTCTATAAAGGTCCACATTTCCATATCTGCAGCTTCTGCCGATACGGCTTCCGTCCCTGCTGCTGCCGGTTCTGCAGTATCTGCTGATACAGTTTCTGCCGCCGGTTGTGTTTCCGCTGTAGTACTATCTGTTTTTTCGGACGTGCCACATCCTGCCAAACTTCCCATTACCATTACTGCTGTTAAAACTGATGCTAAGACTTTACTTCTTCTTTTCATTCCTTAATTCCTCCTTCTAAACCAATTCTTTTACCCAAACCAACATTTCACCTGTACGGCGGTTTCCCCAATAAGCATAGGGGACAAAAGTAAGCTGTATTTCCTCTAGCTTCAAATCAGATTCCTTGTACAACTCATAGTCTTGCCATTCACTATCCACAACCTTCCTGCCTTTTGCCCTGATGACCGTAACTCCTCCCAAAAGCTTTTCCTCATAGAATTCTTTCAGTTCCTGCTTAGTGTCCAGGAAAATTGCCGGGAGATTCTTCCCGTTATCCACTTCCTCCAGACAATAGACCATAGGACCTTTCATCACTGCGATCTTCCCAATATCCTCTTTTACAAGTGGATTGGCATGCAAGATTCGCGGTGATACGGAAAACAGCATTTCAATTGTATGATGTTTCCCTGAAATATCCAGCAGCAAATAACCCTTTTCCACCTTTTCCGGTTTGATGTGCGCACCATCAAGAAAGAATTTATGATCACCGGCATACTCAGGTATGCGAATGGCTAACTGAAATTCCACCTCTGCCTCATTTTCCACAAAAAACTTAACATTTCCTTCATTCGGAAATCTGGTTTCCTGACGCAGCTTCACAATATCTCCATGGATACAAATACCGGTTTCACTGGATATGAATAAATTTACCCATAAGGAGCGTTTCCCTCTGAAATAAATAAATTCTCCGACACAGGCCAGTGTCCTTGCGATATTGGGGGGACAGCATGCAACACCGAACCATTTTTGCCTGACCGGTTTTACATGCTCTTTCGAAGTACGGGGCAGGCAGTTATCCGGCCAGACCTCCAACGGATTTACATAGAAAAAACTCGTTCCATCCATTGCGATGCCTGATAAAAGCGTATTGTACATTGCCCGTTCCATTACTTCTATATACTTGCTGTCTCTCGTGATCTGTGCCATTCTCCTGCCAAAGAGGGCCAGCCCAATCGATGCACAAGTTTCGGAATAATTACTATTGTTCGGCAAGTCATAATCTGTGGTGAATCTCTCCAGCAGTCCCGAACTTCCAATGCTTCCGGTAATATACATTTTCTTATTTACTATGTCATCCCATATTTTTTCACATATGTCTAATAATTCTTTGTCCTTATACTCATAAGCCACATCTGCCATTGCACAATACATATACATGGCACGCACCGCATGCCCCTCAGCCGTTTCCTGTTCCCGGACCGGCTTATGAGACTGGGAATATAAGGGCAGATAATTTTCAAATTCCGGGAAAATCCTTTTAAATCCCGGCTTCTTTTCTTCTTCCAAAAAATAATTGGGTTCTTTCCCTCTCCTGTCCAGAAATGACTTCGCCATTTTTAGATAATTCCGGTTACCGGTCACTTCATAAAGCTTGATCAATCCAATCTCCACTTCCTGATGTCCCGGATACCCTTCCCGATTGTTATCTTCAGAAAATACGTCACAGATCAAATCTGCAAATTTACATATACAGTGCAGGAATCTTTTCTTACCTGTCGTGTTGTAATAAGCAACTGCTGCTTCCATCAAATGCCCGGCCGTATATAATTCATGGCCTTCCTCCAGATTCGTCCATCGAAGGTCCGGTTCTTTTATTGTAAAATATGTATTGATATATCCATCCGGCTGCTGGGCCTCTTCAATCAATGCAATGACTTCGTCTGCCATAGCCTCCAGCTTTTCGTCCTTTTCCGCCGCCAGGGAATATGCTGCCGCTTCCAGCCATTTTGCCGCATCCGAATCCTGAAATACCGCACCGTAAAATTCTCCCGTTTCTTTGCCCGCCGCAATCTTAAAATTCCGCAGACAATGACTCGTCTCAATATTTTCTATATTGTCATTTAGTATATCCCATTGATAAGGAATAATTGTCTCTTTTACTAATTTAATATATCTATCCCAAAAAGAATCCCGAATCTTTGTAGCCTGCAATTTCACTAATGATAACTTCTCCATATCTCGCCTCCGTTCCCCTTTGCAGAAGTTTGATTAAACGTTTTATCTCTAATTAATAATATACTATACTTATATCCATTATGCAAGCTTTTTTTATATTATTTATTAGAAAATATAGAGAAGTTTTTATTTTAATTCACATTTTTGTTTTTTATTTGGCTATATTTTTCATTATACTATAATTATCGACTGTGATAAATCGTTTCACCAGTAGATCCCCGTTTTTCCAGGGTGCAATTTATCTTATAAGTGTTTTTTTCACTCTTTTGTGCATTTCCCTCTACCATATCAACAATGAGAGCCGCAGAGGATTTTCCTATCTGATGCAGCGGCAGGGCCATAGTCGTAAGCGACGGTTTGAAGGCTGTGCTGATCTGTCGGTTGTCAAAGCCGATCAGCGCAATGTCCTTGCCTATCTCTATATCATTTTCACCGGCATAGTCATAAACTCCTGCAGCCATCACATCACTCATAGCGAAAATAGCCGTAACTTTTTCCTTCATTAATTTTTCACAGGCCTGATAGCCCTGTGTTCTGGACCAATTGGCAACCACATTAAGCTTTGGATTGTAAAGTATATGATTTTCATACAATGCTCTTTGATATCCAATCAGACGGCCTGCCGTATGAAGACTTTCCAATTCTCCTGAAATGATACCTAACCTTGTATGACCGCTGCGGATAAGTTCGCAGGCAGCCTCGTATGCCGCCTGCTCATCATCAAAAATAACAGAAGGTATCTGCCGGTCAGAAGCAAAACCGTATGCCACCACCAGGGGAATACCTAATTTTTCAGGTATACTTTTTATTTCACGGCAGTGTGCACCTATATAAATGATACCTTCCACCTGTTTACTCTGCATGATCAGAAACTCTTCTTCCACCTGCTTTTTATAATCTTCATGGTGATAGAATCCATTTTCATATTTCTTATAAAGACGCAGGTTTCCAAGCAAAGATGTATACCCCTGTTCTTCCAGATACTCATGGATACCATCTACGATTTCCGCACAGTTAAATACTGTCAAGTCCTCTGTAATAATACCTATGGCCTTCGAACTCCCCTGCTTTAAGCTTTTTGCCATCATATTTGGCACATAGCCCATTTCTTTTGCCGTTTCCATGATTCTTTTTTTTGTTTCCTCACTTACACGGCCTTTGCCATTTATTATGTTGGATACTGTTGCAATAGATACATTACAGGCTTTTGCCACTTCTTTAATCGTTGCCATATTGTACACTCCCTTATGAGTTCATTTGTATTTTTAACAGTTAATAATACTATTCTACCATATGTATTATTATATACAATCACTGATTATTTTTTAGGTTAATTCTATATCAGTTTTAATCAGCAAAATCTTTTCAAACTTATTTTTCTTATATGCGGTCATATTATTAATTTGTTGCTTTTCATGGTATGATATGTTAAAAAAGAACCATTATTTCAAAAGGAGACCTTCTATGAACCACACCGTGACTTTAAAAGATGCCAATCGTTCTTTTGATGATACCATCGCCACGCTTCGAAAACACTTCACACATATTGATTGCAACGATCCAGAATATATCAAATTAGCAAATGAATATTATAGATGGACTAATTTAAAAACCAATCTGATTATAAATGAAAAAACATTTCAGATACCTGCCATCGCTTTACCAAATACAATTAAGTCCACTTCTTTTAGCTGGTTACATCAACATAAGCAATTAATCATATTAAAATACTACCAATACGATAGCATTACAGATAAATACCTCATCTCGGTTAAGAAAACGTCCATACTATATGAAGATATAGAATTGATTATGCGTTCTCTCGTGTTGATACGAAAGACCGTTGTTTGGGTGGATTTTGGCTATAATATCGGCACTGAATTTGGTGGGAGGCATTCGGCAATTATCATCAAAAATTTAAAAGATTCCCTGATTGTTATTCCACTTTCATCCCAAACACCTAAAAATATGGATTTCAATGTACAGGTTGACATTGTATATGGCTTTCCCCTCATGACACGCTGGGCAAATGTGACACGCATCACACAGATCAGCCTTTCCAGAATACGCTTTAACAAGATAGGGGATGTAAAGCCTGCCGTGCTCAAGGAAATCAGCGCTAAGCTTAAATCTTGCGGTATAATTTAGTTGTCTGCTACATATCATAATATAGATTAC
>Ga0153924_1000343_pt1 | contig 30090 bp, 29 predicted proteins | sample TSNJ008MetaG_FD_104709 | JGI IMG/M metagenome (GOLD analysis project Ga0153924, IMG submission 104709) | Attine ant fungus gardens microbial communities from New Jersey, USA - TSNJ008 MetaG | ecosystem: Host-associated > Fungi > Mycelium > Unclassified | place: USA: New Jersey, Wharton State...
CCTCACCCAAGACGGACCCTGGTTCATCCACACCCGCACCGAACCCGGCAACGAACCAGGCACCAAACTCCTCCTCATCGACCCCGTCACCCACGGCAACCGCTTCCAAAACTGGCTCACCCCACAACTCACTGAGTCCAAGTAGCCAACAATCCATTACTTGCCGGGCCCGAGCGGGCCCGGCAGTGCCCATCTGCTGAAAGCACGAGAACTTCAATGGAAATGACCACTACTGCCTCCGCTCCCCCGCTTGGATTTCCGGAGAAGCTTATGCCCATCGGCGGCTCATGGATCTCCTCGAGCAACGCTGCAACTCTCACCGTGGCCAACCCGGCCACTGGAGAACCCATTGCTGAAGTTCCCTCTGCAACGGTTCAGGACGGTATGTCTGCCGTCGATGCCGCGGTCGACGCACAGCCTGCCTGGGCTGCGACCCCCGCCCGGGAACGCGCCGACATCCTCTTTCGCACCTACGAAGGTATCCTGGCTCGTCGCGACGAGTTCGCGGCACTCATCACCGCGGAAATGGGTAAGCCGCTCCCGGAAGCCCAGACTGAAGTCGATTACGGTGCCGGGTTCTTCCGCTGGTTCGCCGAATCCGCCGGCAGGATACACACCGAAGGCCAGTTCGGCGTCGAACCCGGAGGCAATTACCAGATCGCCGTCTCCAAACGCCCCGTGGGACCGTCCCTGCTGATCACGCCTTGGAACTTCCCGCTCGCCATGGGCGCACGGAAGATCGCCCCGGCCCTCGCCGCAGGGTGTACAACGATTCTTAAGCCCGCCGAGCTGACCCCCTTGACTTCGCTATTACTGGCCCGGGTTCTCGAAGAAGCAGGCGCCCCTGCCGGTGTTGTCAACGTCATCACCACCTCCAATTCCCGCGACGTTATCGCCGCAATTATGAAGGACTCACGAGTCCGGAAGATATCCTTTACCGGATCGACACAGGTTGGGCGTGCGCTCTTGGCCCAAGCAGCCGAGAACGTCATGAACACGTCCATGGAGCTCGGGGGCAACGCACCCCTGATCGTGTTCGATGACGCCGACCTTGAGCAGGCTGTCGAAGGCGCCATGCTCGCCAAACTCCGCAACGGCGGCCAATCCTGCGTCGGCGCCAACCGCATCTATGTGCAAAGTGGCATTGCGGCCGAATTCACCGCCCGCTTCACCGAGCGGATGGCTGCTGCTCGTCTCGGCGACGGCGCACACCCCGACACGGACCTGGGTCCGCTTGTGGATGCAAAACAAGTAAAGACAGTGGCTGCATTGGTTGCCGACGCCATCGCCAAGGGCGCCGTTTGCCTGACGGGCGGAACTATTCCCGAGGGCGATGGTTCTTACTACCCGGCGACGGTCCTGACTAACATCCCAACAAACGCAGACATCCGCACCGAGGAAATCTTCGGTCCCGTCGCAGCAATATACGAGTTCGCTACTGAAGCCGAAGCCATTCACGAAGCCAACAACACCCCGTACGGGCTGGCCTCCTACGTCTTCACCGAAAACCTCTCCCGTGCGCTGCGCGTCGCAAACGCCATAGATGCCGGTATGACCGGCATCAACCGCGGACTCGTCTCCAACCCGTCCGCACCCTTCGGCGGAACAAACGCCTCCGGACTGGGACGCGAAGGTGGAACCGAAGGCCTCGAGGCCTACCAAGAAACCAAATACACCGGGATTCAGCTTTAGCCGGATGGAAGTCGTGCAAGTCGACCAGGAATATGGGGCTGATCCATGCAGACGGTGATGATTTTCCTGGGGATAGGTGCGGGTGTTGCTTCAATGGTCCTGGCCATTCCGTCTCTCCGTCGTCGTACCAGTGCCGCAGAGTCGCTGTCTGTGGCAGCAACCGGGGCCGTGATATCCGGTTTACTGGCGTTGGCTTTTTGTGGTGACGACCTGGCCGGTCCTGTGAGTGCACTCAATCTATTGGCGTCAGCGACCGGTGCCACAGCATTGCTGGGCTTAACGCTCACGTCAGGGCGGACAGGTACCCCACGTCACCAGCGCGACTAACTGCACAGGAGCGACTAACTGCATGGGAAGGGGCCGTTCTAAGGAACGGCCCCTTCCCCGTGCGTCTGATGTCACCAATTCTGGCGAGTTGGGGAGATCACCAAATCGTTGACGGTGGTATTTGCTGGTTGGTTAAGGACATAAACCACGGCGTCGGCCACGGCCTCCGGAGTAATGGCCAGTGAATTGAGCTCTTTGGCTGCTGCGCGTCCAGCGGGGTCGCCCACTTTGTCGGCCCACCCGGTGTCGATGACTCCGGGGCTGATAGTGCTGGCCTGAATACCGTGTTGTACTCCGAGTTCCTTGCGCATGCTCTCCGTGATGGCTCGTACGAAGAACTTGGTTGCGCTGTATACCCCTGCAGATTCGCCGATCTGATGTCCCGCCACAGACGCCATGTTCAAGATGTAACCTGATTGACGCTCCAGCATGATGGGCAGGACCGCCTGGATACCGTTGAGATACCCCCGGATGTTCGTATCGATCATCCGGCCCCAGTCGTTGACGGCCAAATCCTTCCAGGCGGAGAACAACATGAGTCCCGCGTTGTTGACCAAGATGTCGACGCCGCCAAAGGTCTCGACAGCATACTGGGCCAGAGCTTCCATATCTGCAGAATCCGTAACGTCGGCGATACGCGCTGCCGCGGTTCCGCCTGAGGCACGAATCTCCCCGACGAGGGCGTCGAGGCGATCCTGGTCCCGGGCGGCGAGCACCAGTTTCGCGCCATGTTCCGCCAAGGCCTTGGCAGCTGCGGCACCGATGCCTGATGATGCGCCGGTGATAATGATGGTCTTGTTATGCAAGTAATTCATGGAGAGACCTTCCTACTTCTTGCGACGTTGTACGGCGTAGCCATATTGTGCGGGCCACTGGGGTTCGATGCCGAGCTCACTGGCCGCCTGCTGCGGCCAATACGGGTTGCGGAGCAGCTCGCGGCCAAGGAATACGGCATCCGCCTGTCCCGTTTTCAGTATGTCCTGAGCCTGGTGGGCGTCGGTGATAAGTCCCACAGCACCGGTAGCAATTCCAGCTTGGTCGCGTGCTTGCCCCGCAAAGGGAACTTGATAGTTGGGGCGGGCAGGAATCTTGGCGTCCCGAACGATGCCTCCGGTGGAAACGTCAAGGAAGTCGACCCCGTGCGCCTGTAGTTCTTTGGCCAGACGGACGGTGTCGTCTGCGGTCCAACCCTCGCGGGGATCATCGTCGTTCTCGCTTAGCCAGTCGGTGGCTGAGGTACGGAAGAAGACCGGGAGGTCCTGGGGCCAAACTGACCTGACGGCGTCCACTACCTCGAGCGCAAAACGCATCCTGTTTTCGAAGCTTCCGCCATAGGCATCCGTGCGCTTGTTTGACGCCGGAGATAAGAATGAGTGGATCAGGTATCCATGAGCACCGTGAACCTCGACAACCTCAAAGCCCGCTTTGAGGGCCCGCTTTGCAGATTCGGCGAAGTCAGTGACGAGCTGCTTAATTTCGGCGATGGACAGCTCCGTTGGCAGAGACAGTCCCTGGAAGGCTTCCTGGCTGGGGCCCACAGCAGTCCAGCCGCCGTCGCGTTCGTCCAAGTAGCCGTCAGAAATCCAAGGCTTGTCAACGGACGCCTTTCGCCCCGCGTGGGCCAACTGGATAGCGGGCACTGAACCATAAGACCGGATTGCTGCTGCTACACGGCCAAAAGACTCTTCTTGCTCGTCATTCCACAGCCCCAGATCCCACCGGCTGATGCGCCCGTCCGGCCGGACACCGGTCGCTTCGACCATGACCAGGCCGGCACCGCCTGCCGCACGACTGGCCAAGTGGGTCAAATGGAAATCCGTGGGGACGCCCATTTCCGGGCCCTCGGCAGCGGCCGAATACATGCACATCGGGGACATCCAAACCCGGTTCGGAATAGTTAGATCCCGCAGCTTAAGGGGAGCGAAAAGGCTACTCAAGGAAATCTCCTTCTTGGTTCTGTGTGGAGGACGGCAGCCAGCGTTGTTCGCCAGCCGACTTAAGTACGATAAGCCTCGTAGTATGCACATTGTCAAACTACGATGAGTGTCGTACCTTTGATGATGACCGACGAAAGGGACACCATGCGCTCTGCCGTAGCTACATCCGAGGCGCGCCCATTGGATCACCCCGAGCCTGAAGCGATTCGACTCGAGGCAGTTCTGCACGCGCTATCGGATCCCATCCGCCTGAAAATTGTCGGAGACCTGGCCATGGGGCACGACGACATGGCATGCATCGCATTTGAGCTGCCCGTGAGCAAATCCACGTCGACGCACCACTTCCGCGTACTTCGGGAGGCAGGCGTCATTCGACAGCACTACCGGGGAACATCCCGTATCAGCAAACTACGCAACGAAGACCTCCAGGCGAGATTCCCGGGACTGCTGGACGCGGTACTGCTGTCGTCGGCGGGCGCGTCAACAACGACGGAACGCACCGGGGATTGACATTCCGGACGGGTCATTCGGGTGTTGAAGTGCGCGACTGAAAAGGCCGGCCCTACTCCCCGACTGCAGCGAAGCGGGAACTGACAGTGCCCGGAAAGAACTAGCTTGCCCCCACGGCCGAGTGCCCGCTGGGCGCACCTTCGGCATCCGTAGTGGTGAAACTGGCAAGCGCAATATCACCGGCGTTCTTCACGTGGGCACGGCACAGCCTGCTGGCTTCATCGGCATCTCGGCCGCGGATCGCCTGAACGATTTCATCCAACTCAGCCACCGTCTGGTCAAATCGACCTGGAGAAGACAGCGTCATCCTACGCAGCATGGTTACGCGATTGTTCAACTGCTGGAGCATCTGGGCGAGTACATGGTTTCCGGACCCGGCGAAGAGAACTTCGTAGAACCCGTTCTTCGCCTGGAGCACGTTTATTTGGTTGGCAGCAATATCCGATTCGTGGAGTGTTCGAACAGAGGCGGCAAGCTTGTCGATTTCGGCGTCCGACGCCTTAAGCGTGAAGCAATATGCGAGGTGCCCTTCGATGAGCCCCCGGGCTTCATAAATTTCACGGGCATCTTCTTCTGTGATCACCGCCACTGACGGGCCCTTGTGGACCACATTGGTTATCAGCCCTTCGGCCTCCAATTGCTTCAGCGCCTCCCTCAGGAGAGTTCGACTAACACCGAGCCTGTCACAGAGGTCCCGTTCGATCAGCTTTTGCCCGGGCGTGAAGGCGCCGTACAAGATAGCGTCCCGCAGCGTGTTTTCGGCCAGCTTCCGCAGCGACATGTCGTCGCGCTGCAGCCTCAAACCCAGTGGTGACTCCATGGCAGCCTCCCCTCCCGTCGTGAATATGCCTTGACTTAGGGTACTACGAGCATGGCCGGAGCGGCCATAATGACTGGCGATCGGATTGTCCGACACATCATCGCGTCACGTTCTCCCCGATCAACCTTCTCGCCCCCAAAAAGTCTATTGCCCTAACGACATCCCGCTCCTATACTCAAGCAAAGAGCTGTTTTGTATGACAAAAATGCATTGGGACAATCGTACTGAGCAGTTTCTGGTGTGATCTGCACTCCTTCCCGAGGAGGGGATGGAGCAGATACCGACCGTAAGGACAAAGTAATGGTCAATGAAGACCTGAACCTCGATTCGGCCCCGAGAGCAATGGTGGCCGAGAATCACGAGACAGCAGTATCAATCCAGGACGTGAAGAAGTCCTTCGGGGAGACACAGGCCCTGCGAGGAGCAAGCTTCTCCGCGCGTGCTGGGGAAATCCACGCGATTGTCGGTGAGAACGGCAGCGGGAAAAGCACGCTGGCTAAAATTATGTCCGGCATCGTTCTCCCCGACGAGGGATCCGTGGACATCCATGGTCACCACGTGTCGAGTCCCGCCGAAGCACTCAAGACAGGCGTCGCGACCGTATTCCAGGAAGTTCTCGTCGCAGAAGGCGCCAGTATTTCGGACAACGTTTTCATCGGATCGCAGGGCGTATGGCGCTCCCGCATGTCCAGGAGCGAGCAGCACCGACGTGCAACCGATGTGCTGGAGCATCTTATGGGCCATTCCGTCGACGCCTCGGCATTGGTGGAAACCCTGAGTCTGGCAGACCGGCAATGGGTCACCATTGCGCGCGCCCTTGTCCGTTCCCCGAGAGTAGTGATCTTCGATGAGTCCACCGCGGCGCTCGACTTATCGGGGGCCGCACGGCTTTACGCCCAAATGGAGCGGCTCCGTTCCGAAGGTGTCTGCGTCGTGATTGTTACTCACCGTATCGCTGAGCTCACGACTTTCGCCGACAGTGCAACGGTTCTGCGCGACGGAATCGACGTTGGGATCCTCAGAGGCAGCGAGATCACCGAATCCCGCCTCATTGAACTCATGACCGGCGTCAAGGAGCGGAGCGGCCTGGCACCTCAATCGCGCAGGCTCTCCAAAGGCGCAACAGCAGACATCGTCCTTCAAGCCGCCGGCCTCGTGGCAACGCAGGGAGCACGGCCTTCGGACTTTGTGCTGCACAGTGGTGAGATCGTCGGCTTTGCCGGGCTGGATGGTCAAGGTCAGGCCGAGTTCCTCCAAACCCTCACGGGCGTTCGACAAGCGATCAACGGCGAAGTTACCGCTGTTGCCAGGACCGGCGCGGCGCACCCCATCAGCAACCTGGCAGAGGCTATAACTGCGAACGTCTCCTACATTTCAGGAGATCGACGTAAGGAGGGAATTTTCCCGAATCTCAGCATTTTCGAGAATTTTGGAATGCCGTTATACCGTCATCACCGCCGTGCCGGCGTCATCGACAGGACTGCCATCTCCGCCCGCTTTGATGCAATGTCCAAAACCTTGAAGCTTCGGGCAGGCGCACCGTCGAATCCGATCACCTCCCTCAGCGGCGGTAATCAGCAAAAGGTCCTCATCGGTCGGGAACTGGCTCAAGATCCGCAGGTTGTTGCCCTCAACGATCCCGCAAGGGGAGTCGACATCAGCACAAAGCGTGAACTGTATGCCCAGTTGGAACATCTCGCCCTGGAAGGCGCCGGGATCATTTATCTCTCTACTGAGATCGATGAACTCATCGGGCTCTGCGACCGTGTCGCTGTTTTCCGCGACGGCGCACTCCTCGGTTGGGTGACTGGTGACAACATCACGTCCGACCGCGTTCTTGCCGGAATGTTCGGGCACCTTGAAGCAGACTTCGACGTCGAGAAAGCACTGGTGGAGCAGCAATGAAACAACAAAGCCGATTCGGCAGGTTCACCAGCAAATCTGCCTACGCATTCGCCGCGTGGGGTTTGCTTGCCGTCCTTCTCATCGTGTGCGCAGTTCGCGCGCCTTACCTCTTCACCGCCAGCGGAATCGGAGGGCTGCTCGTCTCGGCCGTACCTCTGGTCCTTGTGGTGATGGGAATTACCGTCACGGCCCTGGTGGGCAGCGGCGTCGATCTGTCCGCAGGTCCACTGATGATCTTCGTCAATGTCACCCTTGTCAAAGTCCTCTTCGACCAACAGATAGGGTCACCCGTTGCTGTCATCGCATGGGCACTTGGCATTGGAGTCTTGATACAAATCATCCAGGCCATCGTCATTACGGTCGCTCGCATCGAACCTGTGATCGTGACTCTGAGCGCATTCCTGGCACTGTCCGGGATCAACCTGGTCATCCTTGCACAGCCGGGCGGACAAGCTCCGAGATGGCTCGCTGAATGGGGATCCGGCAGGTCGATACTCGCCCCAATGACGATAGTTCTGATCACGGCAATATTGGGTTGGTGGGCATTCACCAGGACCCAACTGTTCACGAACCTAAGGCTCGTCGGGTCGAACCAGCGCACCGCGTTCGTCAGCGGAGTACCCGTAACAATGATCCGCGTCGTCGCCCACGGTATTTCCGGGTTGCTGATTGGTGCGGGCGGCCTGGCCTACACCGGTCAAATAGCATCGGGAAACCCCACCCAAGGAGGCACCTACACACTCGCAGCGATCACGGCCTTGGTGCTTGGAGGCATCAGCCTTGCGGGTGGCCGAGGCGGCGTATTGGGCTCCATTCCCGGGGCCATCGCCGTCACCCTTATCTCATTCACTCTGACCACGTTCTCGCTGGGGTCATTGGCTTCATTCGTTGTGCAGCTCTCGTACGGCCTCATCCTGGTCGCAGCACTTCTGATCAGCGTGATAATCCCATCACTGTGGCGCAAGCGCCAGGAGGTAAAGGCATCATGACAACCGTCAAAGCGCAGCAACGCACCATCCGGGTACCGCTGCTGTCCAAGGCTTCGGGGCAAAAGAACGTCATCCTCGGGCTCATCATGCTGGCGGCATTACTTGCCGTCGGAGCCGCCACAGTACAAGGTTTCCTCTCTGGCTCGAATGTTCGCTCCATGCTGCTACTCGGCGCGTTCCTTGGACTGGCATCGGTTGGGCAGACTCTCTGCGCGTTGCTCGGCGGGCTTGACCTCTCCATTCCCTACTTGATCGGTTCGGCCAACATCGGGACCCTCTACATGATCAGCTCTGGCGTGCCGGCAGGCATGGCGATCGTGATAACTCTCGTTCTCGGCATCGTCGTCGGCACGATAAACGGCCTCATAAGTCTCCATCTCCAGAATCAAGCTCTCATCGTGACACTGGGTGTTGGATTCGCCACGGTGGGGGCAACGCAGGTTCTCACCAGCGCAGGCGCATCGAATGCCGGGGGCACGAGCGGTGTAGTACCCGACTGGCTCGCCAACATTTCCTCGCTGAGCGGGGAAACGCTGGGTCTCCCTGTACCTCCAGTCATCCTCATTTGGCTTGTTCTCGCCGCTGCCCTGATCTTCATCATGCGTTCAACGTGGTTTGGTCGGAGCACCTACGCCTTAGGTGGAAACCGCTCAGCCGCGCGGCTCATGCTCATCTCGGAACCGCGCAGGTGGGTCACTGTCTACGCGCTTAGCGGCCTCTTCTCAGGAGCCACAGGAATACTCCTGCTCGGCTTCACTGGTGGAGCGTTCGTGCGTGTGGGCGATCCCTACCTGTTCCTCACCGTGGCCGCAGTTGCCGTGGGCGGAACCTCCTTGCTTGGCGGCAGGGGCGGATATGGCAGCACTCTCGTCGGCGTGCTCGTCCTGATCGCCTTGACCTCGCTGTTGGTGGGCTACGGCCTGAACAACAACGCGCAACAATTTGTACTCGGCCTGCTGATCGTGCCCCTCGTCGGCTTCTACGCGCGCAATCCCCACATCAGACAGCAGATCTAACGCCCGACATCCAACTCAACTTTCTGCCCCGGGGAACTCCGGCAGTGGCGCCGTTCCCCGGGATCGACTGAAGACATGAAGGACCGAAATGACTAACCAGTATGAAGCAGACGAACACAGCGAACTATGGAATGACGGAATCAAGGTACGCCGGGAGGTTCTCGGAGATTCATACGTCAGTGGTTCCCTCGAGCGCACAGCCGGAACCGAAAGTGAAGCCCTTCAGACCCACATCACCGAAACAGTATGGGGTGCCGTGTGGACGCGACCCGGCCTTGACCGTCGAAGCCGAAGCCTCCTCAATATCGGCATGTTGGTCGCGCTCAACCAGCACCATGAACTTTCTGTCCACGTCCGGGGTGGCCTGAGGAACGGCTTAAAACCGAGCGAGATCGTAGAGTCAATCGTCCAGGCCACCGCCTATTGCGGTGCGCCTGCGGGACTCGCAGCGATGCGCGTCGTCCAGGAAACGCTCAATGAAGTTGCCCGCTCCGCCAACGTCGACGAAGTCACAGGCGCCGATACTGACGCCGAAGAGATCAAGACCATATAGGGCCCGAACAATGTCGTGATCGCCATCGACCGAAAGTACGCTCAAGCCCGGCTGGGAACTCCGCCGGGCTTTTGCGTGCCCTTGCGCGATTCCCAATGAGGCCCCAAGTCGATTGGCGCTGCGGCGGACCGTGCCAAAGCAACCGGCTAACCAACGGACAGTCTGGCCGTATGCCGGCTGACGCAACCTCCTGTCAACGTTAAAGAGGTCGGTCGCCACGGCCCCAATTATTTGGGTGTCGCGACGACCGACGGGACTGCTGATTGCGAGCCTGGGCATCTATTGCGATGCACGAAGGAGAACCACGTGTTCTCAGCCTTATACGCTGCTCGCTAATAGGCCTTCTGTAAGAGCTCCCTTACATCATCGGCTGATACCGGTCGCGGTGCTTGACGAATGACGGCTTCCGCCTCGCCCATCGTCGCGCGAACAACGTTCTCCAACGCCTCCGGGCTCAGACCAAATTCACGGATTTGGCGCGGTACTCCCAGCTTGTCGAAGAGTAGCTCCAGCTCCTCAGGAGCCGACATCGCGTTCGTTGCTCCTCTTGCCGCTGCCATCGCGGTGGCCATTGTGGCCTGTTGGCTTGCGGTCGCTTCAGCGTAGAACCGCATAACGTGAGGCAGCGTGATGCAGGACGTTACGCCGTGAGGAACGCCGGCCGCACCCAACTGGTGGCCTATGGCATGGGATAACCCAACTGGTACGTTGTGAACTCCGACCAGTGACATCCAGGCCGCCTGCTGGCAGCGCAGAGCCGCTTCGTAGTCATGAGGGTCAGACGCCGTCAGGGGAAGATCCTCGGCCAGGGTGCGGAGAGCCGCAGTGCACAGCGCGGTGGTGAACGGGTGCGCATTCGTTGCATAAGCAATTTCGACCGCATGGTCGATGGCCCTGACACCGGTTGTGATCCACAATTTCCTGGGAGTTAGGGCACACAGCTCCGGATCCAGCACAACAATCCTGGGTGTAAGGGCGAGGTACCTGGTCAGTTCCTTGGTGTTGGTCGTGTCGTCGACAAAGGCGGCAACGCCATTCCACTCTGCCGCCGACAAGGTCGTAGGCACGGCGATGACAGGAAGCGGGATACCTTGCAGCTCCGGCAGCCCGTGGGAAATGCTGTAGCGCAGGAAGTCCTGCTCCGAATGAATACCCTCCCCCACTCCCAAGGCGGTGAGTTTTGCTGCGTCAACAGCGGAGCCTCCGCCTATGCCTATCACGACGTCGGCATGTGCGTTCTGAGCAATCTGCACAAGCTCAGCTAGTCGCTTGACTGGGTTATGGGCCTCGACCCTGCTGTAAACCGCTACGGCTCTGGCTCCCAGCGCACTGACGAGATCATCGAATTGTTGGGTGGCGCTGATGGACTTGCCTGCTATGAGAAGGGCACGTTTAAGTCCTCGCCGCTCCAGTTCAGCGGGAATTTGCTGGATAGCACCACCGCCCTCGATGACTCGTTCGATACGCGGCATGTCGAAGACACGTGGTTGACTCATTCTTTCCTCCAATAGGGATTGGCACGCCCCGTTCCCGAGGCGTGCCAGCTCCTGTTATCTAGTTTTGACCCAGCATGGGGACTTGGCGAGGTAATCCCGCGGCAGGCCTCTGACCTGCATCAGCTACCGCCTGCTTCCGGCTGCCTCAGCCGCCTTCGAAGCAGCTTCGGACTCCGGCACTGCCGGGATAGCCGAGCCTTGGCTGTCTGCCGCCTCAGCAGCACGGCTGGCGGGTGGAGTCGCCGGTCCCGAAACGGAAGCGTCGCCTGATTCCAACTCGTTCAGGTAGCTCACAGCGTTCGCTCCTGCTACTCGACCAAAGGTCATGGAGCGAATTGACGACGTCGCCGGCGGGTACTCGTGGTAGAACAATCCCGTAATTTCGCCCGCTGCGTAGAGGCCTGGAATCGGCACTCCCCCGCCGGAGATGACCCTCGCCTCGGTATCTGTTTTGAGCCCACCGAAGGTGAACGTGATCCTCGCCTCAAGCGGGTATCCGTAATATGGCCCGGATTCGATCCGATTCGCCCAGTTTGACTTTGGCGGGACGAGACCTTCGGTGCTCAACCCGTCAAGGATTTCGGGTTGGAATGGTCCGCCGGCGGTGGAGGCGTTGAATTCCTGAACGGTGGCTTCGAGGGCTTCCGGGCTGAGACCCAGTTTGCTTGCCAGTTCAGCCAGCGTCGCGCCCTCCTCGGGCTCCATATCGGTGGTTTCGTAAACCCAGCCTGGACGCATGCGTTCCATGACTGGCTTATCAGTGATGAAGTACGCCTTCTGGTTCTGGTTTTTCCAGACCTCGTATGCAAGGAGTTCGAAGTGGGCAAACAGGTAGTCTTCGCCCTCGTCGAAGAAGCGCTTACCCTGTTGGTTGACACAGATGCCGTAGTTGTGGCCCCAAATGACTGAGTCCGGTCGGCTGGTGCGCGAGTCGACTACCTCCGAGTGGAACATGTCGAACTGTCCAGCTGTGTCGGCCCCAATGTCCATGGCCATGCGGATACCGGCACCCTTGTTGCGGTGCAGCCCTGGAACGATTGGCTTAATGTCGACGGCGTTGTTGCCAAGGTACTGCGTCAACATTTCTGGGTTGCCTTCGAATCCGCCCGATGCAATGACGACGGCCTTCGAGCTCAGCGTTCGAAGGAGCCCGTCCTTACCGCGGACCACCACTCCGTTGACACGGCCTTCGTCTGAGATGCTGAGCTTTACAGCTTCGGTTTCGTACAGGATCTCGGAATTATCAAACTTCTTGAAATGCGCGAGGAGGTTGTTGACAATTTGAAGACCACCTCCGACAGGCCATTTGATGCTCTTGTCCGTTTCGTATTCAAGAGCGACATCGTTTTCCCAGTGCTGGTAGAGCTCCACCCCGTGGGCTTCCAGGTACTTGATGGTTCCGGGGACTTCGCGTTCCAGGGCCAGGCAGTACTCCAAGTCAGCAAGTCCCTTGGACGTTTCCTGAACTCGGTCCTTCCAGGATTCGTCGAGCCTGCCGTCTTCGTAGACGCGAAGCCAGGCCATGGTCCAGCGTGACCCTCCGGAACGTTCGTCTTCTGCCCCAACTTCGACCAGCGCTACCCGGCCGGACCGACCTTCGTCGGCTGCTTTTTCGCAGTAGCTCAGAGCCGCGGAGGCCCCAGCAAAACCGCTACCAATTACGACCAGATCATACTCAGACATTTCCCGTATTCTCCATCCATCATCTTTGATGTCTGTCAGCGCATCTGACAGCTTCTAGGGTTTGTTTTTTGTTGCCTACCGCTTCCGGCGATCGGCTACCTCGGAGGCAGCGAATGCCCGTCCTCTACGGCTTCTTCCAAGCAAAAGGATCACTTGGCTTCTCGAAGAACGAGTCAAGCTTGGTTCCTGTAAGCCAGCCGCCCTTGGGTTCCAGCCAGCCGTCTGCGTTGGGGTCACAGTTCGATCCAAGCGACTCCTTGGCTTCGTCGTAACTTATGGGAGACACGCTCAGCACGATGGACTGAATCTTGGGCCCCTGCTGCTGAAGGATGCGTACCGCCGTCTCGATGCCAAGTTCCATTTCACCCTTGGGCGGCCAAATGTTGTAGCCGGTGTCCGCGAATTCCGGATGATTCACCCAATAGCATGCAGCGCCCGTTTCTCCACCGATATTGATCGGCACCACAGGCCGGCCAGACTGCTGAAGCGCTTGCAAGGCGCCCGTAGCAGAGGCAGGCTGCGCGACAATGCCATCCAGCTGGCCCGGGTGAGTAGCCAGAAACTTCTGCACCTCGGTCTTCGTCACAGGCGCAGACCACATGCCGTTGACGGATCCCACAAGTTTGATGTCAGGGTATTCCTTGAGTGCATCCTGAACCCCGGCCTCGAAATCGATGGCATTGGTGGCGCCTGGGACGCCTTGGACGTCCAGAACGTTGCCTTTGCCGCCGATCTTGTCGAAGACTGACTTAGCAAAGACGCTTCCGGCCTGACGGTAGTTGGTCACGGCACTGACGGCGTAAGGCGAATCCACGTGCCCACTCCAGGCAACGAAAGGAACACCTTTTTCGTGGGCGTATTCAATTGACTGGTTGAGGGCTGTTTTTGCTGAGCAGCAAGCGATCAAAATGTCGACGCCTTGGTCAACGAGTTGCCGGATCTGCTGGTTCTGAACCGTGTCGTCGCCGCCTGACTGGGCAACAATCACCTCTTTAATCAAGCCAGCCTTCTGGTACCGCGGAACCACATCGTTCATCAGGTGGTCCATGGCCGTCGTCTGCCAGGAATTTCCTGCGTACGGACTCGTATAGCCGATAGTCCATGGTGCCGGCCCCTTTGGTTGCCACCCCTCACCGTAGGGCGTTGTTCCGATCAACGCGTCAGCATTCTCATAGGCGGTCTGCGCATCAGCTGGAAGGGATGACAGTGCAGACTCGGAAGACGTTGCAGCCCCCGAGCCACCTGCCGGACCGAAGTCATTACCGCCGCCACAGGCAGTGAGCGCCAAGACCGATGCCAGGGCAAAAGCCGCTCCCGTACGCATGGCCAGTTTCTTCCCTCTGTTGGGAGGAGAAACACAATCGTGGTCTTCTTTGACCATTCTGAACTCCTTAGATGTTGGCTGACTACCACTACGCGTCAGCCGGCGACGGATACGCGCCAACTCGTTTGTATGAAGAACGAATGTATGACAATCATAACGAGCTGTTCCATGAGTATAGGAGTGGGGCTCGTCACGCGCAATAGTTTTCGGGCGCCTGCCGGGATCTTGAGGATTGGCCGATCGTCTGACAGTATGTCGATCGATTGCTGTACGTCTTGAACGCTAAGGAATGGAGTGGCATGGAAAAAGATCAGCTGAAGGTCCGTGTACTTGAGACCGGGGTCATGGAAGCAGACATGGCCTGGCTCCTGTTGAAGCCGGGACGGATCATTGCGGACCGCAACAACAAAGAGCGTCAACGTGAGTGGGGCGAAATCCCAACCCATGCAGTCTTGATTGAGCATCCCGAGGGTCGAATTCTTTGGGACACGGGCGTTCCCCGGGATTGGAGTTCCCGCTGGCAAGAGAGCGGCATGGATAACTACTTCCCAGTCAAGACTGAATCATCGAGTGAATCCGGATTCCTGGACTCTTCTCTTGCCCAAGTGGGTCTCGAGCCCGCCGACATAGACCTGCTCATACTTTCCCACCTGCATCTTGACCACGCGGGTAACGCGCGACTATTCGACAACGGCAAGACCAAGATCGTCGCCAACCGCAAGGAACTCGAGGGGGTGCAGGAAATAATGGGCTCGCACCTGGGTGGGCATCTAAAAGCGGACTTTGAAGGTCTGAAAATCGATGCCATCGAAGGCGACACCGAAATTGTTCCCGGGGTTTCTGTCATAGACACCCCCGGCCACACCTGGGGAACCATGTCTCTTCAGGTCGACCTCCCGGACGACGGAACTAAGATCTTCACCTCGGACGCAGTCTACTTGCGGGACTCATTCGGCCCACCAGCCATAGGTGCCGCCGTTGTCTGGAACAACCTCCTCTGGCTTGAATCAGTAGAGAAACTTCGGCGGATCCAAGAGCGGACGAACGCCGAGATGATTTTCGGACACGAGTCCGAGCAAACAAGCCAGATTCGATGGGCGCATCAGGGGCACTACCAGTGATTCTCTACGACTTTCGTTGCCTCGATGGACACGATTTCGAAGCAGGCCTCACTTCGATGTTTGCCGACGATCCGGCTTGCCCCGTCTGTTCTTCTGCAGCGAAGAGGAAACCTTCGCGCGTAGGCCTGAGTGGCCGAGTCGATCCCGGGCCATCAAAAGAGGACCGCCCACGCAGCTGGCAACAGGTCAACGGCGGAGACCCGGACACTGTTCGCGCATGGCAACGAAGCATTGAGAAACGAGAAAAACTTGAAGATCACTACGCCGAACTTGCTGGAGATAATCGGCCGGTGTTGGCGCACGAGGGTATCTTTGCCGGCCAACCCCTCAGAGTTGGAGACGACATTAATGCCGCCATGAAGAGCGTTCCAAAGCATGGTGAACCCTGACAACCAGGACGAGGCTTCCCCTTGTACTTGAGCCGGACGACTCCTCAGTGACAGCCGCAGGAGGCGCGCAGGATCAGTTCAGCGGGGAAGACCTTTGTTTGAACTTCCTCTGCGGGAGGTTCCAGCAGGGCGTCCAGCGCGGCTCGGGCCATATCCGCAACCGGCTGGGCGACCGTGCTGAGCCGGGGCCATGTGTATTCAGATTCGGGTGAGCCGTCGAAGGAAAAGACTGCCATGTCCTCTGGTACACGAATGCCGCCCTCGTGGAGGGCGCACAATAGAGCAACAGCCTGCTGGTCGGAGCTGACAAAGACTGCGGTGGGACGCTCGATTCGGGCAAGCAGCTCCTGGCCGGCATAGTAACCACCCTCCCGTGTAAACGGAACCCGAAGGACAGGGCCGGGAATGAGGCCGGCGTTCTCGATACCTTGGCGCCAACCAGCCTCGCGCGTGTCCCGATCACCGCCGGCGTTGGTACCCATGACAAGCCCAATGCGTTCATGGCCATGACCAATGAGGTGCTCCACCGCCATGCGCGCTCCATCCTGGAAGGCCACACCGACGGAGCTGGCACCGTGCCCCTCCGCAGTGTGTTTCATGCTGACGGGATCGCCTGCCGTCGCAAGGTCGGTGCCGTGGTTCAGGAGGACGACGGGAATGTCGGCCAATTCGAGGTCAATCAAATCGGGCTCCAACAGTTCACTCCACAGAAACAGGCCGTCCACTCTTCGTGCGGCGAAGTTCTTGATCAGACGGCGCTCTGTTCGCAATGAAGCCTGCGAATCCGCCAGCAGGAGGGTGTAGCCACGCTCGGCCGCGGCGTTCTCGACGGCGCGGGCGAGCATTGCGAAAAACGGATTCATGGCATCCGGGACGATCATGGCGAGCATCTCACTGGACCCCAAAGCGAGCGCCCTGGCTGCCGCGTTTGGCCGATAGCCCAGTGCCCTGATTGCCTGCCGCACCTTGGCTGTGTTCGCAGGCGAGACCGCTCTGGGTCCACCGTTGACTACATAACTGACGACGGCGCTGCTGACCCCCGCCATCCTGGCGACGTCGTCGCGCGTGATGGGCTTGGCCTGTGAAGTCGGGTGCGGCATGGCAACCATGCTAGCTGTCTTTTACTTGGCGGTTTCGCGAAGTACCGGGCGGGGCAGCTCCGCCGGGGCGTCGCCGAAGTCGGGCACCGGCAGGCGTTCACCGCCGCGCAGGGCGGACTGGTGCGCCACGATGCCGGGCAGCGTGTAGCGGGCCGCTTCCCAAGCATTGACCGGAGGCAGGGTGCCGGTATTGATGGCGGTGACGAAGTCATCAACCAGGAAGTGGTGGCTGCCCTCGTGACCATTGGGCATGCCACGGAACTCCGCCGGCAGTCGTCCGGCGTCGTGCACGGAGGCCATGCCGGAAATAAAGGCATCGCGCAGTGCAGGAGCCACGTCGGCCAACATGGGGTCATCCGCGTCCATGGTTGCCTGGGTCTCGAGCTGGTCACTGATGTCGGTTACTTCATGCTTGTCCTGCCAGACGCTGACCAGGGCGAGCTGTTCCATGCTTGCCTCTGTACCGAAGTAGCGGAAGCGGCTCTCGCGCAGGTGGGACGGGTACCCCACCCTGCGGAACTCGTTGATGCGCATGGACCCGCCGCCGTCGAGTTCGAACAAGGCGCTGGCGTTGGAGAAGTCGTTTCCAAACATGCTTACCTCGCGGTCAAAGACGCCATCTCCGCGCTCGTCCCGGACCCCGACGCAGCTGACACTGACGGCGTGACCGCCGGTTGCTCCGAGCACTCCGCCCACGGAGTGGGTCGGGTAGAGCATGGGCGGGTAGCTGGCTGTGGTCTTCCAGTTTTCTCCGCCGCTGTACTGGTACGCGTCGTAGAAGCCGAGGTCCATGTCGTGGACGTAGTCGCCCTCGGCGTAGAAGATCCGGCCGAAGGCGCCTTCGGCCTGCTTCTTGCGGGCGAATACTGTGGCGGGGTTGTAGTAGCTGGTTTCACCCATCATGTAGGTCAGCCCGGTCTCCCGGACTGCTTCGATGATGTCTGAGATCTCCGCTTCGGAGATGGCCATCGGCACGGCGGAGTAGACGTGCTTGCCGGCGCGCAGCGCCTGCAACACCAGTGGTCCGTGGGTCCAGCGCTGGGTGAAGATTGCCACGGCGTCGACATCGCTTTCAAGCATTGACTCGAAGCTGTCGAACGTCCCTGCCGCACCTGCGCTGAGGCTTTGGGCCTCCGCACGCTCGGCGACGAGGTCGGTGAAGTAGATCTCTGAGATTCCGGGGTGGGCGGCGAAGAGCTTGGCAAAGACGCCAGAGAACTGTCCGGCACCAACGATTCCAATTGAAGAAGTCATGAGAAGAAGTATGAACAGGAAATCTACGCGCGTCAATCTTGCCGAAAAAGAGTCAAATGAAGACTCACCATTTCGGGCAAACTGTTGCCATACCCAAAACTACGCGCGTAGAGTGGCCGTCAATTGTTGCCTGCCTCACAGGAGAGGGATCGAAGATGACCACCATCAGCAAACACCCACCCACCGCACCGCCAAAGATGCCGCAGCGTTCAAGTCATGGCCACCGGAAGGTCAAACTACGTGACACGAAGATCGCACTGCTGTTTATACTTCCGGCGATGATCGGCCTGGTTGCCTTTTCACTCGTCCCCACCATCCGCGGCATCTACCTCAGCTTCACCGAATACAGCATCCTGGGCGAGCCCACATGGGTCGGGGTGGACAACTACACCGCGATCTTCAAGGATGAACTCTTCTGGAACGCCATGGGCGTCACCCTCCAGTACGTCGCCCTCAACATTGTCTTTCAGACCGTGATCGCCTTGGGCCTGGCCCTACTGATGCATCGGGTGGCCAAATCCACCTTCATCCGAGGGGCGCTGTTGCTGCCGTTCCTGGTGGCCAACGTCATTGTCGCCCTCCTCTGGTTCTGGATGCTCGACTATCAAATCGGCATCGTCAACGAAATCATCAGCTGGATGGGTCTCCCCCGGATTGCCTTCTTTGGCAGCGAACAATGGGCCATTCCCACGATCGCCTTCGTCAACGTCTGGCGGCACATGGGCTATACCGCGCTGCTCATCTTCGCCGGGCTCCAGGCCATCCCCCATCATGTCTACGAGGTGGCCTCCCTGGATGGAGCCTCCCCCTCCAGGACCTTTTGGAGCATCACCATGCCACTCTTGCGCCCGGTCTTGGCACTGGTCCTTGTGGTCACCGTGATCGGATCATTCCAGGTCTTCGACACCGTCGCGGTTACCACCGGCGGCGGTCCGGTCAATGCCACCCGCGTCATCCAGATGTACATCTACCAAAAAGCCTTCGGCGAATCGGACTTCGGCTATGCCTCCGCCCTGTCCGTCATTCTCTTCGTGATTCTCGCACTTGTGGCCTTCCTCCAGATGAAGTTCCTCAAGGGCAACGAATCAGATCTGGACTAAGGAACCTCAGCCATGACTACTCAAACATTTAAGGTCCGCAAGGCACTCAATTGGCGCCGTATCGGCGCTTGGATTGCCATCGTCGTCGCGCTTGTCATCACCATTTTCCCGTTCCTCTGGATGCTGCGCACCGCACTGTCCAGCAACCACTCCTTGGCGTCCAACTCCGGGAGCCTCTTACCTGCAGACTTCTCCTGGGGCGCCTTCAAGCGTGTCTTTGGAATGCAAACCACGGAGGAGGCCATCGCCGATGGAGGCTCCGGTGCAGCGATCGACTTCTGGCTGTACTTGCGCAACTCGATACTCTTCTCAACCGTGACAACCGCAGCGCAGGTCTTTTTCAGCGCTCTTGCCGCCTACGCCTTCGCCCGCCTGCGCTGGCCGGGACGCGAGAAGGTCTTCTCGGTGTTCCTGGCCACGATGATGATCCCCGGAATCTTCACAGCACTGCCCAACTTCCTCATGATCAAGAACCTCGGGCTGCTGAATACGTTCGCCGGCATGACACTGCCGTTCCTCTTCATGTCGGCCTTCGCCATCTTCTTCCTCCGCCAGTTCTTCCTCAGCATGTCCCGCGAAGTTGAAGAAGCGGCAATGCTCGACGGCGCCAAACACCTGCGCATCTTCTTCCAGATTGTGCTTCCCAACGCCGCCGCCCCCATCGCCACACTGGCGCTGCTGACCTTCATCGGTCAGTGGAACGAATACTTCTGGCCCCTGCTGGTGGGCAACGATGAGAGCATCCGCGTCCTCACCGTGGGACTCAGCGTCTTCAAATCACAATCCCCCCAAGGCGCCCCGGACTGGTCCGGCCTCATGGCGGCCACCATCGTTGCGGCAGTGCCCATCCTCATCCTGTTCCTCGCCTTCGGCAAGAAGGTAGTCAACTCCATCGGATTCTCCGGCATCAAATAGCCTGCTGAGCCCAACCGCTTAACCTCACTTCCCCGCTCCGGGCATCCTCACGCCCTCTTCGAAAGGTCCATCATGAAAAGAACTCTTGGTGCCGTCGCTGCCGCCGCAGCCATCGCCATCTCCCTCGCCGCGTGCAGCGGCGGGTCCTCCACCACCGCAGGTGAGGCCAAGGGCGACATCAACTACTGGCTGTGGGATGCCAATCAGCTCCCCGCTTACCAGCAATGCGCGTCGGACTTCACCAAAATCAACCCGGACATCAAAGTCAAAATCACCCAGCGCGGATACGGGGACTACTGGACCACGCTGACTAACGGCTTTGTGGCCGGAAACGCCCCGGACGTCTTCGCCAACCACCTGTCCAAGTACCCCGAGTTTGCCGACAAGAAGCAACTCCTGGCCCTCGACGACGCCGTCAAGAAGGACGGCATTAAACTGGACGTCTACAATGAGGGTCTCGCTGACCTATGGGTGGGCCAGGACGGCAAACGCTACGGGCTACCCAAGGACTGGGACACCGTAGCCATGTTCTACAACAAAGCCATGACAGACGCAGCCGGGATCACCCCGGAACAAATGTCCAACCTCGATTGGAACCCCAAGGACGGTGGCAGCTACGAAAAGGCCATCGCACACCTGACCCTGGACAAGAACGGCAAGCGCGGAGACGAAGCAGGGTTCGACAAGAACAACGTAGCCACTTACGGGCTCGGCCTGGAGAGCTCAGGTACCGGCCAGGGCCAGACCCAGTGGAGCTTCCTCACCGGCACCACCGGGTGGACCCACACGGACAAAAACCCGTGGGGCACCAAATTCAACTATGACGACCCCCGATTCCAGGACACCATCAAGTGGTGGGCCGGCCTCGCAGACAAGGGCTACATGCCCAAGCTTGAAACCACCGTTGGCGCCAGCGTTTCTGATGCCTTCGGCGCCGGCAAGGCAGCCGTCAACACCCAAGGTTCCTGGATGATCGGCCAGTACACCAGCTACAAGGGCATTGAAACCGGAATCGCACCCACCCCCAAGGGACCTGACGGCAAGCGCGCCAGCATGTTCAACGGTCTGGCGGACTCCGTCTGGGCCGGCACCAAGAACCCGGCCGCATCCGTTAAGTGGGTGGAATACCTGGCCTCCAGCGCCTGCCAGGACGTTGTGGCCTCCAAGGCCGTCGTATTCCCCGCCATCAAAACCTCCTCGGAGAAAGCTGCCGAAGCCTTCAAAGCCAAGGGCACCGATGTCAGCGCCTTCACCACGCAAGTGACGGACGGAACGACATTCCTCTTCCCCATCACCGAAAACGCGGCGAAGGTCGAGGGCCTCATGGGCCCCGCCATGGACGCAGTGGTGTCCGGCAAGAAGGACGCAAGCACCCTGAGCGAGACCAACGAAAAGGTAAACGCCCTCTTCAAGTAAGCATCCGACGAAGGAGGGGCGGAACCTCTGGGCTCCGTCTCTCCTTCCTTGACGACCACGCGGGACATCATGCATATCGACCCATCCCGCGAAGACCTCACTCGTGTTCGCGTACAGAAGCGCAGCCAGCTCGAGGATCAACTGGACACAGCCGTGAACGTCATCGCAAGAAGAAAGGCACCAACATGACTTATTCGGCTGCGGAAAACCGCTACGAAACCATGCCCTACCGCCGCGTCGGACGCAGCGGACTCAAGCTCCCGGCGATCTCGCTGGGCCTCTGGCACAACTTCGGTGATGACAAGCGCTTTGACGAGCAGCGTGCCATCCTGCGCCGTGCGTTTGATCTTGGTGTCACCCACTTCGACCTCGCCAACAACTACGGACCGCCGGACGGCTCGGCGGAGACCAACTTCGGGCGACACCTGAAGGACGACTTCAAGCCGTACCGTGACGAACTGGTCATCTCCACCAAAGCCGGGTATTACATGTGGCCGGGACCATACGGTGAGTGGGGGTCCCGCAAGAACCTGATCTCCAGCCTGGATCAGTCCCTGGAGCGCATGGGCCTTGACTACGTGGACATTTTCTACAGCCACCGTCCTGACCCCGAGACGCCGCTGGAAGAGACCATGGGCGCGCTGGACTACGCTGTCCGGTCCGGCAAGGCACTGTACGCGGGCATCTCGTCTTACACGCCGGAGCAGACGCTCGAAGCCGCCCGGATCCTGAAGGAACTCGGCACCCCGTTGCTCATCCACCAGCCCAGCTACTCCATGCTGAACCGGTGGACGGAGAACGGCTCACCCAACCTTTACGAGGCCTTGGATCAGGTGGGTGCCGGTTCCATCGCCTTCTCACCGCTGGCGCAGGGCATGCTCACCAACCGCTACCTCAACGGTGTACCGGCAGACTCCCGGGCAGCCAAGGAACGATTCCTGTCTGAATCCCAGCTGACCGAGGAAAAGCTGGACCGGGTACGGGGCCTGAACACCATCGCCGAAAGGCGCGGGCAGACACTCGCGCAGATGGCCATCGCCTGGATCCTGCGCGACCAGCCCAAGGGCTCGCCCGTGACCTCCGCACTGGTTGGTGCCTCCAGCGTGGCCCAGCTTGAGGACACGCTCAGCGCAATCAACAACCTGAACTTCACCGCCGAAGAGCTCACGGCGATCGACGAATTCGCCGTTGAAACCGACATCAACAGGTGGGCGCAAAAGTAGCCTTAGACGTCGTCGGGCGGTTCAACATGGCCGCGCCGACATTGCCGGGTAACCATGGCACAACGGACATCCTACCCAACGAGGGACCGACGGAATTGTCCCAACTGCGCTCACATCACGCTTTACCTTCACCCTCATGAAAGGACATCATTGTGGAACCCCTCCACCTCCGATCCGCTGGCACCAGCTTGGTCATCAGCCTCGACAACCAAGAAGCCGAAGTCATCCACTGGGGCGCGGATCTTGGCAGTACCCTGCCGGACCTTGCTATCCTCACAGCGGCTATCCCGCCGTCGTCCCTCGACGCCACCGTACACACTGGCCTCCTGCCGCAGGCTTCAGCTGGCTGGCGAGGACGTCCCGCCCTCCGCGGCCACCGAGTCGCCGACGGCGTCTCCGGCCTTGACTTCTCACCCCGCCTCCGCGTCGTAAGCGCTGACACCGAAGGCACGTCGGCTGCGATCGTCCAATCCGATCCCGTTACGGGACTCACAGTCGCCTCCGCCCTCACACTGCACGAAGGCGGACTGCTGGAGCTGCGTCACACAGTCACCAATGACGGCACCACGCCTTACCAGCTCGACGAGCTGGCGACTGTCCTGCCTGTGGCGCCTGACGCCGTCGAACTTTTGGACCTGACTGGCCGCTGGTGCCGTGAGCGGCACCCACAGCGCAGGGCTATCCAGCAGGGAACTTGGGTTCGCACTGGTCGACACGGCCGCACAGGGCACGATTCGTCACTCCTTTTCGCCGCGGGTACCGCCGGCTTCGGCAACAGACACGGCAAGGTCTGGGCCACCCATCTGGCTTGGAGTGGCAACCACGAGCAATTCGCGGACAGCATTGGCGACGGCCGAACCATGATCGGCGGCTCTGAGCTCCTGGGACCTGCCGAGATCGTCCTAGCGCCGGGCGCGAGCTACACCACTCCAGCGCTCTTTGCTGCGTACTCGGACCGAGGCCTGGACGGCATCAGCGAGGCGTTCTATAGCTGGTTCCGGTCACGGCCCCACCACGTCTTGCCGGCCGCCACCGCTGGCCTGCCCGCCGGCAAGCCCCGCCCGGTGGTACTCAACGTCTGGGAAGCGGTCTACTTCGACCATGATCTGACCACCTTGATGGAGTTGGCCGAGTCCGCCGCGGAGCTTGGTGTTGAACGCTTTGTGCTCGACGACGGCTGGTTCCGCGGACGCCGTGACGACCGCGCCGGCCTGGGCGACTGGTACGTCGACGAATCACTCTGGCCCGACGGCCTCACGCCGCTGATCAATGCCGTGACGTCCCGGGGCATGGAGTTCGGCCTCTGGGTGGAACCGGAAATGGTCAACCTCGATTCCGATATCGTCCGTGCGCACCCCGAATGGATTGTTGGCCCTTCCGCCCAGAGCTACAAAGACGGCGGACGCCTGCCAATTGAATGGAGGCAACAGCACGTCATCGACCTCGTAAACCCAGCGGCGTGGCAGTACATCTACGATCGCATTGACGCCCTTCTGAGGGACAACAACATCAGCTACCTCAAGTGGGACCAGAACCGCGACCTGCTGGAACATGGTCATGCCGGACGCTCCTCCGTCCACGAACAGACCCTCGCCGCTTATCGTCTGTTCGACGAACTCCGCAAAGCCCATCCCGGAGTCGAAATTGAGAGCTGCTCCTCAGGTGGCGCCCGCGTCGACCTCGGAATCCTGGAACGCACAGACCGCATCTGGGGCTCGGATTGCAACGACGCCCTGGAGCGTCAGACCATCCAGCGCTGGACTGGCATGGTTGTTCCACCGGAGTTGGTTGGCGCGCACATTGGACCCACCACGTCACACACAACCGCGCGCACGCATGACCTCTCGTTCCGGGCCATCACGGCCCTGTTTGGTCACTTTGGTATGGAATGGGATGTTCGAACTGTAACGGGTGCTGAGCGCGAGGAGCTCAAACGCTTCATCGGGCTCTACAAGGAACACCGGGGTCTTTTACACAGTGGACGAATGGTGCGGGCAGATGTGCCGGACGAGTCGCTTATGCTGCACGGCGTAGTGGCCCCCAGCGGCACCATCCAGGGCACGACGGCCGCCCTCTTCGCTCTGGTCAGCGCACGCACGGCGGCCGCTGAACAGCCAGGCCGGATCTCGCTCCCGGGTTTGGAGCTGACCCGGGAGTACCGCGTGGAGGCCATCTTCCCGGCTTCGGGTGACGCAGATTATTCGCATACGTTTACCCAGGTCAGTCCTCCGGCATGGCTAGTGGAAGGCGCGGTTGCAAACGGGCTGTTCCTGGCCGAGGTTGGGTTGCCTATGCCCGCACTCAACCCGGAACACGCACTGCTGCTCGAAGTCACCGCACTGTAGACAGCGCACAGGGGGCCCCGCCGTTTCCACCGCTCTTGGCGGACGCGGAAACGGCGGAGCAGTCCCCGTCGTTCCGGTTCAGTCTTGCGAAGTGCGATCAGCGCGCAGCGTCCACACCGAAGGTCCTGAATCGGTTGAAGGGAAGATAGCGCCCTCCGCGATGAATCGAAGTATTCCGAATCGGTCCTCCCATACACCGGTAACCGGGCAATGCGACCCGGTTGAGCAACGGCTATTGGATGGCTTTTTTGTAAGCTGAATCTTGCCGGTGACGTTGCTGATTCTCTTCATGACTGTTTCCTAGTGCTGAGGGACGGGCTAGTGCTCTGGGACGGGCTTGTTATCGAAGACGAACATGTGTCCTGGGTAGTGGGTTATGAGCGTGTGCATTCCCAGCCTCGGCAACACGAGTTGGGGAGTGACACCACATGCCCAGAACATCGGGACTTCGCCGTCGGGAATTTCGGGCGTGGGACCAAAGTCGGGCGCCAAAAGGTCCGTGATCCCAAGGCCGGATGGGTCACCAATGTGGATTGGTGACCCATGACCGGTGGGATAGCGAGCGGTGAGTTGCACGATCCCGGCCACTTGGCCGGCAGGGAACGATCGCATGCTTACAGCCAAAGGTCCGTGAATCTTTCCCGCCGAAACAGTCTGCCGGTTCGTTATGTAGACAGGAGGCGCCGGGCTGGCGTGCTGGCGAACGGTGTATCCGGCATCAGCTAAAGGGCCTTCGAACGTATGTGAACACCCCAGCAGGAATCCCACCATGTCCCCGGCCCAGTATTTCGAAACTTCAACCGGTTCCTCGACGAGTTCTCCGCTTTTCCATACCCGATAGCGTGGTATGTCCGTGCGCACATCCGCTGTTCCACTGTCCAAATTGACCCAAGGGTCTCCAGGGGCAGTCACGGCTATGACCGGACATACCTGAGGATTACGGACACAGAAGAGGAGGAAGTCGAAGGCGTGTGCTTCAGGCACAGCCACGAAGTTTGCCTGCTGGTAACCCCTGAGCATGCCAGCCGTCGGTCCTGTCCAGTTAGCCGCCCTGATCTCGTCTCGAAGTTGGGCCGGGGACGTGATCATCTTAGAGGTCGTCCTTGGACGTCTCGCGGATCCAGATCAGGGTGATAAGGGCGACGGCGCATGCACCGATCAGGATAAATCCTGGGGCAAGCAGGTTGCCCGTTGAGGCGATCAAAGAGGTTGCAAGAAGCGGCGTAAGACCGCCGCCGAGAATCGTTCCGATGTTGAAGCTAAGGGAGATTCCTGTGTAACGGACCTGGGTGGGGAATTGCTCCGTGTAGGTCGGATAGCCAACGGATTGCACGATCGGCATCGGCAGAGCCAAGACGACCATAGCGGCGATTGCCAAGGGTACATTCCCCGAGCCCATGATCAGCATCATCGGTACTACGAGAATCAGGTACCCAAAGAAGCCAATAGCGAGGACTTTCCTACGACCAATTCGGTCAGAAAGACCACCCCAGAACGGCATCATGACCGCGACTGCAATTCCGATGCAGGCCATCGTCCAGTACACCGTGGTGCGGTCCAGCTTCAGGTACTGCGTCATGTAGATGTTCATGAAGATGAACCCAACCCAGTAGCCCACATTTTGGCCAAACGAAACCAGGATCACGCGAAGTACGTTCTTCCAGTGTTTGGTGACCACTGTCTTGAGGGGAGATTTGGGCAGTTCGTTCTTTTCCTGCAACTGCTCGAAAGCATGTGCCTCGGTGATCTTGCGGCGGATCACAACTGAAAGGATCACCAGGGGTATCGACATCAGGAAGGGAATGCGCCAACCGAACTCGCTCATTTGTTCGTTACCCAGTAAACCGGAGCAAACTCCTGCCACGGTCGCCGCAGCGGCGCCACCAATTGCGACACCCATTGGTGTGAAGCCACCCCAGAAGCCGCGGCGGCCGTTGGGAGCAGACTCCGCAACATAGGTCGCAGCGCCGGTAACTTCACCACCAGCGAAGAAGCCTTGGAACAAGCGGATGATGAGGAGCAGCACGGGCGCCCATAAACCCGCCGTTTCGTGCGTGGGCAACAGACCTGTGGCAGCCGTCGCCGACCCCATCCCGATCACGGTGATCAGAAGCACGATGCGGCGACCGAATAGGTCCCCGAGCCGGCCGAGGATAATTCCTCCCAATGGTCGGATAACAAAGGCGCTTCCGAAGACTGCCAAGGTAGAGAGCAGCGCTGTTGCTGGATCCTCGCTGGGGAAGAACAAGGGACTGATGATTACGGCAAGGTAACCGTAAACGCCAAATTCGTAGTACTCGATAGCCGTTCCAACCATTGCGGCAATAGCGGCCCGCCGTGGTGTCGAATGGGTCTTGGGGGCTGTCATGCTTGTATGTGTACTCATGGAAACCTCAAAGGGGTTGAGGCAGCTGAACGCTGCGAAAAATGAGTGCGGATGGGGAAGCCGCCGCCAAGGCGGGATTTCATTGGCGTGAACAACGCCTGGCGGCGGCTTTCCCTGTTGTTGTTTCGTTGGGATTTCCGGGATCTTAGGCCGGGATGAGGGCCAACTTGCTGCCCGGTCTTGCTTGCGCGATGATGCCGAGATCGGCTTCAGTCACGACACCTATGACGGGATAACCGCCAGTCACTGGACGGTCAGCCATGAACACGATGGGCTCACCGGAAGGTGGTATCTGTATGGAACCCAACGCAGTACCTTCGCTCGGAAGAGATCCGAGCTGGGTAAGGATTCGCTGACCAGTCAGGCGGGTGCCCACCCGGTTCGTTTCTGACGACACGGTCCACGGCGAGCCAACCAGAGTCTTCTTGTCCTCTGCAGTGAACAGTTCGTCACGTGGTCCCCAACGGAATCGGATCCTTGCGGTTCCAATGGGGACTCGGCTGAATACCGAATCTGTGTCCCAGGTCGGGGTCTCCGCTGGGCCGATTCGTAGATGGGACCCATCCTGAACCACTGATGGGCCAATTCCTGAGAGCGTGTCAGTTGAACACGAACCAAGTACAGGTTCGACAACTATGCCGCCGCTTATGGCCAGGTAGCTTCGGAGGCCTACTGCTGGCGCGCCTATATTGAGGACCGCATCAGCGGGAATCCAAAACAAATAGGGATCAGGGACACTGCGTCCGGCTACGGTCACCGGGGCCGGCGCGCCGGTGACCGATGCCCATCGACCGTGGCTGAGGCTTCCGGTAAGACCTCCCAGAGTCAGCTCCAGAGCGGGACGCTCAACACTGTTTCCGACGAGCCGATTAGCCACGGTGAAGCTTTCAAGATCCAAGGCTCCCGAGGTTGTTACGCCATAGTGGGCGTACCCCGTTCGGCCAAGATCCTGGATTGTAGTCAGCGGCCCTGCGTTGATTAGACGTAAAGATGTGTCTGCGGTCACTCGGGAGTTCTGCATGTCGACATCTGAGAGCAGTGTCACGGAGTGCCTCCCACCGATTCGAAAATGATCCTGTCACCCGCGGCAAGTTTGGCTGGGGGTTCCTCCTGTAGATCCCAAAGCTTGGTGGTGGTTCTACCGATCAGATGCCAGCCACCTGGTGTGCTGCCTGGATAGACGACGCTTTGATTCGCGGCAATAGCGACCGATCCTGCAGGAATGTCCGTCCGAGGGCTCTCCCGTCGCGGAAGATGCAGCTTCGACGACAACCCATCAATGTAGGCAAACCCCGGCGCAAACCCGAAGAAACCAACCTGATGCTGGGTTCCAGTGTGCTCCCGGACCACGTCCTCTAAAGTGAGGCCGCATTGCTGTGCAACGAATTCGAGGTCAGGACCGTCATAAACCACCTGGATCGTGACAATCCGGCCCGCCAAGTCCTGTTGAATAGCCAGCAGATCTTCTTCGAGCAGAGCTGTTAAGTCAGCTTCCACGTCGCGCAAATCCCGCGCGGAACGCGCCGATACAAGGACGGACGAAGACGTCGGCACGACAGCTTCCAGCCGCGACTCCCACCTCCCCCGCCTTAGAACGGCAGCCAGGGCCGCGGCAGAACCGTCACCCACATCGACGAGCAGGCTCTTGTCGCCTGCAGGATGAATCGCCTGGCGAGTCATGAGCGTGCTCCAATTCCAACAAGCTCCACACCGTGGGCCTGCAACGTCTCAGCCACACGGGCCGCGATCACCGAAGCGCCGGGGGTGTCGCTGTGAATGCAGATGGCTGCCGGTGGCTGTTCAAATTCGACAATCTCCCCCGTAATGGCCCGGACGGTGCGCTGCGAAACCATTTGCAAACACCGGTCGGCAACTTCTTCCGGGTCCGTGACGACTGCGCCGTGTTGCGACCTGTCGACCAGCAATCCCTCTGCCGTGTAGGCACGATCGGCGAAAGCCTCTGCCAGTGGGATGATGCCTGCCGCGACAGCGGCCTCCCAGGTCTCGGTCTCAGGCTGGCAAAGCACAGGTAATCCAGCTGATGCAGTGGCCACGGCTTCAATGATTGCCTTGGCGTGCTCCTCATTGCGGGCAGCCACGTTGTAGAGCGCTCCATGCGCTTTGACGTAGCTAATGGTGCTGCCGGCAATCTCCGCGAAGACCCTCAGAGCCCCGATTTGGTAGATCAGGTCATTGACTAAGTCGACACGGGAAATTCCCATAAAGCGCCGACCGAAGCCGACCAGGTCGCGGTAGGACACCTGGGCACCGATTGAGACGGATCGTTCGACTGCTTTAGAGCAGACGCTTCTAATAGTGCTGGGGTCCCCAGCATGAAACCCGCACGCAACGTTCGCTGCCGTGACGTGCTCCAAGATCCCGTCATCGTCTCCAAAGCTCCACGCGCCGAACCCTTCAGCTACATCGCTATTGAGCGCAATCTGAATCATGATTCAGCCCAGCCTCGGGGTGAGCCAGTTTTGGAAGCGGTTGCCGTGGGTGACGGGGTCGATGAGGAGGAGTTTGGTGCCTGGTTCGTTGCCGGGTTCGGTGCGGGTGTGGATGAACCAGGGTCCGTCTTGGGTGAGG
>Ga0153924_1000344_pt1 | contig 30069 bp, 27 predicted proteins | sample TSNJ008MetaG_FD_104709 | JGI IMG/M metagenome (GOLD analysis project Ga0153924, IMG submission 104709) | Attine ant fungus gardens microbial communities from New Jersey, USA - TSNJ008 MetaG | ecosystem: Host-associated > Fungi > Mycelium > Unclassified | place: USA: New Jersey, Wharton State...
CATTGATGCTGCTCGACCGACCGAGCATGTTCAGCGCGTTGCGACTCACACCCTGAGGACCGAGCCGCGCCACCGCTTCGTCGATCGTGAGGACGCGCGATGGCAACGGTCTGCCAGCTGAACTGAAGAACGGCTTCACGAGGTCCGCGACTGGCTTAGGCCGACGTTCCGAGGCATGCAACGCGGCCGGCAGGACCGGACGTGTCAATAGCGCGGCGATGCCTTGCGCAAGACGCTGGGCAGTGATGGCCGAGACCGCAATGTCCGGACCGCCGAGCCAGGCGTCTTCCTCAAGCATGAATGTCGCCAAGGGTGGCACGACCCAACGGTCGCCTGGCCCATGCACCACGTGCGGTCGAACGACGGAGCCACCCGCGGCAAAGATCTTGTCCTCCGCGGCCGCTCGAGCGGTCGACAGCGGCGAGCTGGGCAGCCGTTGCATCAGTGAAGGATCGCCGAATCGCCCGAAGCTCTTGCCGTACACGCCGGTTGTGCTGAGATACAGCAGCCTCGTGTCACTGCGTGCCGCCGCGTCGGCCACTCGGTCGGCCGCAAGCACGTTGCCCAACCAAAGGTCTTGCGGGGTACCGGTGGTCACCGTCGCGGCGTGCACGACGTAATCTGCTGCGTCGACGTGCGGCCGAAGATTGCAGGTGCGAACGTCACCGACAACGACATCGCCCGAAACGTCGCGCGGACTGCGCACAATCGAGGTCACCGTGTGACCATCGCTGAGCAGCGCTTCGAGCAGCCGCGACCCGATGAAGCCTGTCGCACCTGTGAGGAGGACCCTCACGGGAGCCCCCCGGCTCGATGGAACATCCTGCCGATACGCTGTCCAGCAGAGGTTGGCGGAAGGATGCATGTATGCCCGACGAGCGAGCGCCGCAGCAAGAGCGGTCCCTGGCGCGCCGCGCTGCGATCCTGGAGTCTGCTGCGTCGATCTTTGACCGTGTCGGCTACGGGACCGCGAGCCTGTCGCAGATTGCCACGGAAGCGGGTCTTGGGCAGGGTTTGCTCTACTTCTACTTCCGCACGAAGGAAGCGATGGCGCTTGCCGTCATCCAAGAGCAGAACGAGCGGACTTTCGCAGTGATGGGTCAGCACGCCGACCCTGATTCGCCGTTCTCCACGCTCATCCGAGCCTCGCGGGGCATTGGGGAACTGCTGTTGTCCGACGCGGTCGTTCGCGCCGGAATCAGGCTGTCCCTGGAGCAAGGCGTGTTCGCCGAACCCACATCCGAGTTCTACGACCAGTGGATTCAAGGCGTCGTCAATGCATTCGCGGCCGCTCGTGACGTCGGCGAGATCACCAACTCCATCACGCCGGAGCGTCTCGGGGCGAATGTCGTGGCGTACTTCACCGGCGTGCAACTGGTCTCGAACGTCCGCACCGGTCGGACGGACCTGATGGACTCCCTGAACACGATGTGGTCGGTGCTCGTCGATGCGCTCGTGACACCGGAGAACAGGGATCGACTCCGCACCGTCGTCACCGACACATTCGAGGGCCCGGCACGTCATGAGGTACCGGTCGCGAGCGACGCGGTGACCTGAATGCCGAACACGTCTTCGGCGACGACGTCCACAGTTTGAACGGCTCGACCACCGACGATCAGGTCGCGACGATTCACGACGTCCAGCTCAACTCCCGCAAGGCGCTGAGGCGTCGGTGTGTGGCGCAGGAACCCTGCCCGTCGCAGCCACATATTGCCGCTCTGAGCGCGCCGATCTGCGTCACCCTGGTAGAGCGCGACCTGAGACATCTGCGCCGTAAGCATCATCACCTCCAGGAACGACACCGACGACAGCGCTGAACTTCTCCGTTCGTACGTGCAGCTGACTCGGGAGTCGTTCACCAACCGGACATCGGTGGCGTTCCCGGCTTGCCATCTGTCGTCGGCGAACGTCGGAGGCTCAGACCGCGTCCACTCGGACTCCACCTTCAACGTCCCGACGCTATGACTGAGTCGCACGGCGTCTGGGCCCACACGATCTACCTGCGTGCGCACCGGCACCGCGTTCAGCTCAGTGAACGGCCGGGCACCCGCGCGAACCGTGAGCAAACGTTCGTACCCGTACTCACTCAACCAGGTCATGGCACTGGCAGCGAGGGCGGACCGAACGGCGCCGGCCACACGAAACGCGTCCGCGGTACTCAGGTGCGCCTCGCGCGAGACGCCGGCCTTCAAAGACCAATCCCGTGGGTACATCACCCGAGCGACGCCTTCCGCGGTGGCGGCATCGGTCGCGACCAGATCCGACAACTCGAGATTGACGCGGCGATGCCCGTCACCGAGGAATCGGCCGCGGGCGGCGCCAAGGTAGGCATCGAAGCCGACGTCCGACGCGGAAGCGTCCGGCTCTTGCAAGGAAAGTATGGACATTTTCGGGCCCCTTCGAAACCGCGACCAGTGAGTTGGTCGACCACCCGAAAACTAGGTCAGGAGAGAAACTGGGCATACACCCAGCAATGGGACTTGCGAGCCGGCCCGCACGGGCGGAGCCCCTCATTGCCAGGAGGTCGTCCAGCGGGTCGTTGGGATGATGGCGGCTCGCATGCCAGTCGGCGCGACACGCGAGCGCCCGCGACTCGGCAGCTATCGACGCCAACTCATCACGCCACCGGGCTCGACCACCCGCAATGCCGCATCGCGATAGTCGCGGGTGCTGCAAGGGCCGTTCAGCGCCGGCCCCGCCTGTTCAACTTGTCATCGAGGCAGCCGTCGCCCTGTTCAACCTTGTCGGCCCGACCCGTCATCAGCGGGGGTAGGCCCGTTTGCACAGGGGCCTATTCGATGGTCTCGAGTCCCGGGAGCTGGTCGATCGACCGACTTACAGTACGCTCAGGGCCGAGCCCCGTCACCGGAGCGGGCCCGTCAACCGCCTCGAAGTGGAGCGTGCAGTGCCTCAGTCCCCGACCCCGGACCAAGCGGTCCTGGCCAGCGCGTTGAACGCGTACCGTGCGCAGGAGATGGTCGACGCGCCCCTCGGTGAGGCGTTCGAGCACTTCTGTGGGCAAGAGCTGACCAAGCAGTTCGGCTTGAGCGCGGGTGAAGTCAAGAAGGGTGTTATCGGTGGCAGCCACGACGGTGGTGTCGATGGCTTCTATGTCGTGATCAACGAGTCGGAGGTGCTCGACATCGACAGCCCCTTGGTGCTGGGGGACAAGAAGGCGCTGCAGTCGCTGCCGCAGAACGCGACGGTCGACGTCGTCGTGATTCAGTCGAAGTGGACGGGGGCATGGCAGAGCGATCCGCTGACCCGCCTGCGGGACACGCTGGAGAAGACCTTGCCGTTCCACGCGGAAGAAAAGGCGTTGGAGTTGACGCTGAACAGCTCGATCATCGAGCGAACCGGGATCTTCCGCCGTCTGTACGAGAACACGCTCACCAAGTTCGCGCGCTTCCGATTCCACATCGACTACGTCACGAACGGTCCGGACGAGCACCTCGTCGACAACCACGACGCTGAGGGCAAGCGCAAGGCCCTCGAGGCTGCGGTCAAAGCGTTGCTGCCGGCGAACGCAACGGTCGAGGTTCGGCTCCTCGGTGCCCGCAGGATGTGCGAGATCATCGCCACGACGCCGGCGACGACCTCAACGCTGCGTTTCAACGGTCCTTTCATCCGCGACAACCTGTCTTTCGTCGGGTTGGTGACCCTGAGGGACTACCTCGATTTCATCCGTCAAGAGGACGGGCAGGAGCTACGACCGAACATCTTTGACTCGAACGTCCGTGACTTCGCGGGTTCAAAGGTGCAGGTGAATGCCGCTATTCGAAGCACCCTGACGAGCGCCGAGGGGCCGACGTTCTGGTGGCTGAACAACGGGGTGACGGTGCTGTGTGACGCGGCGCAGGATGCGCCGCCGCTGTCGGTGTCGCTGACGAATCCGCTTGTCGTCAACGGACTACAGACGTCCAACGTGCTGCATGAGGCGCAGCGGGACGGCGACGTGCCCGAGGAACGACTCAGTCACGGGTTGCTCGTGCGCATCATCACGTCCTCCGACGAGAACGTTCGCGACGGCGTGATCGCGTCCACCAACCGACAGAACAGCATCCAGCCCAATCAGCTCCATGCGACCGAGAAGCAGCACCGCGACATCGAGGCCTACTTCAAGACGCAGGGGTGGTACTACGAGCGTCGGAAGCACCAGTACCGCGGTACCGGCACGCCGGGTAGTCGAATTGTGGCGATGGCCGACTTGTCGCAGTACATGATTGCAATCGCCTTAGCGCGCCCCGATGACGCGCGCGCCCGGCCGCAGAGCGTACTGAGTAACGACAAGTTGTACCAGACGATCTTCGGCGACGGCGTGGACCGTGAGACGTACCTCTCGAGTGTGAAGGTAATGGCGCAGGTTGACGCCTACCTGCGGACAGACGAGGCGAAGGCGATCTTCGACGACTTCACCAACGCACGGTTCTATGTCGCCATCGGCTATGTGATGCGCACGTTGAAGGCGTACTCGCCGGAGAAGATCAAGTGGGACAAGAACTACCATCGGATTTCCGACGCAGCCGACACCATGCGACTCGGGGCGACTTTGAGCACCTTGAAGGCTGTTTACGACGCGCACCAGGAGGCGCACCCCACCTCGACGAGAGACCAGATCTTCAAGGGTAAGACCCTGAAGAGCGCGTTCTTCGCTGCTCTGGCAACGTGACCCCGACTGAGGACTCGACAGGCGGTCGCCGTGCGCCGCGACCGCTGATCGACTGCTTGCGATACCGCAGCATGAAGGTCCCACAGCTCGCGCGACCGACAAGCGACCCAATCCTCTGCCGCATCGGGTCGATGTGATTGGGGGACAGGAGCGCAGGACCGGCGGGCTCCTTTGGCTATGGGTGCTTCTCACGATCCTCGGCACCGCGATACTCGGAGTCGTCGTCTTCACGCTGTTCTCCCGGCTGATACCGGTCGGGAAGAGCGGTTTGACCTCATCCGACGTCTACGACCTCACCAGATCGGCCGTGGCGGGCACCGGCATCCTCGCCGGCGCCGGCGGAGCCGTCCTCGCGTATAGAGGGCAGCGCGTACGCGAGCGGCAACACGACCTCGACCTCGAGCGGCAAGCGGGTGAATTGCTGCAGCGAGGGTTCGAGCAAGATCGCGAGTTCCGTGCGCGGTACGGCGACGCGGCCGAACATCTCGGCCACGACGCGGCCGCGGTACGGCTCTCCGGCGTGTTCGCCTTGGGGTCACTTGCGACCGACACGGACGATGTCGAGCTTCGCCAATCCTGCGTCGATGTGCTGTGCGCCTACCTGCGGATGCCACCACGAACACGACCCGGGACCGTCGGTGACGCGAGCACCGGCGGCCCAGTTCCAACGACCATCGCGGACGAGGGCGATCGGCAAGTCCGCGACAGCATCCAGCGCTTGATCGCCGGCCACCTACAGCGCGGGAACGAACGGTCCCGGTGGACCGGTGTCAGCGTCGACCTGAGGGGAGCGCAACTCGTCAATGCAGACTTCAACGGGGCAGTCTTCGACGGCCTCGCCCACTTCGATGAAGCGGTGTTTCTCGAGACCCAAAGCTTCGAGGGTGCCGAGTTCCGGGCGGAAGCATCCTTCGTAGGCGCAGTGTTCCGCGGGCCTGGTCGCTTCCATAGTGCGAGCTTCGCTGCCGACGCAAGCTTCCGGCGGGCCCGGTTCCAGAACGGCCTCAACCTCAGCCACTGCGGATTCGCCAAGCGATTCGTCCTCAATGGAGCGACCGTGAAGGGCGGAGCAAACTTTGACTCCACCCGGTTCTTCGGCTTCGCCGGCTTGTCGCACGTCACGTTCGACGGCGCCGCCAAGTTCAGGCGGTGCATATTCGGCCACGATCTGTACGCGCTGAAAACACAGTTCATGCAGAAGACGTCGTTCCGGCGTGCCGATCTACACGGCATGGCGGACTTCTCTGACGCCGTATTCGCGGAGGACCCGCTCTTCCGCGGGGCCCGGGCAGCTGTCCCAATCCGAGCCCGCGGGGCAACGTCACCTTCAGCGCCTCCTGGAACGGACATCCCGACCGGCGTTCTACCGTTCCGCCCGACGATTGAAGAGAGCTACCCCTTCGTAGTCCTCCAACGGTTCTTGTTCTGGAGCGTCCTCCCAGTGCGACCACCGTCAAGTCACGAATCGCGTTAGCGCCTTGGGAGGCTGCAGTCGGTGAAACAGTCCGCTTGTACGATATAGACGTGGTGGAGCAGGCGGAGGGACTTCGCGCAGACGCTGAGCGGAACCGGAAGCGGGTCGCCGACGCAGCACGGTCCGCGTTCGCTCAGCTAGGCCCGGACGCACCGGTTGTTGAGATCGCCCGCCGTGCTGGCGTGGGCACGGCGACGCTTGGGTGACGGCGATGCTGGCGGCGAAGGCGACAGCAGCGGCGACTGTCATCACCATGCCCAACGTCAAGGCGGTTGTCGTGCCCGATGCTCCGACAAGCGGTGCCGTGATTCCGCCGAGCGCGAGACGTGAGGTCCCGAGCAGGGAGGCCGCCGTTCCGGCCATGCGGGGATAACGCGCGACAACCAGCGCAGTACCGGCGGGGGACATGATGCCGATGCCAGCGACCATCAGCACCACCGCGCCGATGAACGCTGCAGCATTGGCGTGGGTGATACCCACTCCGAGCACGGCGCCCTCGCGATGCTCCTTGCCCGCATTCGCTTCCGCCGGCCACGGGTGCGTTTCGTCCTTCTACTCGGCAGCAAAGAATTCCCCAACTCCTCGACGTCACGCGCAGCTCGACTGATTCGCTGGATGGCAACGTCAAATAAGCAGATGTTGCTCCTCACCCCCGCTGCAGGCGAATGGACGGCACGTTCAGCGCGACGACAGGACACAGCCGGTCTTCCGCAGACGGTCGCACTCAGTGACGCGGTGACCAAGCTGGGTCCGGGAGTGCGCCTCCGATTCGAGAATCTCACGTTCGCCTCCTTCGGCGCCGACCCAGCCGTCAGCCACCGCACGCTGATCCTTCCGACGCTGATGTTCTACTCACATCAACGCCGTCCATTCCGTGCAGCGGTCACACCGCATCAACGCAGGGAGAAGCAGCAACCGTGCCGCTCAACGTCGCTGACGAGTGCGAGGAGGCCGTGCGCGGACCGTTGCCATCGCAGCCGGCGCCCGCGTCGTACTTCCGTTTGCCAACGCGGGGTCCTCAAGGCGGTGATTCTGCATCGGGGACCGGATGGGCCACGCTGCGTTCTCGGTCGGGTCTTGGAGCCGTGCGGTATCTCCGGCTCGACAAGTCGCCGTGACGTTGCGGGAACGGTCGTCCGGTGGGGCGTGCCGTCTACCTACGACGCAGTCAGTGCTGGGCACGCGAAGCGCGCCGAGAGCGCACTTGGGAGTGGGTCATCGCTAGCCCCGCCGAAGGTCAGAGACGAAGTCGATAGGGATGTCCACCCGACGAGCGGCAGCCGTCGTCTGCACGGCGTCTTGGTCTCGTTGCGGCCATTCACGCAGCGCCGTGCCGAAGACGATCCGGTCGGCCTGCAGGGCTTCAGCAGCGTCGAGTCGTTTCCCGATGAGCTGTTGGCGGTACTGGCCGCCTCCCAGATCGCTTTCCTTGCACTCCCCAATGATCAGTTTGCCGTCGCGGTGCGCGATCAGGTCAAGTTCGAACGATGGCTTGACTGCGCCCTTCTTGGTGAATTCGATCTCTGCCAAGTCGTTGTAGTTCCGGGCGAGGCGAGCCAACCGGTTGCCGAGCAGGAGGGGTAGGTCGCCGCTGTCGCTCAGAACGGTTCTCCAAGCGGGGTGGAGGTCGTAGTAGAAGGCGGGTTCGTCGCTGGAGTGGTGCCATCGGGCGGCGGTGACTCCGTTTACGGCGTCGCAGCGGTCGCAGGTGAAGTGCGCTCCGACGCGGTCGATGGACGCGAACTGCAGGGTGCCGCAGTCGACGCAGTCGAGCATGAAGCCTCGTGTGAGCAGCCTCCAGCCCAGCATGATGTCGAGGTGCTCGCGAAGCGACGTCGGATCGTCGACAGCGCCGTGCTGTAGCAGCGCGTTGAAGGTCAGGAACGATTCGAATCTGGAGTCGCGTCGTAAGCGCACTCGACCGTCACCGGAGGGTTCCGCTGACTGGAAAGCGTGCAGCATCGACCCTGCCGGCGATCCCGCGAGATCTCGGAGCGCGTCGCGCCCTCCGACGCGGGCGGCGATGAGGTCGCTTAGTTGGCCGGGGCGGGACGGACCGGCTGTCATGGTGTTGCTCGCTGCCGCTTGCTGAACCCAAGACATCAGACCGAGGAACTGCAAGCGAGGTCGCGCTGAGCGATGCTGCAGGAGGGTCCCGGCGGGAAGGTATCCGGTGAAGGCAGCGTCGAAGCTGATGCCGTCTTTGCTGTCGCGCAGATTCGCCCAGGTGGTGGTGCCGGGAGCGTGCAGATGCTCCGCGGCGACTCCTCGGCCGTCGGGTATTTGCCGGTCGTGTACTGCCGCATCGACGAACCATCCGGGTCGTGCGTTGTCGGTCAGGAGCGACTCCGCAGCGGCTGGGAGCGGAAGGTCGGGCTCGTGCGCAAGCACAGCCGTTCCGTCTTGCCCGACAAGCATTGGGAACGTCGTGCGCCGGCTGACGTGATCATCAATCAGGAGGCGTCGTTGCGGAGCAGGCACGGGGTGTTCGGTCGCTCGAAGCTGTTCGTCGGCGTCGTCGAGGCCGGCCTGACGGAGACTGGTTCGCAGCCCCGCCACCACCTGCTGCAGCTCGTCCGCGGACGCAGAGGCGGACGCCACGAACGCGGGCCGCTCGAAGGGATCGGCCCCGATACGAGCGGCAAGACCAGCGGTCAGGGCCGCCTGATCCGAGGGCCGCGCCAGCATCGCCTCGGATATCCACAGTGCTTGCCCATGGAGACGGTCGAGGAGCACGGCAAGTGCGAAGTCCGCTGCGGAGTCGCCGTATGCAGCGGTCACCAGGGGCGGGTTGTAGTCGTCGTCGTACCAGCGGAGGCTGTCGTTGACGGTTTCGAACCACGGGACGAGGTCACGGCTGCGCATCGAAAGCGCGATGAATGCAAACCAGGTCAGTGCCTCCGGAGCATCGGCAGCACCACGTGAGACGAGCCACCGGAGGAGATCGGCCTGCTGCGGCTCCGGCTCCGCCTCATTCGTTCGACTGGTGTGCGGCGCGCCGGTGATGAACGCAGCGAAGAGTGCTGCGTCGGAAGCCCAGCTACTCCTTGCTACGAGCGCTGCAGGAGCGCGCTCGGCGCGCAACGGTGTGAGCTGCGACGGCAGCGCCTCACCGACGGCACGCAGCCGCAAGTACTGCGGAATGGGTGTCCCGAAGGTGTAGCCGCGTAGCAGCGAGCAATCCGCCGCGACGGTTTCCGCGGCGACTGCTGCTGCGCTCGGTGCGACCGAATCCTCAACGCTGATGTCAGCATCGGCGTCGTCGCCATTGATGAGAGGGTCGTGCAGCGCCTCCGGCGACAGCGCAGACCACATCGCTCTTCCCGGGGCGAAGACTGCAAGGTAATCCGGGTCGTATCGGCGAAGGTGGCGCAACAGCGTCGGTGACACCGCACCGTCGGCTGAGTAGGGCACGAGCACGAAGCCCTCGCCGCCCCAAATACCCGTAATCGCCGAGAGGGCCGCTCGCGCCCACTCTCGCCAGGAAGAGCCGGAATAGATAAGAACGGCAACGCGAGGGGGACGGTACGACGTCGTGACCTCCCGGTGCTCGAGCATCACTGCGCGACGCGTTTCAGGCGACGGAGACATGCGAATCGCTTCCCGAGTGCCTTAGACGCGGAGCCGCGGCCGCGGTCATCAGCCGGTTGCCGGCAACGCAAGAGCCGATCGAGAGGGAGATCTTGATTAGTGAGCCGCGTCGTACGCGTCGCGGACCGCCTGACTGATCCGACCTCGAGACGATACTTCGTGACCATTACTGTTCGCCCACTCCCGAATCTTTGCCAGGTCGTCCGCATTGCCACGCTTGGCTGCGCTACTGGTACGGGCGCGAGAGGTGCGGCTGACCTTTCGTGCGGCGGCGATGTAGTCCGACAGGGCCTCTCGCAGTGACTCTGCGTTCTTCTCGGTGAGGTCGATCTCGTACTCTGCACCGTCGAATGAGAAGGACACCGTGCGGCCATCACCCGGTTCGATGACATCGCCGGTCAGATCATCGACAAGATGGGTCGTTACTCGCTGCGCCATTTGTTGCTGCCTTCCGCTTCATGGTTGATGCGTCGTTCATTGTGGCATGTCTGATTACTCGGTGCTGGGCGCGCTCCCGTGGGGCGACGGGTCGTCTGTCCGCCGCAACGTGCAGTCGCAGCTGCGCGCATCCTGCAGTTTCGTCAGCTCAGGAGGTGGTGAACGGCAGTGAGGAATCCGCCGCTCACGCCGAGGAGGCCAACGGCCACGAGCGCGCAACCCGATTTCGCCGCCGCAGCGGCAGGCTTGGCGGCAGCCGATCGTGCTGCATTGGGGGTCGTGCGCTCTCGTCTCGGTTGCGGCGCGGGACCCGAGTACGCCGGCGGGACGTCGTATCGGCCGGCGGGCTCGACAAGGCGCGGCATCGTGACGGGTGCGCCCTGAAGGTACGCGTTGTCGACTTCGCTGGCTTTGGCTGCCTGCAGGACAACCTCAGCAGCAAGCGCAGAGCCCTTCACTTGCGCCCATGCGGCTGCCGTGAGGCCCTTCGCGGCGTGGTGGTCGACCAGTGCGAAGAAGTGCCGTGATGACTGCGTGCTCATCTCTCCAACGCGCTGGCCACGCACCCGCACCTCGATGAACTCCCGCTGACCACCGCGCGCCTTTTCCTCGCTACCTCGATGGAGCGTGACGAGGAGCAACGAGCGATCGGCAAGCCCGGCGAACGGCGCGAGCACATCGAAGTGCTTCTCCTCACCGGTCACCTGTAAGCCTGAGCCCCAAGGCAGGATCGAATATGGCTCGTCCGGCCCCTCGTTCAGCGGCACGAAGAGGTGCGGGTCCGGCAACGCGACTCGAACGTTCGCGTGGAAGCGCGTACCGGTGCCCTCCCAGTTGTCACGAACCACACCCCACACGCGCGCGGGCACGACGGCGGTGACGCCCGATGCAGCGAGCCGATGCAATACCGGCGCGAACACTCGCGCGTCGTCACGTGTGAGGTAGCCGACGACTCCGCCACTGATGCGGACGCTGACAGCGTTCGCGTCGTAGGGGTTGTCCGGTTCGGGAATCAACGTGGCCTCGGTGTGCAGTTCCCTGTCTTGATCCTTCGTCAGACGACCAAGCAGCGGACGGATCGCGTCCTCGTACTGCGCCTCACCGGCGACTTCGTAGTTCGGCCAGGTCGCGTTCGGGACCGCGTACATCGACGTGCTCACAGACACAACATAGTGAGCGAAACCCCAGTTGCATCAACTCGTGGACGAAAATCGCTCAGGAACTGCTCTCGGCGCCTGCCCCTCGTCGGTAACGGCTCGCGCGGCGCGGCCGATTGTGACTCACACGGACCCTGCCGCCGAAGTTAGCGTCCCAGCCGTTCTCCATGGAGCGGCGGGAGACGCGATCGGCCCCGCGCACGCGCTCGGCACACCGCAGCAGCCGATCGCAATGTACGCCCGATGGTGGCAGCTCGAAGCCTGGGTACGAGACCGGATCTATATGGCGCTGCGTGCGGCGTTCGGAATCGAATGGACTGACGCCGTTCGTCGAGCAAACGACGAGAAGAGCGCGACGCTTCCTTCTCGCGCATGGCGGGCGTCGACAAAGACAACCCGCCACCCGCGCCCTGCTCGCGCTCTCTCGCGATGTTGCAGCCCAGGTACAGAGCGCGCCGCTGCGCGGCATCGGTCCCTCCTGATTGTCACGGACAGCGCCCGCAACACGCGCGGGAACGACGGCAGTGACGCCGGACGCAGCGAGCCGATGCAGTACCGGCACGAACACTCGCGCGTCGTCACGGTGAGGTAGCCGACGGCCGCACCGCTGATTCGGACGCTTACAGCGTTTGTGAGAGCCGAGTCTCAGTAGCTAAGAGGCGGACGATGAAGCGCGTCCATGCGATTGGCTTCGGGTTGCACACCAAAACGCGCACGCAGCCGCGGCAGTTGCCGCGACGAGCCACCCGACCGGAGCGCTCAACGATGTCGCTACCAGGACCACGATAGCGGTACCGATCGCGGTCCCAATTTGCGCTCCGGTGTTGACGATTCCCGCGGCAGTTCCTTCCAGCGCCCCAGGGACGGTGGTTCCTAGACCAGTTGCAGCTACCGACGCCGCAGCGAGACCGAAGCCGAGAATGGCAGCGCCGGCACCCACTCCGAACCAGGATCCGAACGTGAGAGCCAGAACGATGTTGCCGCAGCTGATCGTCGCGAGGCCGGCAGCGGCGAGGCGGTCTGGCCCGACTTTACTGGCGACGCGTCCAGCAACGGCGGAGCCCGCGATCACTGCGACGCTGAAGCTCATCAGTGTGACGCCGGATAACAACGGCGAGACGCCGAGCCGCTCCTGCAGAACGAGCGTCGCGAGCACCGAAGCCGAACTTGTGGTCGCGGTGTTGACAAAGGACTGAATGGTTCCGCGTCGAAGGTTGATTGCCTTGAATGCGGCCCTTGGCACCAAGGGAGACTCTGCGGCCCGGAAGCGCCAAACTAGGAGCCCGCCAACCGCTGCACCGACGACTAGGAGCGCAACTCCAAGAAGGCGGGACTCCGCCCGTTCCAGCAGAGCAGCACCGGCAACCACGGGCATGACGGCAGTTACGAGCAGCAGGGCCCCAAGCACATCGAGCCGTCTAGGGTCGCGATCGGACGGCTGCTCGCGGATCGCGAGTAGAACTGCGATGAACAGCACGACGGACACCGGGGCATTGACCCAGAACACTGCGCGCCAGCCCAAGGTTGTGGTCAGCAGGCCTCCGATGAGGAATCCGGTCGCACCCGCCATCGCTCCGACGGCGCTCCATGCGGCGAGTGCTCGGGCACGTTCGCCACCGCTAGGAGTCGCGTGGAGGATCAACCGGAGCGCCGACGGGGCGGAGATCGCGGCAGCGGCACCCTGCACGCCTCGGGCGACCAGGACCTGGGGCAGGTCCGCGGCAGTCCCGCCGATGATTGAAACCGCGCCGAAGACGGCGATACCAGTCAAGAGAATCCGCCGATGACCGTACCGGTCGCCAAGCCGTGCTCCCAGGATCAACATCGCACCGAAGAACATCGCGTAGGTCGTCGAGACAGGCCCGGCCGCGACCGATGGTGCCCCGATCCCAGTAAGGATTGCGGGGATGGCAGTCACCACGCTTGTAACGCCGAGCACATCGACGAACTGGACGAGACAGAGCACGATCACCCCTGAGCGCATACCCGAACGCTACGACATCCTGCGCCAGACGTCCTCTCCTGGCCGTCGCTTGGGTCCCTCACTACACATCGCTTACAGCCGCACTGCTCAACCTCTACATGGCCGTGGGGCTGACTTGGACAGGGGCGCTGCCTCGGGAATGGACACGGCCAGGAGGAACTTTTGAGCGATCAGGAAGTCGTTGAGCACCGTCAGCTGGCGATACCGGGCGGAAGGCGACCGTGTTACGCCGTTACAGGCGGCCTGGGATTTGTCGGGAGCCGTCTCGTTAGGCAACTCATAGCGGTGGGCGACGTTCGAATTGTAGACGTTCTTCCCGAAAGCGCCGCAGTGAGCGTGACTGAACTCGGTTGCTCGTACCACCGCGCAGACCTGCGACGCCCCGAAGAGGCGGCGGCTGCCTTCGAGGGCGTCGACATGGTGTACCACCTGGCGGGAAACGCCAGTGGCACACGATCCGTGACGGACCCGCAATTCGACTTCGACACGAATGCCTCGGCCACTTTGAACGTTTGCGCCGCCGCACTCACTGCGAGTGTGCAGCGTCTAGTCTTTCTCTCAACGGCGATGGTTTACGGGCGTCCGCGCTATACGCCGATCGGCGAAGATCATGCGACAGACCCGTTCCTGCCGTACGGAGCATCCAAGCTCTCAGCGGAGCACATCGTTCAGTCTTACCACCACTCGTACGGCCTGGACACCGTCATCGGTCGAGCGTTTACGATTTACGGGCCGGGTGAGGATCCGAAAACCGCTGGCGGTGAGGTCGGGCAGTACCTCCGCTGGCACCTCAACGGGCGCCCAGTGTTGGTTGTTGGGTCCCCCAATGACAAAACGCGCGACTTCATTCACGTCGATGATCTCGCCACCGCTCTCATCACCCTCGGTTCCGCCGGTAAGTCCGGCGAGGTCTACAACCTCGGAACAGGCGGCGAGTACAGCATGTCGGACCTCGTGAGCATGATCGCTGAGGTCAGCGGTCGAGAGGTCGAGGTTGCGGTGGATGGCACTGTGACGGACGACTCATATCGGCACGTCCCGGACGTCACGAAGCTTCAAGCGCTCGGGGTACCCGCTCCCCGACAGCTGCGCGAGGGGATACGGCAGCTCATCGAGGAGCTAGGTCCCAATCCGGAACTCCCTGGCTTGCCTACTGCGTTCCGGGCCGAAAAATTCAACGGGCAGCTCGCGCCTGTGCTTGCATCGGCAGAGCAATGACCCGAAGTACGCTTAGCAACAGCACGGGCCTCGTCGTACCCCAGCATGGCCAAGGTAGCGGATTTGACGAGGATGACGTCACCGCGGTCTTGTCCCTGATGCGTTCGAACGAACACCTCTCGAGCGGGCTACAAGTTGAAGCCTTCGAGCGAGAATTTGCCGCGATGGTCGGAGTCCGTCATGCTGTCGCAGTCACGAGCTGCACGACCGCGCTCGGCCTGGTGACACGCGTATTGGATCTGAAGGACGGCGATGAGGTAATCGCTCCTGCTCTGACGTTCCAAGCGACGATTACGGCGCTCTTGTCTACCGGTGTGAGTGTGCGATTCGCGGAGATTGATCCGAGCACACTCTGCCTAGACCCCGACAGTGTTCGGTCACTAATTACATCACGCACGCGGGCCATCTTCACGGTGCACTATGCCGGACTTTGCGCGGGCGTCGACTCCTTGCGCCGCATAGCGGACGACCACGGAATTTCGCTCGTGGAAGACTGCGCGCATGCACTCGGGGGTTCCTTGTCGGGGCGGTCAGCGGGGGCGTGGGGCGACCTGGCATGCTGGAGCTTCCACTCTTTGAAGAACATTTCCACTCTGGGACAGGGCGGGATGGTCACGACGAATGACGAAGTCGCGGCCCACCGAATCAGAGAGATGCGCGCGATAAATCCCGACGCGCAATTCGCGCTACGGAGTGCACCGGTGCTCTTTGACACTCACGGTGATGCCAATGCGCCTCGGCCCGAAAATCATGAGAAGAACGCCTACACCCACGACTGTTTGACGGTCCGCCACGAAGGCGTAAACGCGACGATGAGCGAGGTGGCTGCAGCCGTCGGAAGAACGCAGCTCCGTAGGCTGCCCGCCCTCGCCGATCGCCGACGGCACTTCGCCTCACTGCTTGACGACGGATTGCGTGGTGTGCCCGGAGTACGGGTACTGCAGACACCTGAAGGTGCCGAGCATGCCCGGCATCTATACGCCTTTCTGCTCGACGGAGACGAGATCGATCGGGATGAGCTGGTTAGGCGATTGAGTAAGGCTGGCATTGAGGTGGTGCTTCGCTACTTCCCGTTGCACCTGCTGCCCGAATGGCGGATGCGGGGTAACGCCCTCGGACAGCTTCCGGTAACGGAACACGTATGGTTCCGCCAACTCGTGAACCTTCCTATCTCACCCCAGTTGTCCGACGAGCAGGCGGAGTACATGGTTGCTGTCGTCGCGTCGGTCCTCGAAGAGATGCGGAAAGATTGTTGAACCACTCGAGGCATCATCAGTCGGCCACCACGCGAACGCTCCCGAACGTCGCGGAGTTGCGCCAAGAACTAGAGATATTCCGCGACGAGAATGATGTTCCGGGTGTTTCGGTGTGCTTCTTCAATGAAAACGGGCCGTTAGTAGCCGCATCGTCCGGATTCAGTTCGTTGCGGGCGGGTGCGGCCGCTATGACACCCGAGACCGTCTTTCGAATTTACTCGATAACCAAGATGATGACCGGAACAGCTGCTCTGCGGATGGCGGCCAGCGGCTTGCTGGATATTGATCGGCCTATATCAGATTACATACCAGCGGCGACCGTCGGGCCTGACGCGAACGACATTACCGCACGTATGCTCTTGAGTCATCGATCCGGCCTTGGCACCGACGCCCTAACGAGGCACGCACAAGATCGGGCGCCGAATGGGCTTTCTGTCGCGGTCGAGCATGACGTGCCAGTCCTGGAACGCGTGGCGAGCCCCGGCGACGTGTATTCGTACTCGAGCATGGGCATAAGTGTGCTCGGGCTGATCATGGAACGGCTTGGCGGCCTTCCCTTCCGCGAGCTGATGCGCCAGCTTATTATCGAGCCGCTCGCAATGGGTTCGACGTCGTACGTGCCAGAGGAAGTCGCGGCCGTAACTCATGCGCGGCATCATCTTGTCGATCGTGCCGGACGGCTTCGCCCAGGGCACGACGCGCGTCTCGGAACCCGTTACGAGACATCATCTAGGTGCTGGTCCACGCCAAGCGATGTCGCCAGGTTCGGTGCGGAGCATCTTTCTGCGGCGCGCGGGAACGGACCTGTAGGAGAGACGCTGAGATCAATGCACCTCGTCGAGGCCGAAATCGGCCTCGACGTCGCAACCAACTACGGTCTCACGTGCTATCGAACCGACCTTGAAGACGGCGGTATCCTGCTCGGCCACGAAGGATTTTTTGGGGGGATGTGGGCGAAGCTGGTGATGGATCCTAGACAAAATATTGGGCTGGTATGGATGGATAACCGCGGCGATGAAATTCGCGATGCCCGGTACGCAGTCATGCGTCGGATGTGCGGAATGCCCGGAGAGCCGATGAGGGCGTCGGGGCGGTCGCAGGCGACCGGAGCTCCTCCTGTTGGGTTGTGGAGCCGGCCGGGCGTCGGCGCGCTGCGCATCAAGAGTGAAGGATCGGCGCTGGCTGTCACGGAGGGCAGCAGAACCGTCCGCCTGTCGATGCTCGGACCGGACCGATGGGTCTCGGTCTCCGAAGAGCGATCCATAGCCGCCCCCTGGGCACCACATGCCACGAGTACGCGTGTGGCCCTTGGGGTCGTCCGCGGTGCCGAGGGACTTCCGCGTTACGTGCAGCTAAACGGAGTCCCCTACTCGAGGACCGAAGGAAGCACGAGCGCGACATGAGCGACCTCAATTCGACCGCCAGGCGCCGGACCGGTGCAGTCGTTGAAAGCAACAACCAAGTGGTAGCGCCACGGGAGGCTCGATACCTGTCGTGCTACACGGCAGCTATAGCCTGCGCGCTCGGCCTCATCAAGGGACCCAGAAAGGACTGGAGGGTGGCCGTCGGTGAGAAGGTCGGCCTTCAGGTCAGGTTTGAGAACGACCTGATCGTATTTCGGCATCACCGCACAAGCCTTCGAAGTCTTTTCCCGGAGACACCGCGTCGCCAGGGCACCGACAGTTTCGCTGAGGCTCGTCAGTACTTTGCGGATCTCGTTCAGGCTGGAGGATGCGTCATCGTGGTCGGCGATGCTGGCCGGCTCCCGTGGAGTGTCCGCCGCGGCCGTGAAAGTGCCCCGCACTGGTTTGTTATCGACGGAGTGCGTGCGGGCGAGTGGCACGTCGTCGATTGGTTTAGCTCCGTCGACGAGCACGGCGAGCAGTCCCCCTGGTCCGGTTGGGTTGCGGCAGACGCGGAGATTGCCATGGCGCCTCAACTTGACCGGGTTCAGGTTCTCAGGGAGCGATATGCCTGGTCGGATCCCGACGGTGATCCGGATTTAGATGGTGTTTCCCGTCACGTTCATCAATTCTTCGGTCTGCGTCTCCCGGCCTCAACGCATGGCCCCTCACCACAGTCGGCTTACACGGGCTCAGTAGCGACGGATCGAGGAGCACACGCCTGGCAGTCGGGTGCCGAGGCAGTCGCAGCGCTCGCTGCACGATTCGACGAACTTTGCACCGCAGGCGACTTCACTGAGGCCGACGACATCTGGGTTGCGGCGCGTCACCGTAGCCTGAAATCTTCTGCCCTCGATCTGGTTCCGGGCGTAACTGGTCAGAGGCGTACAGCTGCTGATTCTGCGGCTCGGGCCTGGGCCGACCTGCCGAAAATCATTAGGTACGCAGAGTTGTCGGCCCGCCGGGGCCGAGTTCGAGTCGGACCCTTGCGCGAGGCGTTCGGCCGCGTCGTCGAGGCAGAATACGCCGAGGAAGCGCTTCTAATGAAAAGAAGTCAACCAGTCAACAATTTGCTGATCAATGGAGGCACACGTGACTCTGACTCGTGAAGAGATCAAGACGACCGTCACCGCAGCACTCGTAGAAGGAGCCGGCGTACGGACTCAGAAGGACATTCAACTGGACACCCTTCTCCTTGAGGGCGGTTTGTCCCTATCATCGCTCAGTTTCATGGAGCTACTCATTCACCTTGAGGACCGATTGGGAGTCGATCTTGAGGATGGTGTTGTGATGGCCGCGGACCTTCGCACTGTACGGGACTTGGTTGAGCTAGTTGAACGGGCGGTTGAAGAGGAATCGCAATGAGTGATCGTTGGTACAACGCGCTCGCAGGGCGCTCGATCGGGTTTCCTACCGAGGATCAGAACGAGCGGTCATCGGCGGGAGCGTCTCGACGCGCAAAAAGAGACGGTAGCGATCGTCTCAAAATCAACACGCCGAAAGCGCTGGTGCGCCAAAATCTTCCGCTCGAAACTTGGATTCAGATTCCGGATTCCATACGCGCGGCGTATCGGGAGTGGAGGCCTACGCCGCTCCTACGCGCCCACCGCCTTGAAGCGGATATTGGTGCTACTTCGCCTTTGTACTTCAAGGACGAGACTAGGAACATCGCGGGGTCACACAAGTATCTGACGGCGCTAGCTCAGGCGTACTATCACGCGCAAAGCGGTGCGACGGCGCTGGTCACCTCTACAGCGGCGGGGCAGTGGGGCACCGCTGTTGCTGCTGCAGCGCAGCGCTTTGGCCTGCGCTGCCGCATCTATATGGTTCCTGGCAGCTATTACGGCAAGCCTGGTCGTCGCGTCGCGATGGAGATGTTGGGAGCGGAGGTACTGCCAGCTCCTCCAGATTCGGCCGGCCGCACTTCTCTATCGGCCGCGATGACGCACGCGGTGCAGGAAGCCGCGTCTTCTGAGGACCTCCGCTGGGTACTAGGCGGCAGCGAGCCGTTCGCTATTCTCCACACGACAACCATTGGAATCGAGGCCGTTGAGCAGCTTAAGGCTGCAGAGGGACCGGAAGCCGTGGAGCGCGCCGTGTTGATCGGCTATTTGGGTGGCGGGAAGAATCTGCTCGGTCTAGGGTTGCCGTTCTGGGAAGAGGGGTCGTCGACTTCAATCAGGTCGATTGAATCGACTGCTTACCCTCTTCTGACCAGAGGGGCCTACCGTTTCGACGAGACCGACGATTCGGGATCTAGCCCTCGTGCGGCCATGTATACGCTCGGATACGACCATGTGGGTAGTCAGATCCAAGCCGAGGGCATGCGGTACCACGCAGCACCACGGCTGGTGAGCGAACTTCTCCGTCGCGGCGACATTCAGGCTGCGGCCTACGACGAGCCGGAAGTATTTGAGAGCGCGCGGCGGTTCTTCCGAAGCGAGGGTGTCCTACCGTCCGCGGAGTCAGCTTACGCGGTACACGATGCGTGCCTACAGGCGACCGATGAGGTGAACAGAGGGCGTCCAGTCGTTTTCTGCTTGTCCGATCATGGCTACTACGACGCCAATGCCTACCGTGCTTGGCTGGACGGTGAACTTGCACCGAGAGTAAGTGCTTTACCATCTCGACGTCCTGCTGTAGCGTCTACAGTGTAGACCGGATCGTCTACGGCGTCGTCATAGTAGGCCCGCAGTGATCCGTACGGCGCGAAGGTGCTCGCCGCCCGGTGCCGTTGGTGAATCCTAACAGGCTGCTCAAGGGGGAGTGCGTGCAGATCTACGCGGTTTATGAAAGTGTCTCGGCGCGGGTGAGTAACGTCGATGAATTCTGACGGGGGCCAGCTCGCATTTGGCATGCTCGGCCCGCTGCAGGTTCCAGATAGCAACGGCCACATTGCCGAGGACGTGATTCACGCTGCAAAGCACCGTATCTTAATCTCGGTCCTCTTGATCCGAAGGAATCAATCCGTACCCATTCGAAGTCTCATTGATGAAATATGGGGGGATGAGCCGCCGGGAACGGCAGAAAACCTCGTACGTCAATACGTTTCGCAACTGCGACGCAAACTGGCGCCGGCAGGCAATCCGGGGAGCGGGTCTTTCATCGAGACCCGTCCCTCCGGATACGTGCTGCACCTAGAGCCCAACCGTTTTGACCGGGACGTGTTCGAAGAACACGTGCGGGCCGCCGAGCGTCTGGTCGCCGCCGGGGACATCACTACCGGGGAGGCATGCCTGAGCCAAGCGCTAAAGCTGTGGAGAGGCCCAGCTCTCAGCGACGTCCAGCAATCGCCCATCGTCATTGCCGAAGCCAACCGCCTCGGGGAACGTCTGATTGGCGCTCGCGAACTGCTCCTTCAGACGATGCTGAGTGCTTCACGATCCGACGAAGTCGTCAGCGAAGCTTCTGCGCTGGTGTCCGAAAATCCGTACCGCGAAAAATTGCGTGCTTTGCAGATACGCGCGCTCTACTCGGGTGGTCGTCGCGCAGACGCGCTAGAGGCGTGTTTGCGAGTACGTCAAGATCTCAGCGAGTTGGGTCTCGAACCTGGTCCGGAACTGGTTGCTCTGCACGCAGCAGTCCTGCGGGACGATCCGACGTTGGTCGTTCATGTAGACGATCCCGTCTCGAGGAACGCGCACAGTGCCGTCGGTGTCGTAAACACGACGCCCGCGCAACTACCTCGTGATCTACCCGATTTTGTTGAGGACGCGACAACACCCAGGTCCGAGGACGTCGTAGCCGCCAGCGATGACTTGGCTGACCCGGTTACCGTGGTGTCGGGCATGGTAGGGATGGGGAAAACTGCGCTGACCGTAAGGAGGGCGCACGAGGCTATTGAGCGGTTCCCAGACGGTCAAGTCTTTGTAGATCTCAAAGGCGAAGGCGATAATCCGGAAGATCCTGAAGTTACGATCCGTCGCGTCCTGCGCTCCTTTGGAATGAGCGAAGACGACGTACCCCGTGGGCTTGATGCTGCCAGTGCGTTTTATCGTTCACAGATGGCCTTCAGACGTGTACTGGTGATCCTCGACAATGCGCGCGATGAGAGCCAGATCAGGCCACTGCTTCTCAGTGGGCCCATCGCCCGGGTTGTCATCACAAGCAGGCGGGTACTTCCGGGAGTGGACGGAGCGACTCAGATACGACTTAATCCCATGTCCGATGAACTGAGCCTTCGAATGTTCACTGCAGTTGTCGGCGTTGAACGGGTGCAGCAAGAGCCAGAGGCTGCGCGGAAGGTTGTCGGCGCCTGCGCAGGAATGCCTTTGGCATTACGTATTGCGGGTACGACGTTGGCCGCCCGACCACACGCCCAGATTGCGGGCCTCGCGAAACGGCTAGAGAGTCGCGACGTGCTTGACTACCTCGAGATTGGCGGAATCGAGCTTCGGCCCCGCTTGGCCTCTGCCGTCGATTCCTTGTCCGAGCGGCAACGGGTTTTGCTACATGCGATCGGGCGGCTGGGCGACGATCTCACGGCAGAGGCGACCGGGCGGCTGAGTCAATGTGGGAAAGCAAGCGTGAACGTGGACACGCTCGAGGATGACCTCGACGAGCTGGTAGACCAGCACGTGGTGCAGGCAGTGAGGCACGAGAGTCAGCAGCATGTCACCTATCGGGTGAATCGTCTGCTTCGCGAGCACCTTCGGACCTGTTCCGATGCTCGCGTTCCGTTGGACTGCTGACGGGTACACGAGGACTACACCCACCTGGGGTCCCCCGTTACACAGCGCCAAGGCTTACTGTAACCATGGATGCTTCGACGATGAGCGACGGGACGCAAGTTGCGGAACCGATGGATGCCGGAGAATTCGATGGTCTGAACCCATCTCTCCTCGACTGCGTCGAAGACAATTTGCAATACCTCCTGGCCGAAGCGGGCGAGCGCGACTCACTGGGCCCTTTTGCGCGAGAATGGTCTTTTCGATGGGCTGGATCGGAAGCATTGCCGTCCCTCTTCACGCGCACGTTGGACAGCCGCGTAGAAGAGGACACAGCATGGAGAATCGTCCGAGGTTCTTCTGGCGACAATTTGGAGGCCGTCTCCGATCGTCTCCGTGACGGCAAAGCTGTCGTGCTGCTCGGTGACGCGTACGAGATGCCTTGGTTGCCCTACTACCAGCGCTCGCACATGGAACATTCCTTCGTCCTGACAGGGGTCAACCCGTCCGAAAATTCTGCGTACTTCGGTGTCGACATGTATTGGAACGACACTCAGTGGGGCCGGGCGCGGCCGGTTCGCCTTGCACTCGATCAGGACAACCTCATCTCGATCCTGGGGTCGGCGCCCGTCGTCACGCTTGCCCTTGAGGCCGGGGGACGTTCTCAAGCTCCGTCGGTGAGTCATGTACTCGCCACGGCGGCTCACGAGATTCTGGCGGCGTCGGCGCCTGGCGGTGCAATGGCGAGATGGTGCCGCAGTCAGCAGAGGCTTTGGGAAGATCCGGCCGCGCCGAGCAGGGTTGCCCTTCTGTGCTGGCTCGCGCAAAGAGCGCGATCGAGGCTCGTGACCTGGGCCTCTACGGACGTGTCAGAAGGATCAGATTCGGTCGTGCAGGTCATGCAGGAAGAGGTTCTGCCTGCATGGCGACGTGCGGCAGAACTGGCGCACCTCGCAGAACGGCGCGCCGGCCGCGGACGATCAGCTCCGGGCGCTGTTCTCGACGAAATCGTAGGACCGGTCGCGGCTGCGGAGTCAAGAGCAGCAGAGAGAGCGGTTGACACGTTCCAAAGGAGCGAGTGAATGACCTCCATTGTAGAAGCCATCGATCGCGTAGCAGATGCCGATCCGGACCGAACTGCTATCGCTGGCCAAGGTGGCTCATACACTTACTCCGAACTCAGAGCAGCGTCGAGGGCAGTAGCGGAAACCCTTCGCTCGCTTGTGCCTCCCGGGTCAGTCATCGCGCTCGATCTCCTGAAATCTCCGCGCGCGATACTAGTGATGCTGGCTTGCTACCGTGCAGGTCTGCCATACGTGCCCTTAGACGCTAAAACGCCAGCTGCGCGTCGCGACTTCCAGATTGAGGATAGTGGTTGCGCCCTGGTGGTGTGCGATAGCCAGCAAGCTGACCCGACGACCGGTACGCAGTTGAGAGTCACGCTCGAGGAGCTTATCTCGACCACATCTTCGGACCATCCCAACTCCGCCGTGCCTGTCGCTCCAGATGCCGAGGACATTGCATACGTGCTTTACACTTCTGGTTCGACGGGTCAGCCCAAGGGTGTTCTCATCACGCGGGGAAACATGGAAGCTTTCGTCGACTGGGCGCAGGAGTACACCGAAATGCGCCCGGACGATCGGGTTGCGGTGCACGCTCCGCTAAATTTCGACCTACCGGTACTCGATGTCTGGGTCGGTTTAACTAGCGGGTCTACGGTCATGCCCGTGGACCAGTCAATAACTGTATTTCCACAAGCGCTTTACGAGTTCTTGCGCGACAACCGAATCACAGTTCTATATGCGGTACCATCTGCCCTTATCGGACTCCTTAGAAAGTCGGAATTGCGCCAGAAGTCGCTATCAAGCCTTCGATTGCTGCTCTATGCCGGGGAAGAATTTCATCCGCGTCCGCTCAGCGACCTAATACAGGCCGTGCCGAACGCCGAGGTACACAACCTCTATGGACCCATCGAGACGAATGTTATGACGGCTCTTCGGGTGCTCCCGGTGCACCTCGGTAGAGACCGTATCCCGCTTGGGCATCCGATCACTAATGCGCATGTGCTCCTCCGCACGGAGGGCGGAGAGATCGTGACAACCACAGGACGAGTCGGTGAGATTCTTCTGACCGGCCCCTCCCTATGTCGGGAATATCTCAATCGCCCCGATCTGACTGCCAACTCTCGTCTGGAACTTCCAATCGACGGCGTAACCCATACCTTCCATCGCACTGGCGACCTCGGAAGTTGGGGGTCAGATGGCCTCCTGTGCTTTCACGGCAGGGCTTCCGGCTTCGTGAAGACCCGCGGCTATCGTGTCGAGCCAGGAGAGGTTGAGGCGACCTTGAGTCGTCTTGAGGGTGTCGCGGAGGCAGCTGTCATTGCTGTTCCACATGAACAGTATGGCGCGCTGCTCCATGCGTTTGTTACCCCGGAATCGGATCGGCGTGAATTGTTGCCGAATCAAGTCCTCGCTTGGTGCCGCGATGAGTTGCCTTCATATATGGTCCCTTCTGGTATTAGCATCGTTAGCGCTCTGCCAAGGACCGGCACCGGAAAAATAGCGCGAGGGGCGCTACTTGCCGCTACGGACTCGAATAGCAGCTCAGTCGCGAGCGAATTGGAGGAGCTTGATGGGCAGCCCAGAATCAAACTGTGACGCCGTGCGTCGTATCGCGGGAGCGCGGCTGGGCAGATTCGTTGCCGAGGACACCCCGTTGCTCGACGAGCCGGGATTCGACTCGTTGGCAATGGCGGACATCGTTGAAGGTATCGAAGATGAGTTAGGTATAGAGCTCCCAGCTCAGTCGCTGGTACCCGCTACCTTCAAGAGCGTGAGCACGCTGGCGGCAGCGGTTGACAAGGTGGTCCCGAAAGGTGGTGAGTCGTGACTTTGGCGCTGCACAAGTGGATAGATGAAGCCGAGCAGCTTCACGGAAGTCGCCGTGCTCTTGAAGATGCCGAGATGCACTTGACTTATTCACAACTGGCTGACGTGTCGCGAAGATGGGCAACAGTCCTCCGAGATCATGGTGTTCGGCGGGGGGACCGGGTCATGCTTATTCTTCCCAACTCCGTGGACGTTCTGATCTGTTGCTACGCGGCATCCAGGCTCGGAGCCACATTCGTAGTGATCAATCCCGAGATGAAGCCTTTTCACGTCAGCCACGTATTGGAAAACGCCGCGCCGACGCTCGTGATCGCCGCTCAACCTCCTGCGAAGATCACTCGCTGCGGGTTCCTGTCCCTTCGGCTATTGAGGTTTGCCGGAGACGCCGCAGCCCCGTTTTGCGCGCCGTGGCCGTCAATATCGTCCGACCCAGCATGCCTCGTATATACCTCCGGAACGACATCGATGCCTAAAGGGGTTGTAGAACCTCACAAATCGATCTTGTTCGCTGTAGACGCAATCAATGCTGTCCTTCAGATCCGTAAGGAGGATGTTATTGGTTGTTTCCTGCCCCTCTCGTTTGATTACGGTCTGTATCAGGCGTTTCTCGCGGCGAGTACCGGAGCATGCCTGGTCGTCGGCGATCCGGGGCAGGTCGGTCCGATGCTACCGACGCACCTGAAAGCGCGTGGCATCACCGTTCTACCGCTTGTGCCCTCGATGGCATCGGTGCTAGTCCGACTGGCTGTTCGATCGGCAAACTCAATTGCACCCGGCCTGCGGATGATCACAAATACGGGTGCTGCTCTCCCTGCTCGCATGATCGACGACCTTCGTAACGCTCTCCCGGAGGCAGACGTGTTCAGCATGTTTGGGCTTACCGAGTGCAAGCGAACAACCATCATGCGGCCGGAGGAGTTCGATGGGCATCGCGAGTCAGTAGGGCGCGCATTGCCGGACACGGAGTGCTTCGTCGTGGACGGTAACGGCGAGCCGCTCCCGCCCGGAGAGGTTGGCGAACTGGTGGTCCGGGGGCCGCATGTTATGCAGGGGTACTGGCGCGCTTCCGCGGAGTCAAGCGTTCGATTCCGGTCATTCGGCGAAGCGCTCGAGATTGCGCTGTTCACCGGGGACCAATGCTATCTGGACGAGGACGGGTATCTGTACTTTGAGGGCCGCCTGGATGACATCTATAAACAGAATGGATATAGAGTCAGCGCGCTCGAGATCGAGGCCGCTGCCAGGGAAGTCGCAATCGTCGCGGAGGCGGTAGTCCTCGCGCCGGACGGCCAGGAACCCGCGGCGCTGGTCGTAACAACTGATCAGCATAACCTTCAGGCGCGAGAGGTCGTCTACGAGGTTACGACCGGGCTTCGCGCGCGGTTGGAGGAAGCGAAACTTCCCCGCCGAGTGGAAATTCTCGATCGGCTCCCGCTGTCGACGAACGGCAAGGTGGACCGTGGAGCTGTTCGTGCCCTACTCAATGATGCTCGTGGGAGAGAGAAATGACTGCGCAAGGCCTCGACTATCAGGGCAGAGTCGGGTCCTCCGGCATGATGAATGTCATTGCGCGAGAGGTAGGCACTCCCGCATATGTGTACGACCTTGCTGAACTGCGCCTCGCAGCAGCTGATCTTGGAGAGATGCTGCCCACTGGTTCCACGACTTTCTACTCGGTGAAGGCAAACCCACACCCACGTGTCATCGCCGAACTCGCGTCGTCCGGCTGTCGGGTCGAAGTCAGCTCGACGGGCGAGCTTCATGCGGCGATCGGGGCGGGACTTCCCGGCGAGGTATGCCTTTACAACGGACCGGCGAAAAGTGCGCAAGAAATCAGGATTGCACTAGACGCCGGTGTCCGCTGGTACTCAGTGGATTCCGGTGGGCAATTTGAGATGCTGAGGAAACTCGCTGAGGCCGCGGGCGTGGTAGTTGAGGTTTTGCTGCGTGTGAACGGCGACGCGGGTGTACGGGGCCAAGGTCTTGCAATGACGGGCACTGCTTCGCAATTCGGTATCGACATCTCAACGGTCCTGGGAAATCCTACTAAATTCGCGCGCTCGGGTTCAGTTCGTATCGCAGGGTTGCACTGCTACATGGGCACGAATGTTGCCGACGAGGAGGCACTCGTCGCGACGTTCCGGCTCGTGGCCGATACTGCACGCACGATCGCTCCCTTGCTTCCGGATGGACTGCGAGTCCTCGATCTCGGAGGCGGGTTCGCTGCTCCGTTCGCACGGAAGGGCAGTCGGCCTGACTACCCAAGTCTCCGACGACAGCTTGACCAAATGAAGGAAGAACTTCCCGGCGTGCCCGATCTCTGGTTCGAGTCAGGAAGGTTCCTCTCCGCGTGCGCAGGTACTTTGCTGACCCGGGTGGCAGATGTGAAGGAATCGAAGGGGAAAACATTCGTCATGCTGGACAGCGGGATTCATCATCTCGGAGGCATGTCGGGTCTGCGACGTGTTCCTCCGATCATGACGGAGTTGGTGACGGACGCCTCGACGCAAGGGACGACCGTTCGTGCAGATGTGGTTGGACCTCTGTGCACGCCGCTCGACGCCTGGGCGCGCGGCGCCGACGTCCCGCAGGTGTCGGTAGGAGACCTCCTTCAAGTACCGAACGTGGGAGCCTACGGTCTCACCGGCAGCCTTTTGGGGTTCCTCAGTCATCCCATTGCCCCTGAAGTGATCGTCGATCGGGGCCGGATTATCGAAGTTTCTCAACTCGAGCTCGTCCGGACGTTGCGAGCTCACCAATGACCAGAAAGGCATGACCAACATGGCCACAATCAACGATGAAGACTTCGAGAGAATTCTTCGGCCGCACCTCAAGTACCTCGACAGCGGGGAGCCCGTGAACCCGGAGGCCGACCTGAAGTCGCTGGGCCTTGACTCGATGTCCGCAGTCGACCTACTGTTTGATTTCGAAGACGAATTTGGAATTATGATTCCGGACGAGGAGATGGTGGACTCTACGTTCGCAACCGCGGGAGCACTTCGCGAAGTCGTCAACCGGGCGGAGGCAATATCGTGACGACGCTCAGAACCACTCCTCGAAGCGCACAGGATGGCGCCGTTCGTTCTTCGGTCGTCACGGCGCTGAAGCAGGTACTGCCCGTGGTTTCCGAGCAGAAGCGCAGTGTCGATGCTTCCGGTTCGTTCCCGACGAAGGCCGTTCAAGCCCTCCGCGACACGGGGTTGATGGGCCTCGTGGTGCCTACGGAACTAGGCGGTATGGGCGGCAACCTCAAGGATGTCTCGTTTGTTGCGCGTGCTCTTGCCGGAGAATGTATGACAACGGCTGTTCTGTGGTCCATGCATTGCCAGCAGGTCCTCACTGTTGCCGTTCACGGCGGCGACCTTCTTCGCGAGCGTGTTTTGCCAGCGATCGCGCGAGGAGAAAAATACGTCGGGTCGATCACTACTGAGCGCGGATCCGGCGGGCACCTTCTGCACGCAAATGCGCCGCTGCTTCGTCCTGAGAACGGAGACAGTGGGGGATATCGCCTGCGGCGGGATGCTCCTGTCTCGTCCGGTGCGCTGCACGCTGATGCGTTTCTCATCACTATGCGGGCAGGGGAAGAGGCTTCGCCGGATCAGGTGAGACTCGTGTGGGCGGAACGCGCCGATGTGGAAGTAGTTCAACGCTCGGTCTGGGACCCAATGGGGATGCGTGGAACTGAAAGTGTGGGTGTGCAGCTGGACGGTACAGTTGACGCCGACGCTGTCATCGACGGCGACTTCCGTGCGGTCGCGTTGCAGACGTTCATTCCTGCCGGCCATGTTGCGTGGGCGTCGAGTTGGCTTGGGGCGGCGCAGGGTGCGCTCCGGCGTGCTGTCGACATTTTCCGAGACCCCAAGCAGAGGGCTCAGTACGAAGTCACTTCTGACCGATTCGCTGTTCGGCTCGCACGGATCCGACTCGAGCTCGATATGACTGAGGCGTTCCTGGATCGCACTTTGGGGGACCTTGAGGAGTTTTGTGGGCCGAACGCTTCGCGCGACGTCAGTGAACCAGCATTCCAAATCGAGCTCAACAACCTCAAGGTAGTCGCGGCAGAGCGCACGTTCGCCGCTGTGAACGAGTTGATTGAGCTAGTCGGTCTTCGTCATGGGTACTTGAACTCGTCGCCGACCAGGCTGGAACAGGTTGCCCGGGATCTTCGTTCGGCAAGCCTGATGTATGCCGACGAGCGATTGCTTCTGGCGAATGGTAAACTCGCGCTTCTCGATCGAAACTCAACGTTGCCGTGACTAAGCCCTTCGGGGGCGGGTCGTCGCCGTCGGTTGTCGTTGCTGCCGCGGTTGCGACGTCGATAGGGGTGGGGGCATTGTCGAATGCTGAGCGGCACCGGGCGGAAAGGATGTCTGGCGTTCGTCTTGCGGGCTTCGTGAGTGGGCGAAGGATGTTGCGTGAGACTTGCGCGGAACTCCTCGATGTCGCACCGGAGTCGATCGACATTGGCGTCGAACCCTCAGGCAGACCATTCGTCAGGAATCAAGCTGCTCGGCCGTTACACTTGAGTGTTTCGTACTCAGGTGAACTGGTTGCGATCGCCGTTTCCCTCGTTGGGCCGGTGGGCATTGACGTGGAGGGTGTGCGCCGCGTTTCAGAAGGGGTAAGGCGATGGACGTGTTCCGAGCGCGAGATGCGCGTCCTCGCCGGACTCGCCGAAGTTGAACAGGAATGCGAGTTTATCCGTCTCTGGACAATGAAGGAGGCATACCTCAAAGAAAGCGGCCGAGGCATCCGGGGGCGGCTTTCTCGGCTGCATCTAGGTTTGTCGGCAAGTCGAGCGGGGCCGACACAATGGCGGTCGATTCGGACGGATAATTCGGCATGGATCACTGTCGCGCTGCGATCTACGGAGCGCCAATGGGCGCGAAAGATCGACTATCGTCTCGACACGCCTCTTCCGAATTGATGTCGTTCGGATGCGGATTTTTTCTTGATGCCGCGGTTGCGGATCAGCTGAGTTCATCGCCATTGGTGATTACTTCGCGGATTCGGGAGTCGAGACCATCCGGGAGCATCGCTGCGCTGTGTAGCGCGGCATTGCGAAGAACCCCCGGCAGCGGTTCGTCCCTCACGGCATTGAGTATCTGCTTTACTCCAATCACCGCGGAGCGGGGGTTGGAGGCAACATCGGCGGCCAGATCTATTGCGGCTTGGAAGAGCATTTGGGGATCGGGATACACGTCATTCACAAGCCCAATTCTAGCTGCAGTCGTAGCATCGATCGCCTTCCCACTCAGCATCAATTGACGGGCCCATCCATCGCCGATTAGTCTTGGAAGGCGATAGGTAGCGCCGAGGTC
>Ga0153924_1000345_pt1 | contig 29977 bp, 27 predicted proteins | sample TSNJ008MetaG_FD_104709 | JGI IMG/M metagenome (GOLD analysis project Ga0153924, IMG submission 104709) | Attine ant fungus gardens microbial communities from New Jersey, USA - TSNJ008 MetaG | ecosystem: Host-associated > Fungi > Mycelium > Unclassified | place: USA: New Jersey, Wharton State...
AAGTGCGCCTTGAAACATAAGTAAATTAAATATACCAAAGCCTACTATTAAACTAATAACTAAATCAAGTCCATAAGAGCCGGTTTTTTTATGTTCATTTTTTTTGTTATAAAAATAATGATTTATTACTTTTATACAATTGAGTAATACTACCAAAGGTAAAACTAAATAAACATTGAAAGTAAAATGAAAATACTGCATAAGTTCATTCATATAAATCTCCCTTCCGCCGCTGATGCTTGCGGCACAAATAGTGATGGAAGAAGCTATACTACTAAGCTTTTTATACTATCACTACTTGATATAATAATTGTAAATTGTTATATAGTATCCTTTACTTTTTTAATGGCTTCATACAATTTTGGCATGTCAAAATATTCATCTGTAATATCAAAATCAACTTTACTATGATTACTATTATTAAAATAATCTATTGATGGTACATATTTGATTTTAAATAATTCTCTAAAATTTTTTAATTCCAAATCTGTCTCGGTATTTTGGCTATCCAAATAGTAAACTAAAATACCGTTTTCTGATGATATTTCATTAAGAATAGGGGCTAATTTTACACACCATGGACAAGTACCTCTTCCGGTGTATAATAAAAATAATTCATTATTTTTTATTTTGTCCTCTATAGTTTTAACATCTACCTTAATAAAGTCTTTTGTGTTTTCATTATAATTATTTACAAAGTTTTTCTTAATGTCATCTACATATTTTAAATTAGATTGTATTGTTTGATTTTTTCTATCAAAAATATTATCTGTATTTTTATAAAGATAAAATATTGACACAGCAATTGCGATAAAAAATGTGATTAGTAATTTTTTCTTCAAATTATCCTCACCTCTCTTATAATTATGTGTTTAGGTATATTTTAATGTAATAATGGCAAATCATTTAAAAGAAATTTACAACTAAAATTTGTAATTAAAATGCCACCTAACAAATTTATATTAATGTTAATTATAATTTTGCTAGGTGGCATAAATAAATTTAATTACATGTAAAAGGATTTGGAGATGTATTTGAAGGTTCGAGATTCCATGGTGTTTTCCAGCTTCCTGCAATGTTTACATGGCACATGAATTGTTTGTATAATGAATTTTCATTATACCACTCTGAATTCCAACTATGAAATCTTTTTATAGCAGCCCATGCTTTATTTATTCCAGGGGCACTCCATGGAAGATTTATAGGGTATATACTAAGAGATTTAATACCATTTCGAGTTATCCAAAAAGACTTGGTCAAATAGTCATAGTACTCCCCATCACTATTAGCCCTGGTCAAATAGTTATAGTAATCTCCATCACTATTAGCCCTGGTCAAATAGTTATAGTAATCTCCATCACTATTTTCTAATTTCTTAAATTCGATTAACTGTTTATCCAGCAGTTTATTAGCAGTAAGTATTAATTGAGTTTGCTTAAAAGTATCATTATTTTGTATAGCTTCGTCATATTCAGTTTTTATAGTTTGTAATTTTGAATTAATACTAATAAGTTCTTCTTGTATAGTTATTAAATTTTCTCCTTTTACCTCCTCCTCTGCAGCAGATACATATGTAACAGAACTAATTAGTAATAAACCAGACATATTACATATAATTAGTTTTTTTATATAACACTCCTTTCGATCTTTTAGTAACATTTTATTCATAAGATTTTGAGCTCAAAAAATCAAAGAATATGAATTTGTAAAACGTGTCAAACAACCTTGTCTGCTATACAATTTTTACCTTTTATATATATTTATATTATATTAAACTGTGCGGACAGTAAAGCTTTTTATTGTTAAATCTTCCTTACTTTTTTATTAATATGGCTTTTTTCTTCTTAATTCTACACAATTCGACATATTGTCTGTTTTTATTTGCTTTGACTCTAAAACAATAAATTATAAAATAAACTCTGTAATGCTTCAAAAGACCGCGTCATTTCCAAAACGAATGATACAATTCGGAATTAATATCAAAACTTGCGCCTTTAAAACACCTGGCAGGAGCCTTAAATCAAAACCCCACCCCTTGAATTACTTCTTCTCAAATACCATTGTCTGCTCATTCAATTTCAAATGCAGTCCATCGTCTTCTAATGTAAAATTAAATGGCTCACTGCCCTTTGTTGTCTTCATCTCAACGCTCTTATCATCTTTTACTTTCTTTACGTCGTTAGTCTACCATTTTTTATTGTTTAAATGCCTGTCGAACCCGGAAGTTTGACAGCCTAACCTCACTGTAAACATAGCTACATTTCGCCATCATGTAAAATGCGCAGAAGGCTGATATAACTGGCATTCTACGCATTTGAGCTGTCAAAGATGGGATATTATATCCTTACTCTGTGGCTTTTTCAACTGACTCCTCTGTAATTTTCCTCCGGGGGAAACTGCTTCAATATATGGGCTACTGTTTCCGCACCCACACGCATCTGCGCTTCCTTCGTAGAAGCTCCCACATGAGGCGTCAGGGAAACTTGCGGATGCCTATAAAGACGCTCATTCTTCGTAGGTTCCTCCTGATATACATCCAGAGCAGCTCCTGCCAGTTTACCGGAGTCCAGCGCATCCAGAAGATCGTCTTCGTCGATCAGGATCCCTCTGGAGGTGTTCACCAAATAGGCGCCATCCTTCATCTTCTCGATAAGCGAACGATTAATGAGCGGTTCTGCGTCCTTCTTTGCCGGCAGGTGCAGCGAGATAAAATCCGACCGGGCCAGCAGTTCCTCTAAGTTTACCCATACATAGGGATCATTCTCCGGCTGATGGCCGCTGCGGTTCGTGTATAAGACACGCATTCCCAATGCCGAAGCCCGTATGGCGGTCTCCCTTCCGATCCGTCCCATGCCAATCAGACCCAGAGTCTTACCGGCAATCTCAATTCCTTTACAGGCCTTCTTCTCCCAACGGCCTTCCTGCATGGACACTGTTGCCAGCGGCAGATGACGGGCCAGAGAAAAAATATGGGCAATCGCCAGCTCCGCCACAGAAGCACTGCTGGCATTCGGTGTGTTTGCTACGGTAATTCCTTTGGCTCTGGCATGCTCCACATCAATGTTGTCCATACCTACACCGCCGCGGATCACGAGCTTCAGCCTTCCGCCCTCCGCTGCTGCATCCAAGATGGGACAACGTACCTTGGTAGCGGAACGTACCACCAGCACATCAAATCCCTTGACTTTTTCCGCCAGTACATCCTGCTCACAAAACTCTTGTACGACTTCAAAGCCCAAATCCTCTAACTTCTTTACAGCTTTCTTTTCTATACCGTCTGTTGCCAAAATTCGAGTCATCATGCCTCCTCCTTTCTTTATCTTTCCTTTACGGGTACTTTTATTTAAAAAATATATGTTTAGATTCTATTTCTATTTTCACTATACCAAAAAAAATGTTAGGTTGCAACAAAATTTTTTAGGTTTTTGTGTTTTTTTCCACGAAAAAACCGCGCCTCACGCGCGGTTCCTTCTCCTATAGCTTCATGGTTAACGCAATCCGTTTCTTCGCCGAATCGACACTGATTACTTTTACTTCTACAATATCCCCTACGCTGACAGCTTCCAGTGGATGTTTAATAAACCGGTCGCAAATCTGGGAAATGTGTACCAGGCCATCCTGGTGGACACCGATATCCACAAAGACACCAAAATCAATGACATTCCGCACCGTGCCTTTCAGGATCATGCCCGGCGTCAAGTCAGACATTTCCATTACGTCTGTCCGCAAAATCGGCTTCGGCATCTCATCACGGGGATCCCGTCCCGGCTTTTCCAGCTCCTTCAAAATATCCCCCAGGGTGATTTCTCCCAGGGAGAGCTCTTCCGCGAGTTTTTTTCGATCCGAAATCTTTTTGCCGATATCCTTCAGGCCTCCCTTTCGAATATCCTCCGGCTTGTATCCCAGGGATTTCAGTAAGACCCCGGTAGCCTTGTAGCTCTCCGGGTGAACCGCCGTCATGTCTAGCGGATTACTGCCCTCCCGTACCCGCAGAAAGCCGGCACACTGCTCATATGCCTTTGGGCCAAGCTTGGCCACCTTCAGCAGCTCCTTCCGATCTCCGAACGCACCATTTTCTTCCCTGTAGAGAACGATATTTTTGGCGATGGCTTTACTGATACCGGAGATATACTCTAACAGTGAGGCAGAGGCCGTATTCAAATCCACACCCACCTTATTTACCGAATCCTCTACCACGCCCTGGAGGGCTTCTCCCAGCTTCTTCTGGTTCATATCATGCTGGTATTGGCCTACGCCAATGCTCTTAGGGTCAATCTTCACCAGCTCTGCCAGCGGATCCTGCAGTCTCCTGGCAATCGAAGCAGCGCTTCTCTGTCCCACGTCAAAGTTCGGAAACTCTTCTGTGGCCAGCTTACTGGCCGAGTAAACAGATGCTCCGGCTTCATTCACAATGATATACTGCACCTTCGCCTTGATTTCCTTCAAAAGCTCTACGATGATCTGCTCGGACTCACGGGAAGCTGTTCCATTTCCCACAGAAATGAGTGTAACGCCGTATTTATCAATGAGTTTTTTGACCACCGTTTTGGATTCCGCCACCTTATTCTGAGGGGCAGTCGGATAAATCACGGTCGTATCCAGCACCTTTCCGGTACGATCTACCACTGCCAGCTTACAACCGGTACGAAAAGCAGGATCCCATCCCAGTACTACCTGTCCCACAATCGGAGGCTGCATCAAAAGCTGCTCCAGGTTCTTGCCAAAAACTTTAATCGCACCACTTTCCGCCATTTCCGTTAGCTCACCACGGACATCCCGCTCAATAGAAGGTTCGATCAAGCGGCTGTAACTGTCTACAATCGTTGTCCTTAGCACCGGCGTGGTGTACGGGTTGTCCTGCAAAATGACTTTTTTCTCCAGATAACGCCGGATCTGCTCTACCGGCGCTTCAATTTTAACCGTCAGAAATTTCTCGGCCTCGCCCCGGTTCAATGCCAGAATCCGGTGACCAGCCGCCTTCCGTACCGGCTCCTCATAGCTGTAGTAGGTCTCATAGACAGACTGTGCCCCCGGATTCTTGGCTTCTGCCTTCAGGACTCCCAGCTTCATAACGGCATCCCGAATGTAGGTACGGAATACCGCCTCGTCTGAAATTCTCTCCGCTAATATATCGCAGGCTCCGGCAATTGCTTCCTCCGGCGCAGACACTTCCTTCTCCGGATCCACGTAGGACATGGCGGCCTGTTCCAAAGGTTCTGTCACCTGCTGCTGCCAGATCAAATCCGCCAGAGGCGCCAGTCCCCTTTCCTTGGCTACTGTGGCACGGGTTCTGCGCTTTGGGCGGTAGGGCCGATACAGATCCTCTACTGCCACCAGAGTGGCAGCCGCCAGAATTTCAGCCTTCAGTTCCTTAGTCAGTGCGCCCTGCTCTTCAATCGTGGCAAGCACCTGTTCCTTCTTCTCTTCCAGATTCCGAAGGTAGCGGAGACGTTCATCCAGGTTCCGCAGCACTTCGTCATCCAAGGAACCGGTAACCTCCTTCCGGTACCTTGCAATAAAGGGAATGGTATTGCCTTCATCAATCAATCCTACGGCAGCTTCTGCCTGGGAGGCCTTAATATTCAGTTCCTGCGCCAACACTTTAATAATATCCATATTTTGCCTCCTAATGAATCAAGCAAACATGCTTGCATGTTCATTTGATTTATAAACGCAAGGTTGAAAGCGCTTTTCTTACAACACTTTACCTCATGATGTTTTTAATAATGCAGTTCCCGATGACTAGAATCATGCCCACCGCAGCATACCAGCCACGGTAGCGCAGCCCTTCTACCCGTCCTTTTGTCAGAATGCTCAGGGTATGACTAGCCATAAAGAATCCATAAAACGCCAACCCATACAATACAAAGGGATGGTAATACAAACTTTCTAAGACATGTCCGTGAAAAAGTGCTGTGATTGCTCTGCTTCCGCCGCAGCCGGGGCAGTATAGGCCGGTATAGGATAAGATCGGACAGGGCCACGCCAAAATCGAGCACAAACCTGGGAATATCTCCAGCAAGACAACAATAGCGGCCGCCAAGGTCGCAGCCGCTATTCCCAGACGGTAAAGGGTTTGTTCTACAGTCAGGGATTGCTTCGTCATATACACTATTCGCTCAGGTCGAATGCATCGTGTACGGCACGCATCGCCCGTACCACATCGGCCTCGTCAATCAGAACCGTAATACGGATTTCTGCCGTTCCGATCATCTTAATATTGATATTGGCATTATACAGAGCCTCAAACATCTTAGCGGCAATACCAGAATTGGATTCCATGCCGGCGCCAACGATGGAAACCTTTGCGACATTCTCTTCGTGGGTAATTTCCTGGGCCGTAAAGCTATCCCGGCCAGCTTCCAGCGCCGCCAGCGCTTCCTTCAGATCGGTTCTGGCCACTGTAAAGGAAATATCCTTCGTGCCTTCACGACCGATGGACTGCAGAATAATATCGACACTGATATTCTTATTTGACAGGCAGCGGAAAATCTTAAAGGCAATTCCCGGTTCATTCCGAACGCCGATGACGGAAATTCTCGCCGTGTTTTTATCTGCAGCTACGCCGCTTACTAACATACCTTCCATTTGTGCATTCTCCTTTACGATCGTTCCTTCTTCGCGGCTCAGGCTGGAACGTACCACCAGCTGTACGCCATATCTCTTTGCCACCTCCACCGAGCGGTTATGCAGAACCTTTGCGCCCAAAGAGGAAAATTCCAGCATTTCATCGTAGGTGATCTCCGACAGTTTCTTCGCATCCGGCACAACCCTGGGATCCGCCGTATATACACCCTCTACATCCGTATAAATCTCACAAGCATCCGCATGCAGGGCGGCAGCAAGCGCCACAGCCGTCGTATCAGAACCGCCCCGGCCAAGGGTAGTATAATCTTCCCGTTTGTTCACACCCTGGAAACCTGTCACGATTACGATCTTGTGACTCTCCAGTTCATGGCGGATCCGCTCCGAGTCAATCCGCAGCAGACGTGAATTCCCGTAGGCAGATGTGGTATGCATCTGCACCTGGAAAGCATTCAGGGAAATTGCAGGAACTCCCAGGGAACTCATCGCCATTGCCATCAGGGATACGCAAATCTGCTCACCGGTGGCCAGTAGCATATCTAATTCTCTTTTGCTGGCATTCGGATTAATGTCCGCCGCCTGGGCCAGTAGTCCGTCCGTCGTCTTACCCATGGCACTCAATACAACGATGACATCGTGTCCGGCCTTGTAATCTTCAATACAGCGGGCCGCCACATGGAAGATCCGCTCCTTATCGGCGACAGAACTTCCTCCGAATTTCTTCACAATTAACATGTTTCCCTCCCCAGCAGATAATCCATCCCCTGATGTCCCTTGGCAATGACGTTTCCGCTTTGTTTTGCTTCCTTTTCGTTATAATTCCAGGTGTAATCCTGTAAAGCCGTACTGTCATACAGGAGATAAGGAACGGGATCCGGCGTGTGCGTGCGCACCCGGATCGGCGTCGGATGGTCCGGCAGAATCATCATACGATACTCCACACCGGCAGCATCCAGTCCTGCCTTTACCGGTTTTATCACGCGGCTATCCAGGTATTCAATCGCCTGTACCTTGCGGGTAACACTTCCCTGATGCCCCATCTCATCCGGAGCCTCTACATGTACATATACAAAATCATAATCATCCTTCACCAGTACATCCACTGCTGCCTGGGCTTTCCCTTCATAATTCGTATGCAGGGTACCGTCCGCGCCTTCTACATGGATATTCTTCATCCCGGCACCTACCGCAATTCCCTTTAAGAGATCCACAGCAGAGATCATCGCGCCTTTTTTTCCCGTTTTCTCTTCGAAGGAAGATACCGCCGGCTTCGTTCCTGCGCCCCAGAACCAACAGCAATTAGCGGGGTTCAGTCCCACTGCTTTTCTGGCCTTGTTAATGGGATGGTCCTTCAGAATTTCATAGCTGCGCACCATCATGTCACGCAAAATGGGATCCTCCGGCATATGCTGCCCGATTGTCTGTCCCAGTACGTCGTGGGGCTGCACCAGATCAACAACCTCGCCCTTCGCCCAAATCAGCAGGTGGCGATAACTGGTACCCACATAGAACTGATGCGTCCCGGTCTGAAGCTCCTTCTGCACTGCCTTCAGCAGTACGGCTGCATCTTCGGTGGAAATTTCACCGGAACTGTGATCCAGAATTTTCTTATCTCCAAAAGCCACATCCTCATCCGATATGGTCACCAGATTCGTACGAAGCGCAATATCATCCGCCTTCATCGGTACCCCAATGCTCAGTGCTTCCAATGGAGAACGTCCTGTATAGTATTCTCTTGGGTTGTAACCAAGAACGGATAAATTGGCCGTATCACTTCCCGGCTTCATTCCTTCCGGTATGGTATGGATCAGACCGATCTCCGACTGCTTTGCCATAAGATCCATCTGCGGGGTCTTCGCATGCTCCAGCGGAGTAAGTCCATTTAACTCGCCTATCGGTTCGTCGGCCATGCCATCCCCGAGGATAATTATATATTTCATCTATTTACGGTCTCCTGTGTTCTAATTTACGCGAATCCGGCTGATAAAGTCTTCGATGTTCTCCGCCGCCCTCTGAAAATCCGCTTCGCTCATCGGAGCCGTCACAAATCCGATCTCACCGGTGATACCTTCTGCTTCTACAAAAGCAACCTCACCAAATACGGATTTCAAGGCCGCCTTACGCTCTGTGCCGCCTTTTACACGTACAAAAAACTGCTTCACAGAACCTGAAAGCTCTGCAATCTCCTGGGGTTCAGACGTCCAGCCTGCATATACGGTTTCACCGTCTCTGGCGGCTGCCTCTACCACATCCGCCACAACCGCGCTGGCGGTGGCATGGGAACCGGCTCCCCGTCCATAGAACATAACGTCATCCACCATATTGCCGTGCACCATAATTCCATTAAATACATCGTCTACCGCAAATAAAGGATGTCCCGGCTTCACCAGATGAGGCGCAACCATCGCATAAACATTTCCCTCTACTCTCTTACTGGTTGCTAAAAGCTTAATACTCCATCCCAACTTCTTAGCATAGAGAAAATCGGTTGCGGTGATTTTCGTGATTCCTTCTGTATAAATATCCTCAAAGTCCACCGTTTTACCCAGTACCAGTGAGGATAGAATTGCAATCTTACGGCCGGCATCATAACCGCCCACGTCGGCCTCCGGATTTCTCTCCGCAAAGCCGTTATCCTGTGCCTCCTTCAGGGCTTCCTCAAAAGACGCGCCTTCCCGGTTCATTTTCGTCAGGATATAGTTCGTGGTTCCATTCAGGATTCCTGTCACCTCTTCGATGTCATCGGCGCTTAAGGACTGAATCAGCGGACGGATAATGGGAATTCCGCCGCCTACGCTGGCCTCAAACAGGAAATTCAAAGAGCGGCTCTTCGCCAACGCAAGCAGCTCGGCTCCTTTTTTGGCTACCAGCTCTTTATTAGAGGTGGCAACACTCTTGCCTGCTTCCAGCGCCCTTTTAACAAAAGTAAAGGCCGGTTCCACACCGCCCATGGTCTCGACTACGATCTTCACTTCCGGATCGCTCAGAATGACTTCTACATCGTGAACCAGTACTTTCTCCACCGGCTGTCCCGGAAATTCGCGCAGATCCAATACATATTTTACGTTTAATTCGTGCCCCAGGCTCCGCTTGATTACGTCCCGGTTCGTATTTACCACGTCGTAGACACCGGACCCAATGGTGCCAAAACCCATGATTGCAATTTGAGTCATGTTGGTTCATCCTTTCTCTAAAGGTCAGAATAATGTCCAATTTAGCATAATTTTCACTTCTTTGCAATACTTTTTATCAGTTTAGCGTGCCAAACTGTACCATTTCAGATAGCCATTGATAAACAGGTCAATATTCCCGTCTAACACACGATCCACATTACCGGTCTCCACACTGGTCCGATGATCCTTCACCATTGTATAGGGCTGCAGCACATAGGAGCGGATCTGATTGCCCCATCCAATTTCGGATACTTCGCCGCGGATACCGGAAGCCTTCTCCGCCTGCTCCTGCTGATGCAGCAGATACAGCTTAGCCTTCAGCATCTGCATGGCCTTGTCCTTATTCTGGAACTGGGAACGCTCATTTTGGCATTGTACCACAATTCCGGAAGGATAGTGGGTAATCCGGATTGCCGAAGACGTCTTATTGATGTGCTGTCCTCCCGCGCCACTGGAGCGGTAGGTATCAATCCGGATATCCTCTTCCCGGATTTCGATGTCAATGTCGTCTTCAATATCCGGCATGACATCACAAGATACAAAAGAAGTCTGCCGCTTTCCGGCCGCATTAAACGGAGAGATGCGCACCAGCCGGTGTACGCCTCTTTCCGACTTCAGATATCCAAATGCATTAATTCCATTAATCTGTATGGTTACGGATTTGACACCGGCCTCTTCCCCGTCCAGGTAATCCAGGACTTCTACCGTGAAGCCTTTCTTCTCCGCCCAGCGGGTATACATGCGGTACAGCATGCCGGCCCAGTCACAGGACTCCGTTCCACCGGCACCCGCATGCAGACTAAGAATCGCGTTGTCGCGGTCATATTCGCCTGACAGCAGGGTGCTGACACGGATCGTGTCCAGTTCCTCCGAAAAGCCTTCCAATAAAATACGGATCTCTTCTACCAGCGATTCATCATTCTCTTCATACGCCATCTCGATCAGGGTCTGAATATCCTCATACTGGGCAGTAAGATGATTACATTGTTCTACCGTATCCTTTAAGCCCTTCAACTCCTGCATGATGCGGGCCGCTTTGTCCGCATCCTCCCAGAAGGAAGGCTCTTCCATTGTTTTCTCTAACTCGACTATGCGATTTTCTTTGCCAGCCAGGTCAAAGTGAATCCCTCACTTCGATTAATGGCTGCTCCTTAGAGGCAAGAACGGTTTTAAACTGATCCAATTCAACCACTAATGTCACCTACTTTCTGCCGCAGCATTGTTTATACTTTTTACCGGATCCACAAGGACATGGATCATTGGGGTATACCTTCTTTTCTTCTCTGCGCACCGGTGCCTTCGGAAGACTCTCATCCCGGTTCGTGCCGGTTGCCTTGGCTACCTGCTCACGCTCGACCTTCTGCTCCAGACGGATATGCAGCAGCAGCTTAACCGTATCCTCCTGAATTGCAGCCGTCATCTGGTCAAACATGTCATAGCCGGCCATCTTATATTCTACCAGCGGGTCTCTCTGTCCGTAAGCCTGCAGGCCGATTCCCTGGCGAAGCTGATCCATGTTATCAATATGATCCATCCAGTGACGGTCAATCACCTTCAGCAGTACCACACGCTCGATCTCACGGATCTGTTCCGGATCTACGAACTCCGCTTCCTTGGCTTCATAGATCTTTACCGCTTCCTGCTTCAGCATCTGCTTCAAATCGCCCTTCCGGAAGCTCTTCTGCTGTTCATCCGTCAGAATCACCGGCCGCATGGGAAGTACGGGAAGCAATGACTGATTTAGGTCATTCATATCCCAGTCTGCCGCGTGCTGGTCATCCGAGATGCACATGTCCACAATATTTTCTACCGTGTCCGTCAGCATCTTAATGATCACGTCGCGCATATTCTCGCCATTCAGCACACGGAGACGTTCTTTGTAAATAATTTCTCTCTGCTCATTCATAACCTGGTCGTATTCCAGCAGGTTTTTACGAATCCCAAAGTTATTGCCCTCAATCTTCTTCTGCGCCTTTTCAATTGCATTGGAGAGCATTTTATGTTCAATCTGCTCATTATCCGGAACGCGGAGCGTGTTAAACATATTCAGCATCCGCTCGCCGCCGAATAAACGCATCAAATCGTCTTCCAGGGAAATGAAGAAACGGGACTCACCCGGATCGCCCTGACGTCCGGAACGTCCGCGCAGCTGGTTATCAATACGGCGGGACTCATGGCGCTCCGTACCGATAATCTTCAAGCCTCCGGCCGCCACACTGGCCTCGTCCAGCTTAATATCCGTACCACGGCCGGCCATGTTGGTGGCAATCGTTACCGCACCATGCACACCGGCATCCGCTACGATCTCCGCCTCCATCTCATGGAACTTAGCATTCAGCACGTTGTGCCGGATATTTCGTCTCTTCAGCAGCGCACTCAGTTCCTCGGATGCTTCAATGGTGATCGTACCCACCAGAACCGGCTGTCCTTTTTGATGAGAGATAAGAATTTCCTCTACAATCGCATGCAGCTTCTCCCGCCTGGTTTTATAAACCGCATCCTGATGATCCGAACGCTGTATCGGTCTATTCGTGGGAATTTCGATAACGTCCATTCCGTAGATATCCCGGAATTCCTTCTCCTCCGTCATAGCCGTACCGGTCATACCGGCCTTCTTCTCAAATTTATTGAAGAAATTCTGGAAAGTAATGGTGGCCAATGTCTTGCTCTCCCGTTTTACCTTCACATGCTCCTTCGCCTCAATTGCCTGATGCAGACCATCCGAGTAACGGCGTCCGGGCATAATACGGCCCGTAAACTCATCTACGATCAGGACCTCATCATCCTTTACTACGTAATCCTTATCCCGGAACATCAAATTATGTGCACGAAGAGCCAAAATAATATTATGTTGAATTTCCAGGTTCTCCGGGTCAGCCAGGTTCTCAACCTTAAAATACTCCTCGACCTTCCGTACACCCTGGGCAGTCAGATGCAGCTGCTTCTCCTTTTCGTTTACGACAAAGTCGCCGCTCTCCTTCATTTCTTCCTTCATAATGGCAGCCATCTTCGTCAGTTCGGTTTCCTCACCTCGCTCCAAACGCTGCGCAAGGTAATCACACACCTCGTAGAGCTTCGTAGACTTGCCGCTTTGTCCGGAAATAATCAAAGGGGTCCGCGCCTCATCGATCAACACAGAATCCACCTCATCCACAATGGCATAGGCCATGTCCCGCAGAACCAGCTGTTCCTTATAAATTACCATGTTATCACGAAGATAATCAAATCCCAATTCATTGTTGGTCACATACGTAATATCACACCTATAAGCCTCCTGTCTCTCCGGAGGTTCCATCGCGTTCAGGACCACTCCCACGCTTATGCCCAGGAACTCATGAACCTGTCCCATCCATTCCGCGTCACGCTTGGCCAGATAATCGTTTACCGTTACGATATGAACACCGCGGCCGGTCAGAGCATTCAAATAGGCCGGCAAAGTAGATACCAGTGTCTTACCTTCACCGGTTCGCATCTCGGCAATCCGGCCTTGATGAAGAATAATGCCGCCAATCAGCTGCACACGGTAATGTTCCATCTGCAGAGTTCTTCTGGCCGCATCTCTTACCACCGCGAAAGCTTCCGGCAAAAGGTCGTCCAGGGTCTCGCCATCACTCAGCCGTTTCTTGAACTCTTTCGTCTTCGTTTTCAATTCGTCATCGGACAATGCCATGATCTCTGGACGCAGACTTTCGATCTTATCTACCAGAGGTATAATCCGCTTAATCTCTTTTTCACTTTGTGTTCCAAATATTTTTTGCGCTAGGCCCATGCTTCTTGACTCCTATGTTATAAAATTTACCAATCTATATTGTATCATCATCCGATGCCGAATTCAACTATTTCCTTTATCCAAAGAAGTTATTCCCAGATTATCCACAAACCGGAACACACAATTTCCTTGAAAAATGGACTTATGCACTAAGTTATCCACAGTATCCACAGTTTTTTTCCTTGTGGATTCCCATTTTCGACGATTTTCCCATTATTTTTCAATTTATTAATAATTTCTTAAAAAAATGTTTTTAGGGTTTTACCTTGCATTATTTTTGTTATATGATACAATTGTATTAAGCAGATCATATGATTCTATTATTAGACTGAATTTTCAAGAAATCTACTTTTGTTGTCAAGAAACTTCAAACAAATGGTCTGCCGGCATTTATCAAACGTAAAGGAGATGATTATATGCGTTTTATTATTACAGGCAGAAATATTGAGCTGACCCCCAGCCTTCAAAAAACCGCGGAGGACAAGCTGCGTAAACTGGAGCGGTATTTTAACGCAGACACCGAAGCTCAGGTAACGCTTAGTGTAGAAAAGGATCGACAGAAAATTGAGGTGACGATTCCTGTCAAAGGTCATATCATCCGCGCAGAACAGGTCAGCAATAATATGTATACGTCGATTGATCTGGTGCAAGAGACGATTGAACGACAGCTCAAAAAGTACAAAACTAAATTAACCGACAAATACCAGGCCGGCGGAGACTTCAGCAAGGAATATCTGGATGAGTCTCTGGAAGACGAGGACACCATTAAGATCGTACGGACCAAGCGCTTTGCAATAAAGCCCATGGATGCCGAAGAAGCCTGCCTGCAGATGGAAATGCTGAATCATAACTTCTATGTATTCCGTAATGCAGAAACCGATCAGGTAAACGTAGTATATAAGAGAAAAGGCGACACTTACGGACTGATTGAACCGGAATTCTAAAGAGTTCCGCGAAATCCGACCGATACAGATGAAAAAATAAACCCCGGCCAACTTCTGGCCGGGGCTTCACTTTTTCATTTAGTCGATTACGTTCCGAATGCTCACCGGCGTACGGTAATTCCAACTGGAGATCTTAACACCGGTCGATGGCGAAGATGCATGTACTACGCAGCCGTCTCCAATGTAGATCGCAACATGGCCGCTATAGTATACAATATCACCCGGCTTCATATTACTGGAACTGACCGAAGTACCACAGCTTCCCTGTGAGTCAGAGCTTCTGGGCAGGCTAATACCATAATGGGAAAATATCTGCTGTACAAATCCGGAACAATCCACTCCGGTGCTCAGACTGTTACCGCCATATACATAGGGGACTGCTCCCGCAAAGGATTCCGCATATGCGGCAATCGCATATCTCTTCGAAGATACGGACCCGCTGTCTGACGGAGCCTTCTGCTCGGCTGCCGTCGTAGATTTCTTCGTCGACTCTCTTGCCGCCGTCGTAGACTTCTTCGTCGTCTCTCCGTTTGCCGCTGTCGTAGACTTCTTAGTGGAGGACTGGGCGGCCGCCCGGCTGGCCTCCTCTTGTTCACGCCGCATCTGCTCTTCTGCTTCCTGGCGCTCTCTCTCCAGGCGCTCCAGACGCTCCTGCTCGGCCCTCTCTTCTTCCAGAGAAATGGCCCGGTTAAAAGACACATCTATATTTACATAATCCTTATAAACATAACCCGTCAGATCCGTATCAATCGACAATTCAAGGAAATCACCGACCTGATTCGTGATCGTATAGGTCTCGTCCGCCGACAGCAAAGAAAGCGTCTCACTGTCTAAAGCAGGCTCCTCCCGCAGACGCAGGGTATCCGTCTTAATCGTGGCCTCTACCTTGCCTACATTCTTCGCCAACTGCTCCGCTTCTTCGCCCGTGACGAAATAATCCGCCTTTATGTATCCTTCAACAGAACCGGACGTAATCTTATACCAGGTTCCGTCTGCCTGCTCCACCGTCTCCAGGATCGTCGCGGCACACTCATTATAGATCTTACCCAGAATCTCTGCTTCCGCATTCGGCTCCTGTCGGATATTCACATAATTCGCAACCTGCGAAACCGCAATATTCTCAAAGACCTTCGCATACGCAGCCTGTCTTGCTTCGAATGCTACAATCGCCGCGTGCTCATCTGCCGGGGCACCGGAACCAATTGCTGCGGTGGCAAAGGGCGCTGCTACTCCGGCCGGAGCCAGGGTCCTGTTCTCTTCGTCTTGCCCGCCTGTCATTGCAACTGCTACTCCGGCTGCATCAGGGGCAGTCTGAGAAGTCTGCGCAAATACAGAACCTGAGATCATCGTTGCTGCTACCAAAGCACATACACCGGTTATTCCCATCTTTGTCCTAGTATTCTTCAAGCCACGTTCCTCCGTATGATTACTCTTCCTTCGTTGGGGACAGTATTAAACGTATTACATATTTATTAATAATATCGAAATTATCATAACAAAAAGTTACATCATTGTCAAGATCGAGTGAGAATTTGTTTATATTGTCGAAAAAACCCAGGATCATGTCGATCCTGGGTTTCATTTTTAATCTCCGATTACATTTCGAATGCTCTTTGGTGTACGGTAATTCCATGTCGAGATCTTAATTCCGGTCGAAGGGCTGGAGGCATGTACCACCTGGCCATCGCCGATATAGATTGCGACATGGCCGCCGTAAAAGATAATATCACCCGCACGCATGTTACTGGAACTTACCTTGCTGCCATAGCTACCCTGCTCCCCAGAGGTACGGGGCAGACTGACACCATACTTCTTATAGATCGACTGAATAAATCCGGAACAATCTGCACCGCTGGTTAAGCTTGTCCCACCGTATACATAAGACAGATTCCCTGCAAAGGATACGGCATAGGATACAATTGCTTCACGCAGAGAAGAGCTGTTATTATTAGACGGGGCCTCGGTCTCAGCTTCCGTGGTGTTTTCATCCACATCTGCCACGATCTCATCTGGCGCCACCTCGTTATTACCGGACTGCGTACTTCCTCCGGTCTTTGCTGCCGTTGTCCCTTCCCGGGTACCGGAAGAAGTCTGAGAGGATGCCTTGGCAGAAGAAGACTTCGCCCTGGAGGACTCTTCAGCCGCCTCAGCCGCTGCCTGTTCTTGTCTCAGGCGCTCTGCCGCTTCCTCGGCTTCACGCTGCTTGCGCTCCTCTTCTTCCCGCTGCTGACGTTCTTCTTCCAAAGAAATCGCCTTCGGCAGAGTTACCTCTACGTCAATATAGTCATTATGTACATAGCCTTCCAGATCATCATCAATCGAGATCTTTGTAAAGTTGCCTCCCTGCTCTTCTACCGTATATTTCTCACCTACGGAAAGAAGAGAAAGTGTAGGGCTGGCCAGATCTGCATTCTCACGAAGACGAAGGGTCTCCGTATTGATCTTAGCTCTAACGTCGCCTACTTCCTTAGCGATCTTCTCTGCCGCTTCACCGGTTACAAAGTATTCTGCTTTGATATAGCCGGTAACACTGCCGGACTCGATCAGATACCAGTCACCATCTTCCATCGTAACGGTCTCTTTAATGGCGGCTGCCGCATTGTTATAAATCTTACCCAGGATTTCTGCATCCGCATTCGGCTCCTGGCGGATATTCACATAATTCGCAACCTGCGAAATTGCGACATCCTTGTACGCGGAATCCTGCGCTGCTGCCTGTCTGGCTTCCAGCGCCTGAACAGCTGCATGCTCCTGCGTAACCTCCGGTACCCCGGAAACATTTTCGATAACGGCTGCGGCCGCTAACGGTACAAGTACGTCCTGACCGGAAGTGTTCGCATTGGTGTTATTGGTATTCTCTTGTTCAATAGCCGCTGCCACTCCGGCAATTGCCATATCCATTTCATCATATGAAGACGCCAGCACACTGGTTGCACCTACGGTCGTTGCCATTCCAACGCATAAAGCTCCTACAAATAATCGATTCCCAAAATTCTTTTGCACAGTCTTAAACCTCCCAACTGTTTGCTTGATTTTGTTACATAATTGTTACAATCATGAAGCAATTATAACAAACATATTGGGGGCTGTCAACTATTTTTCAGCAAAAGTATAATATTGCCTATTTTCTCGGGAAATCCTTAGCAAACCTTCCTATTTATCCCGGGAAATTCTCCCGGAGATACCGCTCTGCGGAGGAAACTGCGTTCGCACCATCGGACACTGCCGTAATAATTTGGCGCAGCCCCTTGGTCCGCACATCCCCTGCTGCTAAAATCCCGGGAACGCTGGTTTCACAATCCTCTCCGGCCACCAAAAAGCCATTCTCATCGTCCACGGTGCCAATAAAGGTTTCACTGTTGGGCGTAACACCTACCGCCACAAAGATACCTTCCACAGGCAGTTCCCGATTCTGCTCCTCTTTCAGATCCTTAATAACAAGCTTCTCCACCACCTGCTCGCCCTGGATTTCTTCCACTACCGTATTCCACAGGATTTCCACGTTTTTACACTTCTCCAGTTGATCCTGCAGAGACTTCGCCGCCCGGAACTCGTCACGGCGGTGGATTAGGTAGATTTTATTACAAAACCGTGACAAGAAAATTGCATCCTCAATCGCCACATCACCGCCGCCTACTACGGCCACATCCTTTCCCCGGTACAGAGCACCGTCACAAACGGCGCAATACCCTACACCGCGGCCTATCAGACGTTCCTCTCCCTCAACTCCCAGATGCCTGTGACCGGCTCCTGTAGCAATCAGGATTGTCTTCGTCTCATACGTCTCTTTTGCACAGTTGACATATTTTATTTTGCCTTCAAAGCCAATGGCCCTCACCTCATCTTCCACAAAACGGGCCCCTAAGCCTTCCGCATGCTCCCGCAGCTTTGTAGCCAGATCAAAACCATTAATCCCGGGAAGGCCAGGATAATTATCCACCTCATACGTGGTCAGCACCTGACCTCCGCTCATCATATCCTTCTCAATCGTAATGGTATTCAGCTTCGCCCGCTCTGCATAAATCGCTGCTCCCAAGCCCGCAGGCCCGGATCCGATGATTACAAGATCATACATATTTCAACCCTCCGGTTATTATCATCAACTTCTCTGACAAACAATCCACTACACTAGTATATCACATCTTTCTAAGGCTATACAAGGACAAGTTCCCATGTTATAATTACGCCATATTAATGAATCGGAAGGACATGGAAATGAAAAATCGAACTGCATTAATTACAGGGGCTTCCCGGGGAATCGGATTGGCAATTGCCCGCCGTTTTGCAGCGGAGGGCTGTGACCTGTTGCTCACCTGCCGCGAACGGACGGATCGTCTGATGGCTCTACAGGAGGAGCTGCTTGCAATGGGCTGCCGCTGTTCGACCTTCCTCGGCGATTTAAGCCAGAAAGATGCCGCCCCCCGCCTGTTTGACCAGGCCGGTGAAGGCGGCTGTACCATTGATATTCTGGTGAATAATGCCGGCATATCGCATATCGGCCTGCTCCAGGACACCACCTGGGACGAATGGCAGCAGATTATCGGCACGAACCTGACCGCTGCCTACGCTCTATGCAAAGAAGCCATCCCAGGCATGCTCTGGAATGGCTTCGGTAAGATTATCAATATTTCTTCGGTCTGGGGAATTGCCGGTGCCTCCTGCGAGGTAGCTTATTCCGCCTCCAAAGGCGGGTTAAACGCCTTCACAAAGGCCCTGGCCAAGGAACTGGCTCCCAGTAACATCCAGGTCAATGCGATCGCCTGCGGCACCATTGATACGGAGATGAATGCCTTTCTGTCCAAAGAAGAACGCGCCGGGCTTACCGCAGAAATTCCTGCCGGCCGCATGGGACTCCCGGAGGAAGTTGCAGAACTGGCCTGGCAGCTGGCTTCCGGCCACAACTATCTGACCGGACAAATCATCCGGCTGGACGGCGGATGGCTATAAGATTTATCTCATCAGCCCGGTCACATCTCCTACCGGCACAGCGAAGAGCACACAAGGTTCTCCTGTTTCTGTAAGCACCGCATTACTGATAGCCTTCATGACCTCCTGCTTCTGCTCTTTCCGCACCAGCATCATCACAATCTCTTTCTCCGGCTGGATCGTCAGGGAAAACACCTTTTTGGCTTCCTCGTCCACACCTCTGGCCTTCGTAATGGTACCGCCGGTACAGCCGGCGCCTCTGGCTGCCTTCATCACAATTCCGGATTCTTCATCCCCCACCATAGCAATGACCAATGTATAACTGCAGAGGCAATCCTCCTGCTTTTTCTCCATATCCATTTTCCCTCCAATCACCTTTTGAGACGTTGATTTATTCGTACCGGATACCGGAAGCGTAAATGCAATACCCCGACCCGGCTGCCAGAAATGCAGCACATCCTCCATTACCCGCAGAATCTCTTTCGTCTGGCTGCCATCGATCAGACTCAAAATAATATCCTTATCGGTCTCATCCAGGCCTAGATAGTTTAAGATTTCGGAATTCGCCGTGCCCCAGCCACGAGTTGCTGCCTGCACCAGAACTCCATGCTCCTTCAGTACCTTTAATACCGCATTGCCACGCTTGCGATCCACAATCGTAATCATCCATTGGATCGGTGTTAATGAGTTCATACGTCTTCCTCCTCACTCCACTCAATAATTTCATCCTCGAGACGAGCCTCTACAGCCTCATCTACCTTACGCTTCTTCATCCGGCGCTGATACAGAACACCAATCAACTGGATAATAATCAAGGGCGTCATCGCCACCATCGCTACAATACCAAAGGCATCGGTCAGGATATTCCCTCCCAGCATCTCGCAGGCCCCCATCGCAAAGGGCAGCAGAAAGGTGGCCGTCATCGGACCGGAGGCCACGCCGCCGGAGTCAAAAGCAATGGATGTAAAAATCTTCGGAACCTTTCGGGTCAGGCTCAGTGCCAGCACATAACCTGGAATCAGGAACCACAAGATGGAAATTCCGGTCATGATACGCACCATCGCCAAGCCTACCGAAATTGCCATTCCGATCGAAAGTCCATTCATCATGGTTTTACGGGAAATGGCACCGCCGGTAATATCCTCAACCTGCTTATTCAGCACAAGTACAGCAGGCTCCGCTTTTACAATATAATATCCGAGCAGCATACCGACCGGAATCAGAATCCACGAATAGGAAAGAGAAGCAAGCTGCTGTCCCAGATAATTCCCTGCCGGCATAAAACCTACATTGGCACTGGTCAGGAATAATGTCAATCCGATATATGTGTATACCATGCCCACCAGGATTCGGATCACCTGAGGCTTTTTCATTTTCAAAAACAGGAACTGCATAATAAAAAAGAAACCAACGATCGGAAGTAAAGCCATCAGAATCTCTACGCCATATTCCGGGAGCGCACGGGCAAATTCCATCCACAGCTCCTTCGTATTCTCAATACTGGGAATCACCACCGGTGTATATGTACCGGCATCCGCCGAATAAACCAAACCAAGAATCAACACAGAAAGAATCGGTCCAATGGAACACAGCGCAATCATACCGAAGCTGTCGCTCTTTCCGTCCTTGCTAAGACTTCGGGAAGACAAGCCAATACCCAATGCCATAATAAAAGGAACCGTGATCGGGCCGGTCGTAACACCGCCGGCGTCAAAAGCCACCGCCAGGAACTCCTGAGGTACAAAGAAGGCCAATGCAAACACCACCGTATAGCATACGATCAGAATCGGTGTCAAACCAATACCCAGTAATTCCCGCACGAAGGATACGGCCAGAAAAATTCCCACACCTACGGCCACTGTCAGGATCAGCACCATATTCGGCACTGCCGGCGTCTGATCTGCCAGAACCTGCAAGTCCGGTTCCGCAATCGTTACCAGAATACCGATTATAAAACATATCACTGCCAGCAGCCCCAGCTTCTGGATCTTCGTAAGCTGCCTGCCCAAGGCCTCTCCGATGGGCATCATGGCTGTCTCGGCACCCAGTGTAAAAAATCCCATGCCCAGTATTAGCAAAAAGGCGCCGAAGATAAATAGCACGATCGGCTCTAACGGCATCGGTGTAACGGTGCTGCACAGGATCAGGACAATCAGCGTGACCGGCAGCACCGCCGAAACTGACTCGCTAATTTTTTCCTTGAGTTTTTTATTCAAATGAAAATTCCCCCTTTCGGTATACGCTCTTGCCGGAATCCGGCATTTTCCCAACTACCAGTATATCGTTCTTTTGGGGCTTTTACTAATAAAAGAACAATTTTTAGCAACATCCTAACACATGGCCGCTGATTCTTCCGGTGCCGGGATTCCCTCCACCGGAACCGTCCACCAGCCAATGGAGGAATTCAGCAATATGTCAAAGCAGAATTCTTCCGGCAGCCCGGTCGCGTGCCCCGGTGCCAGATGGATCTGCCGGATCTCTGTCTCCTCTGCATGATTCCCTTTGCCAAAAGACGTCAGATCGGCTTCTACTAACCGGCAAAGCTCCTCTTCTTCCTCTTCTCCTGCCGTCAAAAACACCGTAACCGGCAGGATCGAACAGCTGCCATGCTCCCGGGCGGCTTCCGCTGCCAGGCGCACCGGCTCCATCAATCCTGTCTGATAGGGAACCACAGGGATCAGGCGCGACACGCGAAGCGGATCCTCCGCAACCTGCGCCGCTAATTTTTCGACCGCAAAATAGATGATTACTTCTACTGCCTGCCCCTGATCCTGGAACCAAAAGAAGCGGTAGTTATCTCTCCGGCCTTCTACCAGGGAAAAGCGTTTGGCGGTAATCCGTTTGATTGCCTCAAACAACTCTCTTCCGCCCAAATCGTAATCACCTGCCACGACAATATAGTACGCCTGCTCCGGCTCAGGGGCCGCTCTCCAGGCCTCTTCTATTTCCTCATGAATGGCAGCGGCTCTCTGCTCGTAGAGTGCTGCCTCCTGCAGACATGCTTCCGCCTGCTGTGCGAATGACTCCTTCGAAGATGCCTGATACCATTTAGCTGCATTTTTTAAGTACTCAGCTGCCTGCTTACAGTCCGTTTCTGCCTCCGGATCTAACGCGCCGGTCCATTCTTCATAGACAGCAGCCAATTCACCGGCAGCTTGCTCTACGCCGCCTTCATGAGCCTTCTGATACCAGATACAGGCCTCCTCTACATTTTTCTCCACACCGTTTCCATACCGCAGGAACTGTGCCCGGTAATAACAGGCGTTTGCATCTCCCTGCCCGGCCGCCCGCGTAAACAAGTCATAAGCCTTTTTCAAATCCCGAAATCCTTCTTCGTTGCAATATACCGCTGCAAGATTATAGGCACACTGCGTATCTCCCAGCTGCAGTCCGGCCTCATACCACTGGACTGCTTCTATCACATTCTTCTGCACCTCCGGCTCATAGAGGTAAATCCATCCCAGAGCTTTACAGGCATCTGCATTGTCCTTCTCCGCTGCTTGTTTAAAAAAGGAAACGGCCTTCTCTACCTCCCGCGGGATATCTTTTCCCTCGTAATAAAGAAGGCCGGTTTCATAAAGCTTCTCTGCTTTCCTCTGATTTTTTTCTTTTGCACTTCCAAATAAACTCATACGATTCCTCCTGAGCTCGTTACCCGTATCGTTTATATAATAACATATCTAGAAGAACAATGTAAAGCAGGGAAAGAATTAAGATGTAAAAGTTTTTACCGCATCCCGGATAAAACGTGCACAGCCACTTACCTGATTATCGTAATAAGCAGTGAACCTTTCATCGTCTACATACATCTGCGCCAGTCCTGCATGGGCTTCCTTCGAATAGGACGGCCACGTAAACGTCAGCCATTCCTTATGCAGGACTGCAATTGCCTGCCCCTCTTCTCCTGCCGGATCGGCACCCTCTGTCACTGCCGCCTCCAAGCGGCTCTTAATTTCTGCCGCCAGCGCCTGCAGACGTGCGTACTGCTCTTCTGTCAGGTTCATCATCTTACGGTTGCTTTCGTCTATGCTTTTATCCCCGTACTTTTCCCGTACCTCCGCACCGTACTTTTCTTCATTTTCCTGTATCAGTGCTTTCTTAAAACCATCAAATCTTTCACGATCCTTCATAATCGTCGTTCCCTCCGTTTCCTGTATTGTTTTGTCCAGATTCCGGATCAGCCGGCTCAGGCGGCTTCGCTCCGCGAGCAACGCCCTCCGGTGGCTTAGCAGGGCCTCTCTGCGGTCATAATCCTCCCGGGCCAGCAAAGCGGCAATGCTCTTTAACTCCACCCCAAACTCCCGGTAGAACAGGATCTGCTGCAGACGATCCACTTCCGCCTGACCATAGACCCGATAGCCTGCCGGAGTGGTCCTAAGAGGCTTCAGCAGATCAATCTGATCGTAATATCGCAGGGTCCGGGTACTGATGCCGGCCATTGCAGCCAATTCCTGAATTCTGTATTCCATAGCCTGGCCCCCTTCCATCCGACTCTTTTCTCTGCACAATTCCACTATACACATTTACGTAACGTCAAGGTCAAGACTTTTACATAGAGTTTTTGCTCTCATTATTTCAGTTCTTAATAACTTCGGATCCGGTCGCCCTCGTCATCGGTCTTCTCAATCCCCCGGATCTCAAGGTGGTATCCACCGTTCTCTCCTATCTTCACAAAAACCCGTTCGCCTTCCTTCCGCCCCAGCAAGGCCCGGCCAATCGGCGATTCTGTACTGACGCGCTTCTCCAGGGAATTTCCCCGGATCGAGGTAACCAGTTTAAAAGTCTCTACCTCCCGATCCTCTTCGAAATAAACGGTCACAATGTTATTAAGACCCACTTCATCTTCCCGGGACTTATCCTCTACAAGCACAGCGTTTTTCAGCATTTGTTCCAGATAACGGATTCGGCTCTCGTTCCGATTCTTGTCCTTCTTGGCCGCATGGTATTCAAAGTTCTCACTTAAGTCTCCGTGGGCTCTGGCCTCCTTGACCGCTTCCAGTGCCTCCTTGCGGACAACCAGCTTCCGGTGCTTAATTTCCTCCTTTATCTTCTGCGTGTCCTGCTTGGTTAATTGATTCTTCATCGCTCCTCCACTGCTGAATTTTGTTCAAAATCCTTATACATCAAACTTGGCTGGATACCTTGGTTATTCTGGTATTTCCCGCTCCGGTACAGCTCGTACTCCCCAACGATATCATGGTAATAGATCTGGCATATCTGTACATTCGGATAAATTCGCACCGGCTGTATACAGAAAATCTCCAGCGTCCAATAACCGGCGAAGCCCACATCGCCAAAACCGGCCGTCACATGGATAAACAAGCCCAAACGTCCGGTAGAAGAACGTCCCTCCAGCATTGGCACATACCGGTTCGTATTGGTAAATTCATTGGTTCTTCCCAAATATAGTTTATTCGGCTCCAACAGCAGCCCCTCTTCCGGAATCAAAATCCGTCTCGTCTCGTTCGGCATTTTCATATCCAGCTCGTACTGTTCATAGACCAACAGCTCATTGGCCAGTGACAGGTTATAGCTGTTAGGATTTAACCGGCTTTCATCAAACGGTTCAATAATGATCTCTTTGCCAATATGCTTTCGTATTTCTTTTCCTGATAGTATCATGGAATCTCCTCCCAGACTTCGTTCGTATTATTATAACGCAATCCTTTTCTTTTTTCCACCGGCAAAATCGCTTTTTCGATTTGCCTTTTTCGATTTGTGCCTTCCGTCATTTTTCTGGAAATATTTTGCTGAATAGGAAGCATCAAACTTTTCCACATTACTACTATAAGAAAACGAAATGCAGGCGGAATATTATGAAAAAACTAAAACAATTCTTGTTTCCTTTGCTATGCGGTATACTTTTATATGCTGTACCGGTGCAGGCACATGACTGGGCTACTACCTATCTATATGGAGGCACCAACAGTCAGTACGAAGCTTATGTGAAGAATACCGGCGGCGTCCTGAATAACGTTTGCCCGGATTATTTTGAGCTGAATGCGGACGGAAGCCTGCGCGTACAAAAAATTGACGCTGGCTTTATCACCTCGATGCACAACCAGGGCGTCCGCGTTACGCCTTTCCTTACGAATAATTTTGACCGGGCTCTGGGGATTACCGCAATGAACAACCGGGAAGCGCTGGCGGCCCAAATTGCCGAATGTGTCTATGCTTATAACCTGGACGGTGTTGATATTGACGTGGAAAATCTGAGCGAGCAGCAGCAGGATATCCATACCGACTTCATCCGCCTGCTCCGGGAGAAAATGCCGGATAAACAGATTACTGTCGCAGTAGCCGCCAATCCCTATAACTGGACACTCGGATGGCAGGGCTCCTATGATTACACCTCGCTGGCAAAATATTGTGATTACCTGCTGATCATGGGTTATGACGAATCCTATACCGGCAGCGAGGCCGGACCTGTGGCCAGCAGCAGCTTCGTCGAGAAGTCTATCCAATATGCTCTGAGCAAAACCACCGCAGACAAGCTGGTGCTTGGGATGCCCTTTTATGGACGTTACTGGAAAGAAGGCAGCAGTATCGGCGGCTATGGAGTTACTGCAATGGATATAGAAAGCCTGATGAAAAATTACACTACCACGAAAGTCTATCTGCCGGAGGTCCAGACCGCACGTGTGACACTGACGCTTACGGACAGCGATATTATGCCTCGTCTGTGGGGCGGAAGGGTTCTAACTCCCGGCACCTATGAAATCTGGTACGATGATTTGACCTCTCTCCAATATAAGCTGGATCTGATTGAAAAATACAAGCTGCACGGTTCCGGAAGCTGGGCTATGGGGCAGGAGAACACAGCGATCTGGTCGATTTATCAAGGGTATAAAACGGCAAAGAATACGACTCCCTCTGCGAACCAGGCTCTTATTGAAGAATTTGTTAACCGGCTGTACCGGCTGGTGTTAGGACGGGAACCGGATTCCGCAGGCCTTGCCTACTGGGTGAATCTGCTGAAGACCCAAGCCATCACCGGTGTGGATGCTGCCCATGGATTCTTTATGAGTACCGAATTCACAAACAAGAAGGTCAGTGACAGCGACTATATCGAGCTTTTATATAAAGTACTTTTAAACCGAAGCTCGGATTCTGACGGAAAGGCTTACTGGCTCGGTATCAACGACAGCAGAGTCAGCCGTAAATACCTCCTGGCAGGCTTCGCTAACTCCACAGAGTTCAGACAGCTTTGTGAAAGCTATGGAATCCTGCAGGGAACTTACCGTTCTGATGAGGCCAGGGATCAGAACCAGAGCCTGACCGCTTTTGTTACAAGTCTGTACCGCAGCTGCCTGGGCAGGGAACCGGACGTGGATGGCTTAAACTACTGGACCGGGCGGCTATATTATCAGGGGCACAGTGCCGCCGCCACTGCCCAGGGCTTTTACTTCAGCCAGGAATTTGCATCTAAGAGCAACAATGCGGCCTTTGTGGATGCTCTCTACAAAGGGCTGATGGGCCGGAATCCAGATGCCGCGGGACGGGCCGACTGGCTGCAGAAGCTAAACAGTGGCGTGAGCCGGAAGACCGTCTTTGATGGATTCATTTACTCCACGGAATTCGCGAACCTCTGCAACCGCTACGGGATCCGCAGAAGTTAATAAGGAGGAACTATGAAACGAGTAAAATGGATTGGAATATTAATAATGGGAATCTGCATGACACTGGCCGGCAGCACCTTGGCCGCATCAGACAACCAGTCTGTGTATGAGGATGTAATCGATAAAGGATGGATCAGCGCGGCGGAATTTGATGCCTCAAAACCCCTGAGCCGGGCCCAGGCCATTAAGACCATTCTCCGGATGGCAAATCTCACGCCAATTGAAGGGTATCTGGGAGCATTTTCGGATACTACCAATCACCCGGATCGGGAGTGGATTAATCAGGCCCGCCAGTATGGAATTGTAACTAGTAAAGGGGCAAATCGGTTTCAGCCGGACAGCCCTGTTACAAAGAAGGATTTGATTCTCTGGCTGGACCGGGTGTTTAACCTGCCCGATACGGTAAACTTTCACAGTGAGCAGGTACAAGACACGAGCAGGAAAAGCGATCCGGAGGCATATTATACGATTAATAAATACTTGGCCCTTGGAATTATCACATTGGATGCGGAGCAGGAATTTCACCCGAAGGAGACCTTGACCATGGGCGAATTTTCATTGATTATTGACCGGCTGTCCGGCTCCGGGATCCGGGATTTAGAACCGGCACAATATGAAGGGCAGAAGGCGAAGAGAAAGATATTAGAGCCGCGGTAGGGGGGAAGGGTTTAGAAAGAAAGAGAGATATGAATTCTTGCGTTCCTATGAACCGAATAAGGGGAGAGTACGGGCGAGGGACGTTATCTGCGAACGCAAGTATAGGCTCGATTCCGCTTCGCTGCATCTCGCCCATTCTTGCGTTCCTATGAACCGAATATATGAAAAGGCACCGGGGAGTGCAAGCAGGGTTCTTTCTGAACTATGGGTATTACGAGTTAAAAGCAGGTATAAATACTTGCTTTTTCTTTAAAATAATGCTTCTCATTTATGGGTATTTATGGTATAATGTTAGTACCAAATAATGAATGGAGTGATTTAGATGAAGTATCATGAGACTACAGATTATTCTTTCTTTTTAGGTGAAAATCATTTTGTTTATGACTATCTGGAAGATAATACTACTCTGCACATATTTATTAAATCAAAGCCTCACAGCTGCCGATGTCCAGAATGTGGCGTGGAAAGTGAACAATTACATGCCACCTATGAACGCACATTTCAGGATACACCAATTCGTTGCAAGCAAACCTTTCTCCATGCCAATGTTTATAAGTATGATTGCTTGAATCCGGAATGCGGCTGTAAAGTTTTTATGGAAGATTTACCCTTTGCAAAAGCCTCGCAGGTGCGTACGAACGCCCTTAATACACTGATTCTTGGTGTTTCCATGTTTCTGAGTAACGAGGGTGCAAGCAAAGTCCTCGCACTGCTGGGCATAGAGATCAGCAATGACACCATCCAGCGTTTATACGACAGGATTGAGTTTGTTGATAATCCGGATGTGGAAGAAATAGGTGTCGACGATGTGGCACTCCGCAAAGGGCAGACCTATGCTACTGCTATTTATGACCTGAAAGACCACCATCTGATTGCACTTCTTGACGGACGGGATGGGAAGCCATTAAAGGAATGGCTAAAGAACCATAAAAAAGTAAGACTGGTTGCCAGAGACCGTGCCAGTGCATATGCCTCTGCTATTAGTGAGATCCTGCCGGACTGCGTCCAGGTGGCAGACCGTTTCCATTTGTTGCAGAATCTTCTCGACCGGTTAAAAGATATTTTCAAAGAAGAGGTTCCATCCGAGATAATCATACGCAATCATGAAGTGCTGGAGAAAGCGCCTGAGAAGATATTAAAGGAGAAAGCTCCTGACGAAGAGGTGCTTTCCTCTTTCCATTATGACAATTCCCCTCCCATGAACGCGGATGGCAGCGAGATGGAATTCGATAACAAAAGAAGCAAGCGTAACAGGCCAAAATTCAAAGAGCAGGCTGAAAACAGAAAAAAAAACAGCAGTTAATTCGCCAGATACAGGAATACTGGATGCGGATGGAAAAGAAAAGGATAACGGCAGTTGCAGAAAAATTCGGCATTTCACCACCAAGTGCTAAAAAATACATCAACATGACAGAGGGGGAAATCCAAGACTTGGATATGCCCACGAATTACAAAAAAAGAGTTACTATTATGGATGATTACATCAATATTATTTTTAAAATGCTACGTGACGGAATTGGAGATGATGGGATCTATTTCTATATCCTCAGGCAAGGATACAGCGGAAGTATAAACTCTTTGTGGGAGTACATTAAATGTATAGAGATGAACAACTTTCCGGAAAGGGTTCCCATGAATCCTAAATATCTATTAGAAAGAGCATACCCGGATGATGTGATTGTCATTAAGCGAACTGCCCTGCTAAAATATCTTGTTACCCGAAACCCCAAAATAAAAAAGGATGAAATAGTAGAAAAATACATTTCTATCATAAAAGAAAAATATCCGGCGACCCTGCGGGTAGAAGAAATATTCCATTCGTTCCATGGCGTCATTATGGGAACAGAACCTGACGAGCTTGATAAATTCATTGAAAAATACCAAGAGAGTGAAATTGCGGCATTTTGTAATGGAATAAGAAAGGATATCGCCCCGGTCAAGAATGCGATATCCGATCCTGTAAGTTCTGGATTTGTTGAAGGAAACAACAACAAATTCAAACTTCTCAAACGTATTGTATATGGTAGAAGCGGTTTAGTCAACCTTACAAAAAAATGTAAACTTGCATTTATGCCTCACAGCGAAGATTTTAGCTTGAGTTCCTTGATATAAAATATGCTGGTATTTCACACTTAATACCAGCATACTTATTACACTGTAATACCCATAGTTCAGAAAGAACCGTCAAAGATTAGAAGGGTGGGTTTTTCTATGTACTACTGACTAAATAAAAAGATAAAGGTCAGTAATGCTAGAATGAACATGCCAAATTGCATTACGTCTTTAAAATCAAACTTATTGTTC
>Ga0153924_1000346_pt1 | contig 29942 bp, 31 predicted proteins | sample TSNJ008MetaG_FD_104709 | JGI IMG/M metagenome (GOLD analysis project Ga0153924, IMG submission 104709) | Attine ant fungus gardens microbial communities from New Jersey, USA - TSNJ008 MetaG | ecosystem: Host-associated > Fungi > Mycelium > Unclassified | place: USA: New Jersey, Wharton State...
GAATTTCACCTCGTCAAATGCGAGGGTAGGACGAATCATCTTTTCTCTGGCAAGCTGCGATTCAAGGTCAATCCGTTCGGATTGGCGTTTTTCTATCTGTGCTGTAATAATGTCAACCGCCTTGCCTGCGCTGTGTCACGCAGCCGTAATACTGATGGAATTTACCTGTATGCGATGTACCGCTAAAGCCCGTCATGGCAGCTTTGCAATGTCCGCAAAATAGTTTTGTGATAAGCAAATAATAATCTTCAACAGCCTTTGCTCTCGCAGGGGCTTTTTTGTTTTTCTCCATGAGAATTTGAGCCTACTCAAAGGTTATGTCATCAACTATGCGAGGAATACCATCAGGAATTGCCATATCATTGTATGTAAAAAACCCTTTATAACGCTTATTGGTTAAAATCAATCGGATGGAATTTTTATTATAGGGGTTTCCACGGCTGGGTTTTATCTGATTTTCATTCAGGGAGCGGATAATCTGAGCCATTGTACTTCCGGCGAGATACATTTGTACAGCTTATCTTGTCGGGTGAGATGCAGGCCTTCCTTGACGGTTATAGCCGTTCACAACGCAGTCTTGAAAACAATGTACGAAAGAGCCTTGAAGAGCGCTTCTCGCCCGAACAGGAAAAGGATATCGCAAGAGAATTTATGATGTATGACAGCCAAACAATCCGCCCGACTGAAATCTCATGGTGACAGCCGGGCGGTTCTGCTTTTCGTATTTCTATATGCCCTCCCTTACAAGGTGAGGGGAAATCAGCAGTATGTCACGGCGGATGATTTTAATGCTCAAATAGTAGAAAGCAATGGAATGTCGTTCTTCCGTTTTATTTGAATTTATGCGGATAGAGTGTTATAATTTTGTAGGCTAAGAAATGGAGAGCCGATTAGTTTGTATCATTTCGGGCGATAAAGTGAATGTAGATAATTTATTTTTTACAATGTGGGGGATTACTTTGAACAGGAAAATCGGAATGTACAGCGCAATTATAAATGCCTGTTCCGTTATGGCTTTTGCGTTATGTATGTTGATTGACTTTGATTTCGGAAGCTATCTTGTATGTATGTTTATTGCTTTTAGCTTTGTGCCAATGATGTGCGCTTTTTGCGCTTACAGTACGCGGAAAAATAAGGTTGCAGGGTATACTTCAATGCTTTTTGCAGGGATATATGCAGTAATGATACTACTCGTTTATTTCGCGCAAGTAACGGCTGTGCGGCTTGATGGACTAAATGAACAGGCTTTACAGATCATTGATTATTCAAGATATGGTCTGTTTTTCAGTTATGATTTGCTCGGATATGGTTTGATGGCACTTTCAACATTCTTTGTTGGATTGACGATAACTCCAAAAACAAAATCTGATAAATGGCTAAAATGGCTTTTAATAGCTCATGGCGTGTTTTTTATTAGCTGTTTGATTATGCCAATGCTTGGTCTGTTCAGCGCAGAAATGCAGGGAGCTGATTGGATTGGAACAGCGGTATTGGAATTTTGGTGTGTTTACTTTATCCCTGTGGGTGTATTATCTTTCGTGCATTTCAAAAACAAAGCGTAAAATATTGCAAATTAAAAGGGTGAACGATAATGGCGAGCAGAGAACAAAAAATAGAAAAAATCACACAATTATCACTTAAATACCGCGTATCAACAATTCGTATTTCAACCGCTTGATCTCCAAAAGACATATTTGCCAACTAGTGAAAGCGATTTTGTGCCTGATGTCTACTACTTAATGGAGCAGCCACCCTCTTTATGGGAAAGGGTGAATTGCTTGGACACTCCGGGTCAAGCGGGTCATTTGCCTTTTACTATCCGGAAAAGAATCTATACATTGTCGGTGACCTCAATCAATTGGATAATCCCGCGCTCCCAATTAGATTAGTAATGAGATTAGCTATGTCGATATAGATGTCCAGTCTAAGAACATTATCTTCGTTCGCAATAGTTTCCGAAGTTGATACAGCAATTAGCAGGCATTCCGAGTGTAAAGGCGAGATAGAATCTATTGATGTGGGGGATTGGCTGATGGGGGTTTTATTGCTGCTACCTTTTTTCCTCGTGCGTTTCGGGCTTTTATCCCTGTTGAATACGGAGGCAATAAAACGCGCCGCCTATTTCGCGCCGTTATTGGATAATGAAAAAGTGGCATACTGGCTCTATCAAATTTCTAACGTGGCGATTGTTGTCTGTATGTTTTTTCTTAAAATCAAGTTTGTTCCGATATGGCTATTCTACATGGGTGTGGCCGTGTATGCGGCAGGTATAATATTGCTTACTGTGTCAGTGGTTAACTTTGCTGCTCCGGCTGAAAGCGGAATAAACAAAAATGGGCTTTACAGGGTATCCCGCAACCCCATGTATGTGGCATATTTTGTGTTTTTCATTGGGTGTGCGTTGCTGACGCAATCACTGGTTTTACTTACGTTTGCATTGTTTTTTCAAATAACGGCACATTGGATTATTCTTTCGGAAGAAAGATGGTGTGTTCAGAAATTTGGAAATGATTATCGCCAATACATGGAAAGAGTTAGGCGATATATTTAGCCTACAAGCATTGGTATCTTACCATCACAAAGCCAACGAACGGTTACCGTGCTGTGGCCCGGCTTTGCGCCGATAGGCAAGAACTGATGGATGTTGGCAATTTCGTCATAAATTAATTATCGGCAGTTGAGAATCAAGCTGCGCCGGAGGTCTTATGAAGAAAACACCGGAAGAACTTCAAGCCGCGCTCGATAGAGAAATTGAATATAGTAAAATTCTCAATGAAAAAATTGACCGTTTGCGAGCGCAGCTTAGAAACTCAATAAGCAAAGATGAATATGAGAGAACCATCGCCTGTGTCCAGCGGGAGTATGACCAGAGGCTGTCGGAAATTAATTTGCAGGCGAATAAGTCGGCTCGTTTCGTATTCTTCACGGCTTAATTCGGGATTTCGATGAAGCTGACGGCGGATGTCGATCAGTTCCGGCGTGTATTTTCGCACTGAATCCATCACTTTTTTCGCTCTTACTCGCCCCATGTTTGACCCCTGTCATCATTTTAATAATAACACGATCCGTCTCACGCATGCCTTCTTTTCCTAACATGCCAATGTTACGGATGGTGTTTTCAATTCCTTTTTCTATGATACCGTCTCCACCATAAAACTGCTGACCCTTTTGATACATTTCAAAACCTAAAATCCCGGCATCTACTGCTATTGCAATCTTCGCCGCACAGGAAGATTTTGCCCCATCGCAGATCATACCGGACGCAATTGCCAACGCATTCACCACAGTATGCTTAATCGTCTCTAAGCCACAGCCATGGAGATATGCAATTCCGGCACCTGCTCCAACACCTGCACTGACAGCACCGCAGTACGCAGATAAGCGGCCAATTCCGGTTTTCTGATGCAAGGTCACCAAGTTAGAGATAAGCAACGCCCGATATAACACATCTCGATTCACGCCGAGTTCTTTCGCATATTCAATTACTGGAAGAGAAGCAGTCAGTCCTTGGTTCCCACTGCCTGAATTGATGACAACCGGCAACTCGCATCCATTCATACGCGCATCAGAGCCTGCCGCAGCCCGTGCTTTCGCGCGGACACTGACACTGTCGCCATATGCTTCAAGCAGTACTTGTCCTATATTCGCCCCGTAACTCTGATCCAACCCCTCTTGAGATATCGCTGTATTCATAATAATTTGTTGTTCCAGCACGTCCGCCACATCCCGCAAATCCGCTGTGTTGGCAAAGTTAAAAATATTGTCTATGCTTAAAAGGCTGTAGTCCGGTGTGTCTGGATCGATATCATCTAAAATCGGTTTTTCCAGCAAAACAATATCATCTTTTTGTACGAGAACCAAATTGGTATGCTCGTTGACTGCGCGCACCCTTGCACAATGACCCTGTTTCCATACAGTAACTGTAATATCTAAAATATAATCTGACTCCATCGGCAGCACTGTGATTTCTGTATTTTTCAGATAGTGATCCAAATCTGCTTTCACTGAGTCCGGGATGTTTGAAATCACTTCCAGTTCTTTGGATTCATTGCCCCCCAACACACCAATGGCAACCGCTACTTCAATACCACGACCACCATTTGTATTCGGGACTACCACGCTTTTCACATTCTTGATGATATTTCCGCTTGCTTCCACTTGAATTCGATCCGGGTATTCTCCCAGAACTCCTCGGGCTTTCGCAGCACAATATGCAATGGCAATAGGCTCCGTACACCCCATTGCGGGCACCAATTCACGCTTCAATATCTGCACATAGTTTTGATAAAGGATATTTTCTTTCTCCATACAGCGTTCCTCCATCCCAAAATAAATATAAGAACTTTGAGGGATAAGGAAGCACCCTTGCCCCTCAGGTCATGTTAATTTCGTATGACTAAATCCTTCGCGACATCCTTTTTCAGAGGCTTGATTGTCACATCGCTTCCGTCAAGAACTGTCTCACAGGCTAGACCGGCCTTTCCATTGCACTTTACACCACAACGTCCAAAAATTCCGTGCAGACATGCATTATGTGAGAAAAAACTAAGCGACCCGTCCAGATGGTCCGCGATGTACGTCAGTAAATCCATTACAGTCATACGATCTTCTGCATTTACTGCTACTTCAAAGGTATCATAGTAGGGCTCCTGGTTAAGGGAAGGGTCATATCGAAAGATTTTAGCAAGCATTACTCTTCTTCCATATTCTTCATGCCCAGATCTTCTTCAAGAAGGACTTAGATCGGATGCAAATTTGATTCAGTTCCTTTTCCAGTTCTTCATACTGGGTGATCTCTTTCTCTAGCTTTTCCTGATTGCGAATCGGGCCCAAGGCCGCATCCGTAATCTTCTCAAGCTTCCTGACTAAGGCCCCCCGCTGAAATATCAGAGTTGTTTTCCAGCGATTTCTCCAAGGTGGCCACTGCACTGGTGGGACTCTGATTATCTGTCTCCACCAGACCCTCACCAGCCGCGCAACGGGCAGCGACTTCACCGGCCTTGTATCCCTGGACAATCATTTCTGTTACTGCATCGGCTACGCGATTTGCTCCAAACACTCCGCTGGCAACCTCACCGGCAGCATAGAGGCCGGGGGCACCCGTAAACATCTTTTCATCAATAAAGATGCCGCCTACGCTGTACTCGTTGGAAAGACCAACCTCTAATCGGCGGTTTTTACTTTGATTTCATCCGTAAAGCGCCTGAAATCAAAGTAAAAACCGCCGTTCAGCGCTACAGCATAGACACATTTCAGCGTCCGACATACAACCTGTTCTATTGTGATTGTACTACTTTTGCTGTCTTTGCGCTATATGCATGTGTGCTTGACGGTTCTTTCCAAAATTACAACCGCTAAGTATAACCGGTAGAATATTCAGTTGCATTCTGAATCACGGTGACATAATCATCATAGGTCATTCTCATATAGCCATGGGAGCTGCCTGTTCCATCCTTCCCGTTCTATTTCCTCCAACATAACCCGATAGTACCCTTTCCCGTATATCTCGATAAACTGTTTCAATGCCTTCAGGCAAAGAGCAACTCCGGTATCAGCAAGATGGGCAGTTAGCTCCATGGAAATTTTATGCAGTAAATCCCCGCAATGAAAATTAAAATTGCGGATATATTTTTCTCCAATCTCCTTTTGCTGCACTTCAATTGTAGGGTCCGCATCTTCCGGACGGTGATAGCCCCAATCAAATGTGCAACAGCTATCTCCTGCAGACAGCAGTGAGTGTACAGAAAGCCGATGTATAGATTGATACCCGTTGTATAAATTTTCATCGATGTATTGACAATAGAGCTTCCCGTAAGCCAGAAGCTCGTGCTTCTCCCAGCTTTCAACCCACTCACACCGTTTTACGGTTGTAGTGCAATGAGGTAGATTATATGTCGTGCCTGCTAGCATTTGCCCAGGGTACGATGGCCGCCATTCCTTAAATATAGGATAGGTCTCGCCACAGCAAATAATCCCTTCTTGTTTTGCGTGCCGGGCCATTCTTTTGCCACGTTCCAGTCCATATTTCCTGGTCGCCGCAATCATGGCTTTATGTCCGGCGTCCCCTTGATCCATGGCAAATTTCGCAAGCAGCCCATATAAAACAGCATGATGCTCAATTTGACAAATTTTCTGTTCCATTTCATAGCCTCCTGCCTACACCAGCGCACTGTAACCCTTTGATTTTTGTTGAAATTCTTTTTTTACGTTCTTTATTGCATCCGGATTTGCGATGAGTTCCAAGCCAGTCTCAGCCAGCACCTGAGCGGCAAATGCCATGCCTCTTTCTCCAACCGCATGGCCGGCACAGGCAGTATATTGCCATGTGTGCAGTGCACTTCCCTTCGGGCCGCAGGCCGCTCTAAAATAGCCGGTTGGAATTAGCTGGCTCACGTCAGATATGTCTGTAGAGCCAGTCATATAAGTAACGGCACCAGTCAGCGGAGCAATGGTTTCATCCATAAGGACATCCGATTCACTGCTGATCTGTGCCCCCAGCGTTTGGATAAAGTCTTTTTCATCTTTCGTAAATTCGGGTGCCCCGAGTTCTGTCATAACCCTGTGTATCAGTCCGCACATAGACATATTAACAAGCGTATCGTACCCCCTGGAGAGGAATTTCCATGTGACCTCGGTCGATGTCATAAGGGCCGCGCCCCTGGCAATATCCAAAACCCGACCCATCACATCATCCACAGTCTCCCGCTTTTGCCCTCTGATGAAATACCAAACTCCCGCTTGAGCAGGTACAATGTTGGGGGCCATATCCCCAAGCAAATAGGAATAGTGCATTCTAACGTTTTCCGGGACATGCTCTCTCAGATAATTGACCCCTACATTCATCAGCTCACACGCATCCAAGGCGCTGCGTCCCTTATGCGGGGCCGCCGAGGCGTGGGCCGACTTTCCTTGAAAGAAAAACTGTATCGAGTCCATGGCGAGATAAGACAATTCGCCGCAGTTGTTCTCCATGCCCGGATGCCACGAAAGCGCCGTATCCAGTTCCGTAAAGCAGCCATGACTGATCATCGTTACCTTGCCTTTAAGTATCTCTTCCGCAGGACAGCCATAATATATAATCGTACCTGAAAGATGCCCCGCCGCAAGCGCTTTTGTAAGGGCCACTGCCGCCGCCGCCGACCCAACACCGAGAAGATTGTGTCCGCATCCGTGGCCATTCTTTTCCGGATTTCCACAATAATAGGGCTGCGGCGGCTGATCCAGCTGGGGAAGTGCATCATATTCTCCCAGAAAACCGATACATGGGGTGCCGGAACCCCAGATTCCCCGGATAGACGTAGGCATTCCACCTATGCCGAGCTCTACTTGAAAATTATGTTCCCGCAGATAATCGGCCATAAGCTGCGCAGACTTTACCTCGGTTTCTGCTAACTCGGCGCAATGGAAAATATCAAGGGAGAGCTTTTGGATGCGCTGGATATCTTCCTGCAAATAGGTTTGAATGGTGTGATTCACGGGACACCTTCCTTTCTTCCGGGCAATTCAAGCGGCCTTTCTGGCCTTGTAATAATTGATCAGCTGACATACCGTGGGATACAGTAAAGAAAAAATTGACGCAACAATAAAGAAGAGAGAGATGGGGCGTGTAAAGAAAATAGCATAGCTACCGCTGGCCATTGCAATCCCTCTGCGCAGGTTGCTCTCCGCAAGGCTGCCTAAGACAATTGCAATTACCATTGGGGTAAGCGGAATGTCAAGCTTGTTCATCAGATACCCGATCAGACCAAAAAGAATGGCCAGCTTTACATCAAAAATGCTGTTGTTGCAGGCATAAGAGCCAATAACACATAGGGTAACCAGAAGGGGGATGAGTAATGCGGTCGGAATTTTGGTCACATTGGCAAACACCCGGACAAATACCTTTCCTTGCAGCATCATAAAAAGATTGATTGCGATCATGCTGAACATGATGGTGTATACAATCTCAGGTTGACTTCCAATCAAGCCGGGCCCCGGCGTAATTCCCTTCATCATAAATGCGCCCAACAAAATCGCCGTTACAGTGTCTCCCGGAATTCCCAAGGTCAACAGTGGAATCAGCGTGGCGCCGGTGACACCGTTGTTGGCTGATTCTGCGGCTGCAACGCCCTCATAGCTGCCATGTCCGAATCGTTCTTTCTCTTTCGAGGAGCGCTTCGCCTCATTATAGGCGAGAAAGGACGCCGTTGCTGCGCCTGTTCCGGGAACTGCACCAATAAAGGTTCCAATCAGGCTGGAGCGCAGAAGATTGGGCCACATCTTAAAAAACTGCTTGTTTTCAATTCCTTTATTGGAAAACTCAATCATTTTATCCGGGGGTCTGACCACAGATTTGGCCTTGCTCAATATTTCGGTGATGGCAAACAGGCCCACCATTGCTGAAATAACGCCGATGCCGCTGAGCAAATCCGTTATGCCAAATATGAATCGGTTCGTCCCATTGATCGGATCCATTCCGACACAGGAGACCAGCAGCCCCAACATACCGGAAATCAGGCCCTTAATCTGATTTTTCCCACTGACGCTGGAGATGATGGTCAAGCCAAAGAGCGCCAGTGAGAAATATTCAGGGGCCGCAAAGCTTAATGCAAAGCTCGATATTTTTTCTGCAACCAACAAAAGAACCAGTGCACTGACCACTCCACCAAAGACAGATGCTTTTAGCGCTATGTCAAGTGCAACTCCGGCCTTTCCTTGTTGTGCAAGGGGATATCCATCCAGGGTGGTGGCCGCAGAGGCCGCTGTACCCGGTGTCTTAATCAGAATAGCAGTGATCGAGCCCCCGTAAATCCCACCGCAATATACGCCTAATAACAACACGATGGCAGTAATGGTATCCATTCCAAAGGTCAGCGGCATCAATAGTGCTACCCCCATCGTTGCAGACAGCCCGGGTAACGCACCAATGATGATGCCCACAAACAGGCCTGCATTGATAGCAATAAACGTCTTGAAGGTGAAAAGTTGCGCCAGAACTGAAAATAAAAGTTCCATATACACCCCTCCTTATGGTATCCGAACATGCAACAATGTGCCAAATATATAATGCAGCGCCAAGGTAAAGAGAATAACAGTGGCGTAGTAGTACCACTTTCTGCATTGATAAGCAATGAGCAGCAAAGTACAGCAAAGCATGCTGGACAGCAAATATCCAAGGGGTTCCAAAAGCAACCCAAATAAGGCAATCACCAGAAAGGTTGCAATCACGCAAAAGCCTTCTGATTTAAGAGCCTTCTGTAAATTGAACGCTTCTTTTGGCGGCTTGGATCCACTTGCAAGATTGGATTCTTGAGCCGTCTTCGCATTCTTTTTGTCAGAATGTTCTTCGATATAAGTTTTCAACAATAGTGCTGCCCCGAGAATGACCAGCATCCATGACGCAAATTTAGGAAAGGTATCCGGGCTGGTCAGATTCAGCGCATCCGAGGTAACCACCCAGTTCGGTATAATAAGGAATATCATCGCAATCCCGAATAGGGCGGCGCCAAACCCGGTTACTTTATCCTGTTGTCTCTTCCCCATATCGAACACTCCTTTTTCCATTCATCAAAAAATCTCTCCTTTGATTCCGCCCCCCTTCCGTTACGACAATCGGAAGGGGGGCACGCAATATTCCTGACGCTACTTTACGGCCAATCCCGCAGTCTTAAGCATCTCATGGGTGCTTTCGATTTCGGGCAAAAGCTTGTTTAAGAGGTATTCCTTATCCCAATCCCCGCACACTTCAAGATTATATCCGGTTACAAAGGTCTGCCACTGCTCATCCTGATAGGCCTCTGTCACGGCATTGAACCAGAAGGACTCAACCTCTTCCGATGCGCCCCCCGGAAGGGCCAAGAACTTAAATATGGTCAAGTCGACCTCAATGCCCAGTTCCTTCAACGTAGGAATATCTTTAAACCGGTCGAAGGTGGATCGTTCGGAGGCAATCAAAGCCAGCGCCTTTACCGAGTTGTTTTCCAACAGACCCGTAGCTTCAACATAGTTTGCGGTACACATAGTGATGTGCTTGCCCAGCAGGGCGGTAATTGCTTCCGAATTGCCGGAATAGGGGATGCTCTGACTGTTCGTCAGCCCTGCCTCCTGCAAAAAGAACGTTTGGGTTAAGTGTCCGATTCCTCCATTGCCTGAGTGTCCGTAGGTAATGGTTTCATCGTTGTTTTTGTAGTACGCAATCAGCTCATCCAGGGTATCATAGGGCGCGTCTGCCGGAACAATCAAAAGATTGGGTTCTAGATTCAGTCCAATAAAAGGAATAAAGTCATCAATGGTGTACTCTACATCGCGCAAAAATGGTTGGGTGCTGAATTGTGAGTTGGAAATCATTGCAATACTATAGCCATCTGCTTTTTCTGTCATAAACTGAGTGGTTCCGACAACACCGCCGCCGCCCTCGCGGTTGACGACATTGACATTTACACTCAGCTGGTCACTCAACACTTCCGCCAAGCACCGAAGGCTCAGATCCGTGGCTCCACCAGCTGCATAGGGGCAGAAGATCGTAACGTCTCCCGTTGGTTTCCAGGTCGTGTCTCCAGACTGCTGTGGTTGAGATGTACCGCTATTGGGGTTGTTGCCGGAATTGCTACAGGCTGTGGTAAGAATGACCAATGCAGCAACCAAGAACAGGCTAATACGCTTTTTCATAATAATCCTCCCTATAAAATAAAATTGATACAACAACTTGATTCTTCCACAGAATTATGCGGATCTTCCATCAGACAGGTGAATCACCAGATCACGTATGACTACTTGATTGGGGATAGGCGCAATGTGCAGCACCTCATACGGCGTCACAAGCTCTGTACAGACCAGGCAGACCTTCCCGTTGACCAACATCATACACCGGGCACAGATCCCATGATTACACATACTGTGGCGGTAGTACGCCAATGTTGGGTCTTGTTGATCCGAAATTACCTGCAATACGTCCATCACTGTCATACTTCGGTCACTTACATCTACTTCGTATTCTTGTTCCCATTTTTTTGAAAGATCAGGATCGTACCTTGATATTATTACAACCATTCTCAATCCCCCTTGTATAATAAATTTTTGACAAGAGCACCGTATAAAAACTTATTATCTTATGCGATACGTGGAATAATGAGTGTAACAGGCAGCGCGTGCGGTCTTTCCTCCTTATCATGTCAGCGTTAGCAATTGACTCCTTATCATGTCAGCGTTAGCAATTGACTCCTTATAGCCGCTCTCTCAGTCAAAATTAATCTTGAAACTACGATCATAATTTAATTGCGGGTCAGTAAAATATGAAATAATATCCTCTGACAAGCCGGAAGGGGGCTGCATCTTTGTAATCGTTGGCTTGCAGGTTGTCATTTCCATTTCTTCTCCGCGCCTCTTGAACTGATAGTGATGGAGATACTGATCGTGATTTACTTCAGGATAATCCTGACGAATATGACAGCCCCGGCTTTCCCGGCGCTCCAGTGCTGCTTTCAGTGCTGCTTCGTCACAGATGAGCATATTTTGCGCCTGCATTGCCCGCATCCATTCAAAATTATAGGCACGGCTTTTGGAGCTTACCGTCAAATTTTGCGCTTTGCCCTTCATTTGTAACACCTGATGTAAGGCCTCTGTGATCCCGGCTTCATCACGGATCACCCCCAGCCCTTTGTCACATGCTTGCTCCAGCGCATTGTAGAATTCAATTGCATTGGGGCCATCTGTATGTTCAAAGTACTTTAGCATATCATCAACAATATCATTCACTTGAAGTGGATCGGAGGCTAATTTTTGATTTTGTTTGCAGTATTCCGCCGCTACTTGTCCGGCCTTCATCCCATGAGCCAGCATCTCAATCAGTCCGTCTCCAATTCTGCATGCCCCAAAGGTGCCGGCGGTCACCTCACCCGCGGCTAACAGGCCGCGGACATTTGTTTCCATTTTCTCGTTGACTACGATGCCGCCGATTGAGTACTCAATACCCAATCCAACCTCAATTGGCTCATCATTAAAAATCATTTCCTCGATTCGCTTCATGCTTTCGCCCTTATAATATCCCTTTTTATGCCACAGCGCAAAGCGTTTATAGAAGCGATCGAAGCCAAGTCGCTTTTCCTCTTGCGTTGCTTGGGAATAGTCCCAAAAGGCTCCACCGTGGGGACCGCCACGCCCTTGCGCGACAGCATGCCCCATATAAAAGCAGTTTACAATTTTATTTAGCTTGCTCTCTGTACTAAGCCGTTTTGCAGTGTCGGAAATAACAATTTCGTTCCCGTTCTTATCTGCCAGGCGGTGGGGAATTCTCCGAAAGATATACGGATAAATGGAACCTGTCATATCCTCTGGAACAAGTGCGGTGGGGAATGCCAGCATAAACTCCATGTCTGATAAAACGGCCCCTGCCCGGTAGGCCATTGCCTGGCCATCACCCGTCATATCACTGACTGTGTTCTTTAGCGTCAGCGGCTGGTACCCGCCAGTTCCTAATACCACAACTTTTGCATTGACCTGGATCAAATCCCCGCTGTAGACATGAAATCCGATGGCACCGGTAATTGTGTTATCCTTATACAATACATCGGTAATGATGGTATCTTCCAATACCGCTACTTCCGGAGTTTCCTTTAGTCCCTGGATTAGTGGACGGGTAAAATGGAGACCGGACGCCTGCCAGCCGCAAGGCTGAATCGGTACGAATTTGCACCCCGCTTTTGCACCCCAGTTCAGATAATCCTTTAAAGCGAGAGGTGCATCGTTTACATACTGATCCACAAGATTTTGCTCCGCTAAGTAGAAAGACTCCTTCACCAAGCAATCAAATAGTTTGTCTCTGGTGAAACTGGGATCTGCGGTCTCAATTCCGAGAATCTCCTTGCCGCTCTCACCATCGATTCCACACCCTCCTCCGGCCATAATTGCGTTGCCGCTAAATCCAATTTTGCCCTTAGATACAAGCGTTACGCCTACGCCTTCTCGTGCAGCAAAAATAGCCGCCATCACACCGGCACCCGAACCACCGACCGACAATACATCCGTGTCAATGATCCGCGTGATTTCTTTATGCATGCTTCCGCCTCCCTCATCCATGTCGTATGTTCCTTATATCTGGACTATATCAAGAAGCACCGGGATAAAACAAACAGGAATTCCGCACCTTGCCACAGGAAAACGCCTGTGGCAGCTCATATCCGTTGTGAAAATGCTTCACCAGAAGAAATATGACAACTTTTTTTGCAAAGTCTCCAGAGATTTCCTCGCAAAAACATGCATAGATCCATTGGACTTTCCACTCATTTCCCTGTATGATATAGACAAGGATGGTGGTTCAATTGAATTTTCTTGATTTGCACTATTTTTTGACAACCGTAGATGAGATGAATATCACAAAAGCCGCAGAGCGGTTATTTATTACGCAACAGTCTCTCAGCGGACGGATTGCGAAATTAGAGCAGTATTTCGGCGTGGAGTTATTTGACCGAACGGCGTCTTTATCTTTGACAGAATCAGGCGCCTGCCTGGCCAGAAGAGCAAGGCAGATTTTAGACCAAAAACAGGAATTGGAATCTGAAATGAGAGATATCAAGGACTCAGAAAACAACCAACTTTCCATTGGAATCTTGAGTGACCGGGGAACCATTATTCTGCCAACAATTGTCTCAAAATTCAGGGATGCGTTTCCCGATGTTAAACTGAACCTATTTGAAACCACCACTTCGAAAATATCCGAGGCGTTGAATAGCGGTCTTGCAGATTTAGCAATTGGATTTCCAATTGAGCAAGACGGGGTTCGCTCCATCACAATATACCAGGAGATCTTTGTCGTGGTGGTGCCATTGTCAATCTTTGAAGATTATTTTACGCCCGAAGAACAGCAGAATATGGTGCGGCAAGAATCACTGCCAATTGATGTATTTCACAATTGCCCCTTTCTTGCATATAGTCAATCCACATGGCTCAAGCACCTCTTCGAGGAATGTTGCAGTAATGCTGGAATTACGCCCCAGATCGTCATGGAAACTTCAAACTTTATGACCAGAATTGCCCTTTGTTTTTCAGGCTTTGGAATCATGTTTGCGGCACAATCATTTTTCAATGAAAACACGCATCTATTGGATCCGGTACAACGCTCCAAAGTAAAAATTTTTAAAATTGATTCTTCAGATTTCCGAAAAGACATATCGATTAATTACCTCTATAAGAAATATCAAACCAGATCATGTAAGGAATTTATTCGCATCGCAAGAAAGGCCTTTGAAACAGTAGAATAAATGTAAGCGTTAAGTTGGTTTTTTCTAAAATTAGTTGAAGTCATTGATAATGGGATAACAATAAGCACTTGTTTTTTAAGGAGAGGGAATCGGCAGCGACCACCCATAATGCGTTTGATAACTTAGGGCGATGGCACAGTGGCGCTTCTGTATGAATGGACCTTTTTCCAGTCTCATGCTCGAATGCCTCAGTGCCCCGTCTTTCATCCATTCTGTTATTAATTTATAAAATTGATTTTCGTGAACCTCAGATCCACCCTCTTGACAAAACTCTTTAAGAGCGCTAATGTATTCATGCAGCGAGAACTGATAAGACATGGATACGATTGATAAGGCTTACACGTTGAGGGGACTTGACGCTGTGAGCTTTTTAGTTTCAAAAATATATGGCTACAACTTGCACCTTGAAAACCGAATATGTAAAAGGAGCGTTATGCCGGAAAAATCCTTTGCAATCTCTAAGCGCGAGGTTGAAATCTTAGCTCGCAGATTACTCCCCGAAATTAAAAAGGAATTTGAAAAGTGGAAGGCTGAACGAGAGTATAACAATCAAACGGTTGAAACGATAGAATAGGCGGCAAACAACAACAGGGGCATCGCTTTTCACGATGCCCCTGTTGCCTTTTAATAGCTAAAGTGATATGCTGATGACAAATCCATTCGGCAGATAAATAAGGTTTGTATTTGGGGCTATTTGGCGCACCAAACCCATATAATCCGAACCAATCCCGGCAGTTCATTCCTGTCGGTGACGGGTTCGGATTATTATTTTAGTTCGACTATGATTTCTTCCCAAATGGCGTGAAGCAACGCCCGGGATCAAAGCCTAGAGGCCTGCGAAAAAAGCGAAAACTTACATAAACAACCAAGGGGCGGCGGCATTGTAATGATACCGCCGCCCCTTGGCGTTAATCCTTTGAGTTCCTTTCCACACCACTCTTTTCCGCTTCCTGTTGCGCCTTCCACTCGACAAATTCTTTCTGTCCATCCTCGCTCTCGAAAAAGGCGAGAATATCCGGCATGATGCAGTGAGCGATGGCTTCAATTTTGTACCGCGGAATATGGTATTATTGATTAGTTTTTTGCGTCTGCCAAAACCATACCTCCATGTTAATTTTTTAAAGTACAACGCTTCCGAAGAAGCAATGATTTATCGAATCCTATCAATCCTCCTATCGTTGTTGCATCGGTGGCCTCTTCTGCGGCGCGGTACGCTGCCCTGTATTCGCTAACGTATTTTTCTTTTGTTCGCTCGTGGTGGGATTTCAGAGCGCCCGCTCCGACTTTTTGTTTGGCGAATCGCACAATTGCATATTGTGGCATTTTATTCTCCTTGTTTTCTTATTGTCATCTGTCGCCCGCGCTTAGATTTACTTTAGTCATCACGTTTCTGCGGTGACGGTGACAGGTGACGATAGAGCTGTCTCTTGCAAGTTGATAGACTAGCTCTAATTAAATTATCGCACAAAAAATGCAATTCCAGTTTTCTTGCGGGAACTGCATTTCCGTTAAAGTCTATAGTTAAAAATTGCAAAATCACAATTGTATGGTAAAATATAGTAGAGAGGATGATGTCATGTATTTGCCCGGAACGATAGGAGATCGTAATACAGATGCTAAACCGCTTGCTGGAGCACAAGAGGTTTCCATATCTATTGCACCTGATAAAAACCTATTTTGAAGATACCATCGCAGCCGGTATTATGGCACGAAATGATTTGATCAACGCAGCAACGGCCACATTGGGTGACTTTATGAATGGGAATTCTGAACATAAAACAGAAGCGAAATAAGATATTCGTTTGTTGAAATCGCAAAAACTGGGTGAACATGAGGCTGAGACCGAAAAACTCAAAAATACATTTTTAGCCATTCTGCGAGATATTAAGAAAGACATGGATGCTGGTGAGGTTCCGGGTACGATTGCCCCGGCGAATTTTACGCGGCAAATCCGGGAGCAATTGGCGCTGCAATCACCAAAGGAAATCAAGGCGGCAGATGTGGCAGCGATAGTAACGCAAATGGTTGGACAAGCTATTACCTGGATGAGGAAAGCGTGGAATTGTTCAGGCGGTTCGTATCGCAGGGATTGAAGCAATCGGAAGACAAGTGGGAAACTAAGGAAAATCAGCAAGAAGAAATGGAAAGAGGGTTCAGCCTTGATATGAATAAAGTACTTTTGGTTGAAGACGACACGAATATATCAAAGAACTTATCTTATTTACTTTCCACTGAAGGGTATTCTGTCGTGCTTGCAAACACGCAAAAGGCGGCGCTTGAAAAAATTGAAAATGAACATTTTGATCTGTTGATACTTGATATCTCACTCCCCGATGGCAATGGCTATGTCGTATGTACCGCGGCCAAGAGAAAAAACGATGTTTCGATCGTCTTTCTGACCGCTTCTGACGATGAGCTTAGCGCCGTGACGGGGCTTGACCTCGGTGCTGATGATTATATCGTTAAGCCGTTTCGCCCGATGGAGCTTCTCTCGCGTATTAAAAGCGTGCTCAGAAGAAACGGCAAAGCGGAATCGGTTTTTGATATGGAAGACCTTAAAATTGATTTGCTTCGCGGTACGGTTTATAAAAGCGGCAGAGAGCTATTTCTGTCAGCACTGGAATATAGGCTGTTGCTTGTGTTTGCAAATAATCACGGCATTGTGCTTTCAAGGGACAAGCTGCTCGGCGAGATATGGGACATTGCAGGCGGATTTGTAAATGATAATACCTTGACGGTCTACATTAAAAGGCTGCGCGAGAAAATCGAGGATGACCCGCAAAACCCGTGTATCATCAAGACCATACGGGGACTCGGGTACAGGCTGGGAGAATCATAATGGCACTTTTCAGGAACAGGGAGATAAAAAAATTCACGTTCTTAATGGCCGTGATCTGTGCAATAGCCATAATAACAGGATTTTTGATCGGAACCATAACTGGAATACTTACGGCAATATTATGCGGCATATTCTGTGCGGTCTTCTTTGTTTTTACGAAAAGGCGGTATAAGGACATTGCTTTTTTTATGCGAACAAATCGATATTGTCCTGCACGGAAAGGATATATTTGATATCAATATATGTAATGAAGGAGAGCTTTCCATTCTCCAGAGCGAAATCCATAAAATGACCGTGCGGCTCAAAGAACAGTCGGATTTGCTGAAAAAAGAGAAAGTATATCTTTCGGATTCTATGGCGGATATTGCCCATCAGCTCAGAACGCCACTGACATCTATCAATATGATTGTGTCGTTTCTCGGGCAGCCAAATCTGGAGCCCCAGTGGCATATGGAGCTCATGCACGAACTTCAAAGCCTGCTGTCGCGGATTGACTGGCTCATCACAACATTGCTCAAGATATCCAAAATTGACGCTGGAACTGCCGTCTTTCAAAGGGAGCCCATGCCTGTCAAAACTTTGCTGCAAAAAGCTGTCGAGCCTTTTTTGATTTCCCTTGAACTCCGCGACATCAAACTTAAAGTAGACGGTGATGAGGAAGCCCATTTTACCGGCGATTTGCAATGGACATCGGAAGCCGTTGGCAATATCATCAAGAACTGTATGGAGCATTGCGAAGGCGGCGGGTTGATCGATATTGAGTATGCAGAAAACGCACTATTTACTGAGATTATCATCAAAGACAATGGCGATGGGATTGATATGGAAGATCTGCCGCATGTTTTTGAGCGTTTTTATCAGGGGAAGAACGCGAGAGACACCAGCTTTGGAGTTGGCCTCGCGCTTTGCCGTATGATACTGTCTTTACAGAATGCCACGATAAAAGCGGCAAACAATGCAGACTATGGAGCTTGCTTCACGGTGAAGTTTTACCATCAGGTTGTGTAACCCTGAAAGTGACAATTCTGTTATATGGAAGTCACCGAAGCGTCATTTGGTGAGGATACAATAAGGGCACAACCGAATGATGGAGGAATCGTGATGGAAATCCTTAGAGCAGACAATTTATGTAAAACATACGGGAAAAACGAAAACCTTGTTAAAGCGCTTGACGGGGTATCTTTTTCCGTGGAAAAAGGTGAGTTTGTGGCCATTATCGGGCCGTCCGGCTCGGGGAAGTCCACGCTCCTGCATATCCTTGGCGGCGTGGATATGCCCACGGACGGTAAGGTATATGTGGACGGCAAAGATGTTTACGCGCAGAATCCAGAGCAGCTCGCCATTTTCAGACGCAGGCAGGTTGGGTTGATTTATCAGTTCTACAACCTCATTCCCGTGCTCAATGTCGAGGAAAACATTACGCTCCCGGTTTTAATGGACAACCGCAAGGTCAACCGGGAACGGTTGAATGAACTGCTGCATACGTTGAGCCTGACCGACCGCACTCAGCATCTCCCCAACCAGCTTTCTGGCGGCCAGCAGCAAAGGGTGTCGATAGGTAGGGCGCTCATGAATGCGCCAGCCATTGTACTTGCCGATGAACCTACCGGTAACCTTGATAGCAAAAACGGGCAATACATTGTTGAGCTTTTGAAACTGAGCAACAAAAAATATAACCAAACGCTGATCGTTATCACCCACGATGAAAATATTGCCATACAGGCCGACCGGATTATCAGCATCGAAGACGGAAAAATCTCCAAGGATGAGGTGATCCGCAGATGAATGTTTTTAGCAAGGTCACGCTAAACAGCCTGAGAAAGAACCGTATCAGAACTATTGTCACCATAATAGGGGTGATTTTATCGGCGGCTATGATAACAGCCGTTACCACCTTCATTTCTTCATTACAAAACTATATGATTCAAAATGTGATCTCCACTGATGGCGACTGGCATGTGGAGTTTTTGAGCGTTGATTCCGCCTTCATCCATGGATTATCCATGGAAAGCGAAGTGGAGGCTGCGGCCGTTAGTCAGAATATCGGCTATGCTATGCTGGAAGGCGGCCAGAATGAGAATAAACCTTATCTGTTCGTGTCCGCCTTTGACGATAAAGCGTTCGCCCAAATGCCACTGACCCTGCTCGCCGGGCGGCTACCGGAAAATGACGGCGAGATTATCATTTCTGATCACATTGAGAACGATGCAGGCGTGAGCTACAAGATAGGCGATATACTGGTGCTGACGCTCGGCGACCGTATGCTGGAAGACGAAAGATTAGGGCAAAACAATGCCTATATGCACAACGTTGATGAAGACGAAACCACGACAGAACAATTTGTGCCCAGGGATACAAAAACCTACACTGTCGTGGGCATATGCGCAAGGCCAAGGTTCGAGAACTATTCCGCGCCGGGCTACACCGTCATCACAAAGATGGATACCCTGGCTTTGAGCGGTACTGATGAGGTGAATGTCTTTGTCAAGCTAAAGCAGCCTTCAAGGGTATATACGTTTTCCGAATTGGCCTCCGGCGGCTACGGCTATACCTATAACAGTGACCTGCTTCGGTACATGGGCATCTCGCAGGACGACACTTTTAATACTGTTTTATATAGCCTTGGCGGCGTTTTGATTGCACTGATTATGGTTGGCTCCGTTTTGCTGATATACAACTCATTTTCTATCTCGGTCAGCGAGCGTACGCGGCAATTCGGTATCTTGTCTTCCGTGGGTGCAACTGGGAGGCAACTCCGAAAGTCCATATTGTTTGAAGGCGCCTGTATCGGACTCATCGGCATTCCTCTTGGCATACTTGCCGGTGTCGGCGGTATTGGTGTGACGCTTTCACTGACCAGCGGCATATTTGAAAGCATGTCCTCTACCGGCGTTCCGATGGCGCTGTCAGTATCCATACCCTCGATAATAATCGCTGGGGTTGTAGGCATTGTCACCATACTGATTTCGGCATATATCCCTGCAAGAAAAGCTGCAAAGCTGTCGGCTATTGATGCCATTCGTCAGACAAGCGACATTAAAATCAGGGCGAAAAAAGTGAAAACCTCACGGCTTCTACAAAAGCTCTTTGGCCTTGAAGGTGCGTTAGCGTTTAGAAACTTCAAAAGGAACAGAAAAAGTTACCGCAGCACGGTGATTTCGCTGTTTGTCAGCATTGTGCTGTTCATATCGGCGAGCGCCTTCGGCATGTATCTTCAAAGCGGCGTGGAAACAACGGTCAGTGAATCCGGATATGACATTATGTTTTCATACAGTGAACGGACGGAGGGAGAATCGTTCCGGCTATATGAAAAGCTGAGAACCGTAAACGGCGTTTATGAAAGCGGATATTATAAATGCCTTATTTATGTGGCGGAGCTTCCGACAGACAAGTTAACTGAACGGTGTATTCAATATTACTTTGGAGATACGCCGGCGCAGGATGAAACATCTTCGATAGTCGCGGCTTTATACCTTGTTGACGATGTAACCTATTCAGGTTATGTGAAAGAACTCGGGCTTGACCCGCAGGTATTTGGCGGTGCGGATACCGGCAGCATGATCGCAATGGCGAAGATAAATGCATACGACCCTGAAAATGGGCGGTATGTGTCGTTTGATATGCTGCAGGGCGGCCTGCCTCCGTCCTTTCCGCTTACGGAGCCATCTGAATCGCCGGATGGAACACCATTTAGGAAGGATATTGCCATTTCCTATTTAGCCGATAAGATGCCGGAAGCTATTTCGGAATCCCGCGGCGTGGGGTTTGTCATTTTCGCCCCCTATTCGTTAAATGAACAGTTCGTATCCAATGAGGCACAGAATCAGGAAATGACATTTACGTTTCTGTCCAATGACCCCGGCACATCAGCAAAAGAGATGAGCGCGATCCTAAAAGATATGGACATTTTTTCCGGATACAGCTTGTATAATGTCGCCGAGATACAGGAGTCAAACCGTAATATAATTCTGCTGGTCAATGTATTTTCCTATGGCTTCATCATATTGATTTCGCTGATTACCATCGCCAATGTGTTTAACACGGTTTCCACCAATATAGACCTGCGCAGACGCGAATTTGCCATGTTAAAATCGGTGGGCATGACCGATGGCGGCTTTAACAAAATGATGAACTTCGAGTGCATATTTTACGGATTGAAATCATTGCTATATGGACTGCCGGTGGCATTCTTCATCACCTATTGGATCTATCGAAGTGTAATGGAAGGAGCTGACGTTTCCTTTACATTGCCGTGGCTGAGTGTTGGAATCAGCATTTTCAGCGTGTTCTTTGTCGTATTTGTCACAATGCTATATTCAGTAAATAAGGTCAAAAAAGAAAATACTGTGGACGCACTCAGAAATGACGTCTTATAGATTAAAAGGAGACAGATAGCAAATCGGTTATGTGATTGACGCAGAAGTCTTAACTACAACAGTGTCCAGCTTATGCTCAATTTCCGCACCGAGCTTCCCGATTCGTGTTTTTCTTTGATGTTTGCATTCATGCCTACGGAATCCTGCTTCATTCCTTTGTTCCCTGACATATCAAAACCTCCTGTCGTAGCTATCCTACAACAGGAGGCTTTTTATCGCAATGTCCGTTTAGGGGGGCGGTCTACCCTTAGGCGAACCCTCTGGTTTGTCCAAGGAAATTGTTATTTTGGTGTCCTGTGCGTTAATTTATCGTTCATTGGTGATTGTGGGTCAAAACACATCTCAATCTGCCAATTGGTTGCAAGCTTGTCCCCTTTTTATTTGCACATTTTAATTGTACGTCATCACAAAGTTCAATCAGACAATTGCCTACCGATCCATAGTACAAGGAATTGACGAAGGCGAACATGAAAGGCTTGCCATATTCAAATTGGCACAGCCTTGGTAACAAGGGCAGCCTTTCCGCATACAATATTAAAAGAGCCAAGAAAGGAAATGGGAGCAACATGTATAATGATTATTATTATAATGGAAATAATCAAAGGAATAACGCAAACATGCGCCAATTATATCCATCTGTCGCAATCACGGATTACGGCCCAAACCCGTTCGTTGTGGACATAAGTAAAGCTACAGTGCACAACAATACATTCCGTACTGCTTTATGGACGGGGAACCATTTACAACTTACATTAATGAGCATTCCTGTCGGAGGGGACATAGGATTGGAGATGCACCCGAATGTGGATCAGTTTTTGCGCATGGAAGATGGCCAAGGGGTAGTTCAAATGGGGGACAGCAAGGATCATTTATATTTGAGGCAGCCTGTGTTCAATGATTTCGCCATTTTTATACCTGCCGGGGCATGGCATAATTTAACCAACACGGGAAACAAGCCGATTAAGCTGTACTCCATTTACGCTTCGCCCAATCATCCATGGGGTACTATCCATCAGACAAAGGAAATTGCGGAAGCCATCGAACATTAAAGTAGTGATAGTAAGGGCAACAAAAGCTTGTGGTATCGGCCATCGGCCAAGCAGCGCAAGTGCTGTTCGTGATGGCACATCCTTATTATAAGTGGAGTATATGAGATGATGTTTGCAACGGCAACAGGGCGGCAGGCGCCGCCCTGTTCAGCGTGTCAAAAAAGTGGCGCAGCCACTTTTTTGAGGGGACGAAGGCTCCGAGTGCACGCAAGTACGCGCACTCACTCCTTCGGAATTCGCACACTTCCTTGCGTGAGCAGGGTCCTTTCCCAGGTACACGCCCCCGGAAAGGACAGATTCCATTTTATTTCCGCCATTCGGCGGGAACTCTGCGAGGCAATTGGCTGTCAAAAAAACTTTTTTTGACAGCCTGAACAGGGCGGCAGGCGCCGCCCTGTTTTTTGGATTTTAGGGGTGAAAAGAGATACGAGAAATCGACGGGACAATGTCTGGCGTATCAGTAAAATATCCCTCTATTCGGCAAAAGCGTTTCAATCCGCTACGAATGGGCTGGCTGCAATTTAATTGAGATGATTATCGTTTTTACCCTTTTACAGCATACCTCACCCGGTTTGCCATCGTGCCAAAGGGGATGGGCGCAACGCGCACGGTTAAATAAGTCTCTATCATCCTGCCGTACACGATGATAAAGACACAAAGCGACATCGCCTGCATGGCAAGCCTAAGCATGGAGGATTCAAGATACAGCCCCGCATCATTCCATCGCTTCATCGCTTCAAGTGTCGCTTGTAGGGTATCCAGCACAAACTCCGCGTTCATGCTGCCGGTGATGATGCCGGAGCTTTGGTTAATGACATGCTGCGCCACATCGAACACCGCCATCACGATATTGAATGTATTGGAACGGATCAGGATCGCTGCCGCCGTTTTGAATGTCCACTTAATAAACATCTATGTGTCTATGTCAGAAGGATTATGTCAAGGGTGTTTTTCGAAAAAGGAAAAAAATAAGGCCACGGCGGTTATTCCGTGACCTTCTCGGCTCTACTAATGCTCTATTTTCTCTGAATCTATCAGAGCTTGAAATCCGACAAAACTTAAACCGCAGTTACTGCCTGGTCATGTCAATGGGGTTCATATGCACCATGCAATGCTTGACGTTTGAGAACCGCTTTTCGATGGCATCGTGAACCTGTTGTGCTATATCGTGGGCCTCATAAAGTTTGGCCTCGCCATCGATACTAATTTCCAGATCCACATATATTTTGTCGCCAAACAGCCTTGTTTTGATCTGGTCAATTTTCATGACATCTTTCTGCGCTAAAATTGTTGTACACATTTCTCCGATCACTGTGTCGTCACAGGCTTTATCGGTCATTTTACCTATAGAATCCATAAAGATGGATATCGCTGCCTTTACGATGAAGAAGCAAATTACGACACTCGCCACGGGATCAAGAACAGGAAAACCCAAGCGTGCGCCGAAAATGCCGATAAAACTGCCGATTGAGGACAGCGCATCCGAACGGTGATGCCAGGCGTCAGCCATGAGTGCGCCGGAATTAACCTTATTTGCCGCCGCCCGTGTATACCAATACATTGCTTCTTTGATGGCAATTGATACACCCGCAGCCACAAGCGCCAAAACTCCGGGAACAGCCAACTCGCCATAGTTTCCAGCAATAATTTTTCGCACACCTGTATAACCGATGCCTACTCCGGTTGCAAAGAGGATTACCGCCAGAATAATAGCCGCAACGCATTCCATGCGCTCATGCCCGTAAGGATGCTCCTTGTCGGATTTCTGATTTGCGAGCTTAATGCCAATCATCACAATTATGGTGCTCAGTACATCAGAAAGGGTATGTATGGCGTCTGAAAGCATTGCGGTCGAATGTGCAAAAATCCCTGCAAACAATTTGAGAGCCGATAGGAGCACATTGCCGATGATAGTGTTCCATGATACCCGCATAGCAATTCGTTCATTTGTATTTACCATAATCATTACCTCCTACTTTTTATTAGAGAGAGCTCTATGCCACGGCACACTCTTTCCGCATGAAATAAAAAAGCACACCTGCGGAACATACTACTGTCCCACAGATATGCTGGATAGCTATCTGCTGCCGCATAACGGCCCGGCCCCACGAACCTAATTTGGTTCATCGCCTGCTCAGTTTGTACTGTTGATTGAACGCCCGGTGATTGCCGAACGCGATGCAGTGCAAAGAGTTTTCTCATCATAGCATATGCGCAACTTCTCGTCAAGGTGAACCCAATTAAATTAAAATTTTATAATTAGAAAACAGAAATACTATTCGCCATCTATACAAAACGAGGTGGGCTTGGGAATTGAAATATTATTTAGATGTATAAATATGATCACGCACATGACACAAGTTTGACACAAGTTTGTGATATGATCTTATAAATGTTGTTGGAAAGTGGGGATGATTACATGCTCAATATTCTGATCGTAGAAGATGAACAGGCGATTGCCAACCTGATCTATGTAAATCTAAGCGATGAAGGATACCGCTGCACCTGCGCTTTTGATGGCAAGCATGGCGCCGATTTGATTGAAAAAGAGAACTATGACCTGATCCTCCTTGACATAATGCTTCCGAAAATCGATGGATATGAATTGCTTGAATATGTGAAACCTATGGGAACTCCGGTTATTTTCATTACCGCAAAAGGCGCGGTAAATGACAGGATCAAAGGGCTGAAGCTGGGCGCGGACGATTATATAGTGAAACCGTTTCAAATTGGAGAGCTGTCGGCACGGGTCGAAGCGGTATTACGCAGATATGGTAAGAGTGAGAAGCAGCTTTCTGTTGGGGATGTTTTCATCAGTACGGAATCCCGGAGCGTGACCAAAAACGGCCGGCCTGTCGATTTGACCGTCAAGGAGTTTGATTTGCTGGTGGAGCTCGTCCGCAATAAAAATGTTGCGCTTTACCGGGACAGGCTCTACGAAAAAGTCTGGGAGGAACCGTTTACCGGAGAGACCCGCACGCTGGATACTCATATCCAGCGGCTGCGCAAGAAGCTTGACTGGGATAGCCGCATTCAAACCGTTTTCCGTATCGGTTACCGACTGGAGGAGAAGTTTGAAACAAGTTCAAACTTCAGTTGATTCGAGTGCGTGCAGCTCCCCCCCCCGCGGGGAACCGCGGCACATACACATTATGGCCATTCCTTGTATTTTCATGGTTAATTTGTGTATTATGTACGGCAGAAAGGAATGGTCATAACTATGCGGCTGTTCGCTAAGTTTTTCCTTTGCGCAACGCTCGTGATAAGCGTTGCCCTTCTGTTTTCCGGCTATCTCCTGATTACCTATTCCCATGAAAATGCGATGAGGCGGGAAACGGAGCGGGCGCTAAATCAATATCAATACGACAAATTTACCGTACAGGCGGATTTGATCACAAGTGCCGCAAGTCAACAAGGGGAGATTTCCGCTGGGTTGTTACAACGCGTCTCATCGGATTTGAATGGTTTAACCGCGTTTTTCGCGGAGGACAAATCGCTGCTGTATTCCGACCTTCCCGGTCAAACCGATTTTTCCATACTTGACGGGATATCAGATGATACCATTGTCCACGAGATTCAAACCATGAATGAAACGAGTTATCTTATGGTGGGTGGAAAAGTCACACAAAGCGGCGTGACACTGTACCTGCTGGTCGCCACTGACATAAGCACAGTTGTCATGCAAAAGGATCAGATGACGGGGAGCTTTGTCAGGGTTTATTTCATCACGCTGGGGATTAGCATGATTGTGATACTGATGCTCTCCGCACTTATAACCAGACCGATTGAGAAGATTGGCAGAGCGGCCGCCGCAATCGCACGGGGCCGATACGACCTGCGGCTGTCTGTTTCAAGTGGCGATGAAATTGGGGAGCTGTCAAAGAACTTCAATCTGATGGCCGATGCGGTGGAGGATAAGATAAACGAGCTTGCGGCAAATGCCCGGCAAAAAGAGGATTTTGTCGCCAGCTTTGCCCATGAGCTGAAAACGCCGCTGACCTCCGTGATCGGATACGCGGATATGCTTTATCAAAAGTCTCTTTCGCCGGAGCAGGTAAAGGACGCGGCATGGTATATATTGAGCGAGGGCTTGCGCCTTGAAGCTCTGTCACTGAAGCTGATGGACTTGATCGTGCTGAACAGGCAGAAATTTACGCTGGAGGAAATGTCCACCGATGAGCTTTTGCGGAATATGGTAGGCGGCTTGGAACCGTTGCTTGAGGAGAAAAAGGTATCTCTTCACTTTAAAGCGTATCCCGCTTATGTCAAAGTGGAGTATGATTTGTTTAAGACTTTGATACTGAATCTGATAGACAACGCGATAAAAGCGGGATGCAGTAAAATTGAGATCATTGGAAAACTCAATGGGAGCCGTTATCGCATAAGTGTTGCCGACAACGGACGAGGGATGCCGGCATCCGAGCTTGACCGCATAACCGAAGCATTCTATATGGTGGATAAATCCCGGTCACGTAAGCAACACGGCGCAGGGCTTGGGTTGGCTCTGGCGGAAAGAATAGCCGAGATACACGGCAGCAGGCTTACGTTTGAAAGCGGAGAAGGAGTGGGCACGGTTGCTAAAATAGATCTGTACAGGAATGGGTCCCCGTGCGAGCCCAGCGGAGCGGGGAGCGGGGGGAGAGGAGGAGCAACGGAGCGGGCGGATTTCGGACGCTCTGTGTCCGAAGGAGCTGAGCGCAGCTTGCGGCAACGAGGGGGTGGTGATGATGAATAAACGAAAGGGATATACAGCCATGGGTATCGCTTTGTCTTTTCTCATTGCAGTTGGCGGGTGGACCCTGACAAGTATGCTGATCGACAAAAAATCAGATGCGCTTCTGTCCGCAACGGGAAGCATCCGAATAGACACACCGTCAGCAATATCACCAACGCCGGTAGATCAGGGCGACTCCGGTATTGAAGAGTTATTAAGGGAGCGGCCCAAATTGACCGAAGATGAAATCATTAAAATTCTGCAAAATTGGGAGTCATCGGACAGTGACCGGATCGCGCATGAGCCGACTGGAGAGCAGCTCAGTATGGAGCAGGCGATCAAAATTGGGGAAGCCGGTTTATCTTATTTCAGCGAACAGGGTGTTATTTTTGTGGAGCCGCATGAATATGAAAACGCTAAAATAAGCGCCTACCTCGTTGAGAATCAACCGCGCGGTCAAAATACACTGTCACGGAATCTTGCGCTTCATCCTTATTACAGTTATTGGTCTGTTTCTTTTTCAAACGAACGGATGAATACGGTTCTCACCATCAATGCCGTAACGGGGCAAATTTGGATAGCCGATATCACAGTTCACTCGGCAATCTCCAATTTTAATACTGTAAACTTGGAAGATGCGCTGACCGCTTTTATCTCTCATATAGGGATGAGCAGTGAAAAAAGAACAGACGTAAAATATGATAAAAATGAATTATCAGCTTCACAGAGCTTTGCTGGAGGGATGCTCCATGCTGTTGTTGGCGTGAAAGCAAGAGCAAGTTCGGTAGCGGATGCGACAACAGCGGAAAGCGCGGCTGTTTACACGGGAATCCGAATGTACCTGACTACACAAACGCCAACCGGAACTGATTGACGATTTTACTCCCGATTCATATGGGGGATACAAAATTATTTTTTAAGTTTTACAACTCTGTCACAACTCCCACGCAGGTATATGACATCTCCCTGCTATGATTTGAGCACAATCATAGCAGGGAGATGTTTTATGTGCAGCGCAAATCTTTGCTTTGATAAATTCATGATAAGGAAGGATGTTTTTATGAGTACCCACAAAAGAACCGCCGCCCGGCGAAGTCGCCACGGGACAGGAAGATTACTTTTATTTGCTACATTGCTTTCCTCAGTCGCCCTATTCACAATCGCAGCGAACGCAAGCGCCGAACAGCCGACAACGGTGATCGCAAGCGGCTTCGGCAGTAATACGGTTAAGGTGAGTCTACCCGCAATGCAGCAGCCGGAGCGTATGAGTCCATTAGAACAACAGTTCAAGAGTGTAAATACATCGGAGCAGACGCCCGAAAAAACTGATACACCGGTTAATCATAAAAGTGAAGATTGGATGCTAACATTGGTAAACGCGGATCATCCGCTGCCCGATGATTACTCCCCTAATCTGAAATTATTAACAAATGGCCTTCGATTTGACGAACGGGCGATAGAGCAGCTTAATGCCATGTTATCGGCAGCAAGAGCCGAAGGGCTGTCACCGGTTGTATGCTCCGCATACAGAAGTATCGAATACCAGGGGACATTATTTCGCAACCAGGTTACAAAACAAATGTCTAAAGGACTAAGTCGGGAGCAAGCCGAGATGGAGGCGCGGAAAGTCGTTGCCTATCCGGGAACCAGCGAACATAACTTGGGTTTGGCCGCCGATATCGTTTCATTCAATGATCAGCTGCTCAACGATGCGCAGGCGGACACGCCCGAAGTAAAATGGCTGCTTGAACATTGTCATGAGTACGGATTTATACTTAGATACCCAAAAGATAAGACGGATATCACCGGCATTATTTACGAGCCGTGGCATTTCAGATATGTGGGTGTGGAAGCGGCAACGGAAATAATGGAGAGCGGCCTTTGTCTCGAAGAATATCTGGCCGGATGATATGAGCTATGAGAACTTGAAGCGCTATGCCCTGACAGTACGGGACGATTTGATTCAATGCCAACCAACAAAGTACATGTGGTCCGTTTGTGTTTATAAAGAGTAAGGTGTGCCTAAAATTTGTAACCGTTCACGCCGGTTCGTTATAAATCCTATATTAGTCACAGAAATATATTGAATGAAATATAATAGAGAAGGCATATTTTGTATGCTAAATCGTTCTATATGGAGGGCATGAATAATGTCCAATGACAATATATTTTATGATGATTTTATGAATTATCAAGACAGGGCTTGGTGTTGTAATCAGTGGAATTGTCCCTGTTTCTGCTGTTGCAGGGGAGCAATCGGCCCCACCGGGCTCACTGGCGCTACCGGCCCCACCGGCGCTACCGGCGACACCGGAGCAACCGGCGCCACTGGTGCCACTGGTGCTACCGGCGCAACCGGCTTAACAGGTGCTACCGGTGCCACCGGCGCTACCGGCGCAACCGGCTTAACAGGTGCTACCGGCGCCACCGGCGCTACCGGCGCAACCGGCTTAACAGGTGCTACCGGCGCCACCGGCGCTACCGGCGCCACCGGGCTCACTGGCGACATCGGAGCAACCGGCCCCACCGGCGCCACTGGTGCTACCGGCGCCACCGGCGCCACCGGGCTCACTGGCGACATCGGAGCAACCGGCGCCACTGGCGCCACTGGTGCCACTGGTGCTACCGGCGCCACCGGGCTCACTGGCGACATCGGAGCAACCGGCCCCACCGGCGCCACCGGGCTCACTGGCGACATCGGAGCAACCGGCCCCACCGGCGCCACCGGGC
>Ga0153924_1000347_pt1 | contig 29890 bp, 29 predicted proteins | sample TSNJ008MetaG_FD_104709 | JGI IMG/M metagenome (GOLD analysis project Ga0153924, IMG submission 104709) | Attine ant fungus gardens microbial communities from New Jersey, USA - TSNJ008 MetaG | ecosystem: Host-associated > Fungi > Mycelium > Unclassified | place: USA: New Jersey, Wharton State...
ACAAGGAAAACCCCACCCCCAACACCCCACACCACCCAAAACCAACCACAAACAACCCACGTGAAGCCCATCACACCACCCAACCCAACCACCCGCCGTCGAACACCACACCCAAACCGGCCGGGAAACGCCGCAAGTGAGAGAACGCCCGCCTCAAGCACGAGGGAACTGGAAGAGCGTCAGGTTCAAACCCGTGGGAACCGGAAGAGCGTCAGGTTCAAACCCGTGGGAACCGGAAGAACGTCCGCGCCAAGCACGATGGAACTGGAAGAGCGTCGGTTTCAAAGCCGAGGGAACCGGAAGAACGTCCGCCCCAACCACGCGGGAACTGGAAGAGCGTCGGTTTCAAAGCCGAGGGAACCGGAAGAACGTCCGCCCCAACCACGCGGGACGTGAGAGAACGCCCGCCTCAAGCACGAGGGAAGTGCGAGAACGTCCGCCGCAAGCACGCGGGAACTGAAAGAACGTCCGCCCCAACCACGCGGTAACTGGAAGAGCATCGGCCTCAAGCACGCGGAGAGTGAGAGCGCGTGCGGAAAGGCGGGGACGGTGATCCGGCAGCGCGCGTCTAAGGGAGGAACGACCGAGCGCGCCGAGGACCACCGCCCCAACCGTCGAGACACGCGAACTCGCCTTAACGCAAAAAAGGCCGGCAACCATAACGGTTGCCGGCCTTTTCAGGACTTCGTGATTACCAGGAAGACTTGGTGATGCCCGGGAGCTCACCACGGTGTGCCATGTCGCGGAAGCGAACACGGGAGATACCGAACTTCTGGAGCGTGCCGCGGGGACGGCCGTCGATCTGGTCGCGGTTACGCAGACGGATCGGGGAGGCGTTGCGGGGCAGCTTCTGCAGGCCGAGGCGTGCAGCTTCGCGTGCTTCGTCAGTCGCGTTGGGGTCAACCAGGGTCTTCTTCAGTTCGAGACGCTTGGCAGCGTAACGCTCAACAATGACCTTGCGCTGCTCGTTGCGAGCAATCTTTGACTTCTTTGCCATGTGTTTAGCGCTCCTCTCGGAATTCGACGTGCTGGCGGATCTTGGGGTCGTACTTCTTCAAGACCAGGCGGTCAGGATCGTTACGACGGTTCTTGCGGGTTACGTAGGTGTAACCGGTGCCCGCGGTGGACTTCAGCTTGATGATCGGACGTACGTCCTTGTCCTTTGCCATTAGAGCTTTACTCCTCGTGCCAGGATGTCAGCAACGACTGAGTCGATGCCGCGTACGTCGATGGTCTTGATGCCACGGGCTGACAGGGTCAGCGTGACATTGCGGCGCAGGGACGGAACCCAGTAGCGCTTCTTCTGAATGTTCGGATCGAACCGACGCTTGTTGCGACGGTGCGAGTGCGAAATGCTGTGTCCAAAGCCCGGCTCGGCTCCGGTCACTTGGCAGTGTGCTGCCATGACTCTCCTCCAAAGATTGAATGTAACGGCGTGCAGATGTTCCTGCGTTACCGTGCGACAGGCAGCGTCCGCATCCGGTCCAAACCATTTCGGTAGTTTCCGCAGCAGGTGCGGCGAAGAAGGTTGGCCTCAGGACAGGCAGTGGAAACCACTGGAACAGATCCTGGGATACCGGGCGAATACAGGAATGCACGCAACTTGAGCCCCTAACTACCGGCCTTTGGGATGTCAGTCAGACTGACCTCACCGCCAACCGGAGCAATTGCACACGATCCGCACTACCTAGCGCCTAACTATTCTACGGGTCAAGCCAAATTAAGACCAATCAGGAATCATAAGCCCCCGTCAGCCCTTTCACAGCAGAATGAAAGGATCCGCGGCGAGTCTTGAGTCATGACCTCGTTAACAACACCTGAAACTCCGGTGAGAAGCACCCCGGCGGGGGCCGCGCGTCAGCGGCCGACCGCCGTCGAACGCTTCCGTCCGCAAGCACGACGGCGGCTGGCCCGGGCAGATTTCCTGGGCGCCTTTGGCTGGTTGTCGGGTGTGGCGGCGGTTGCGCTGTGGCTGGCCGACGGCGGTGCCAGCGGCTTCACGTCCTTCGCGGGCACCTTTACCGCCTTGGGCATCGTGGCGGGCCTGATCGGCATGGACCTTGTTCTCCTGATGTTGCTGCTCGCGGCCAGGATCCCACTCATTGATAACGCGATCGGCCATGATCGCGCCTTGGAAATCCACAAGTCCCTGGGCAAGCCGGCCCTGTATCTGCTCTTGGCGCACGGCGTGCTTCTGGCCATTGGGTACGGAGCAGCCGAGGGGTTGGACCCACTCAGCGAAGCCGTTTCGCTCTGGGGCAACGTTCCCGATATATGGTTGGCATTCGTGTCCATTGCATTGTTCATTGGCGTCGTGGTCACATCACTGGTGGCGGTGCGTCGCAAGTTCCCCTATGAGTTCTGGTACGCGATCCACCTGCTGACCTATGCAGCGGTGGGAACTGCCATCCCGCACCAGTTCAGCGTGGGCGGACTCTTTGCAGAGGGCACCTGGCAGCGCTGGTACTGGCTGGTGCTGTGCATCGGCACTGGCGCAGCCCTGCTTTTGTTCCGCGTGTACCAACCCTTGGCTGCCAGTGTTCGGCATCAACTCACCGTCAGCCGGGTGGTCCGGGTTTCCGCCGACGTCTTCAGCATCGAGATGACGGGCCGCCACCTTCAGCGCTTGGCGGGGACCGGCGGCCGGTTCTTCAACTGGCGGTTCCTCGCCCCGGGCCACTGGTGGCAGCCTCACCCGTTCAGTCTTTCCGCGGAACCAATTCCGGCTATGGGAACGACTCCAGGAAAACTGCGCATCACGGTACGGAACCTGGGCGACGGATCGGCACGGCTTGCGCGCATCAAGCCCGGCACCAAGGTTGCCATTGAAGGTCCTTACGGCCTGTTCAGCACAGCGGCCCGGACACGCAACAACGTGGTGATGATCGGGGCCGGCATTGGAATCACCCCGCTGCGGTCGCTACTGGAAACCACGCCTTTTGAACCGGGCCACGCCACCGTCCTGCTCCGCGGCCACGACGAATCCGAGCTGTTCCTTGGGCAGGAAATCATGGCCCTCTGCCAGGCACGCGGCGTCACCCTCTTCCATCTGACGGGGCCACGTTCATCCGGAGATCATGCCTGGCTTCCGCGCACTGCGGTGCAAGACGGCTTCACCCTCACCTCCTACGCACCGGGCATCGCGGACGCCGACGTTTATGTCTGCGGGCCCGCCCTGTGGGCGGCATCCGTCATCCGGGACGTTCAATCCGCGGGAGTTCCCGCAGAACAACTCCACTACGAAAGGTTCGACTGGTGAGAATACGAGCAGCACTGGCAACCGCGGCCGCGTCGGCGGGCATCCTGCTGGCAGGTTGGCAATCCGGTGCCCACATCGCTGATACCGGCACCACAACAACCACCACCAGCCTGAGCAGCAGCACCGGCTCCAGCGGGACCGGCTCCAGTAGTACCGGCTCCAGTAGTACGGGCGGAAGCGGCAGCAGTTCCGGCACCAAGTCCAGCTCAGGCTCCTCCAGCTCCGGCACCACGGGTTCCAGCGGCTCCAGCAGCAACTCGGGCGGCACCACTGGAACCACGACGGCGGCAACGTACGACGGCGCTGCGGTCCAGACCCGCTTCGGCACAGTCCAGGTCCAAGTGACCATCCAAGGCGGGAAAATCACCGAGGTCACTCCCCTGCAGCTCACGGATGCGGAACGGAAATCCGCCCAGATCAGTAGCCGGGCAGCGCCGGTCCTGAGATCCGAAGTCCTGCAGGCACAGTCGGCCAACGTACAGACAATCGGCGGCGCCACAGTGACCAGCGATGCCTACCTCACCTCGCTTCAGGCGGCCCTCGATGCAGCGAACTTCTAAGAACCCGCAGCTTCACGCCCGGACCTTCCGCAGTATGGGCACGGTGGTGAGCCTGACCGTAGCGAGCACCGGCGCAACGGAAACGGCCGTGGATGAGGTGGAGTCCGCCGTCGACGTTGTTGAAGGCATCTTTGCCCAGCTCGACCTCACCTTCAGCCTCTACCGGGCGGGCTCCGAAGCGAGCCGTTTGGGACGCGGTGAACTGACGTTGGCCTCTGCCTCCGAGGAGATGCAAGAACTGTACGTCGAAGCGGCCGGGTGGAGGCTGGCAACGGATGGAGCTTTCACGGCGGAGCGCCCGGATGGCGGATTGGACCTGTCGGGGATCGTCAAAGCCCATGCCATCCGTGAAGCGGCGTTGTCCCTCAATGCGCTGGGCCTGAGCGACTGGTGCATCAATGCCGGCGGAGACGTGTTGGTTTCCGGCTCGCCTGAACCGGAAAAAACAGGCGCCGGAAGCGATGCGCCGTGGCTCGCGGGCATCGCGGACCCCGCGGACCGCCAGGCACTGCTGGGCGCTTATCCCCTGCAAACCATGAGTGCCCTGGCGACGTCCGGCTCGGCTGAACGGGGCGAACACATTTGGACCATCGGCTCGGACAAGCCGGAGTTCACCCAGGTTTCCGTGGCGGCGCCGGACATCGTGACTGCTGACATCCTTGCCACGGCAATCGTCGCCGGCGGAACCCATGCACTGGATCAGGCCGTGGAAAAGTGGGGCGTAGAAGTCCTGGCAGTCCGGCGGGATGGCACACTCCTGGCAACCCCGGGCTTCCGAAATGCTGCTTAGACGGGCCTGATCAGTTGCGGGTACTTGGGGCTCAAGTTATCTCCTGAAGAGACACCGCGGAGCCGTCGCGACACCCACGGAGCGGCCGACTCCCTAAGCCACCGGGCGTTCGCCTTCAGTGTTTCCACCCGGTTGCCAAGGCGCAGGGGTGCCAACTCCGGCACCTCAATCACATGCTCGTGCTCCAGGACGTCCAGCACCCGCTTGGCCATGTTGACGTGGCCGGCCGTGGACATATGCATCCGGTCCTCGCCCCACATGCGCCAATCGTCGTACTCATCGAACCGCCAATAATCCACCAACAAGGCGCCATGGTTGTCCGCGATTTCGCGGACCAGTTCGTTGTAGATCGCGGTGCGGCCCCTCATGGCGCTGAAGACTTTGGAGCCTTTGGCGTCAAAGCCCGTGAAGAGAACCACGGTGGCACCGGTGGCACTCAACCTGGCAATACCGGCGTCGTACTCCTCTAAAAGCGAGTCAATGTCGATCTTGGGCCGCAGGATGTCGTTCGCCCCTGCGTACAGGGTCACCAACGTTGGCTTCATGGCCACCGCGGCATCCACCTGCTCGGCCATGATTTGGCGGAGCTTCCTGCCACGGATGGCCAAATTGGCGTAACCGAAGCCTTCATTGCTGTGCGCGAGCTGGCCGGCCATGACGTCCGCCCAGCCGCGAACACCGTTGGGACGGGTGGGATCCTCGTCCCCCACACCCTCAGTGAACGAGTCCCCCAGGGCAACATAACGGGCTGAAAAATCCATGCCGTCAGTCTGCCACTTCAGCGCTCGAGGCCATAAAGGAGCTGCGGGGAGCATTACGAGTCACGGAGGATCCAATGGTTGTTGTCCAGCCGTGCCACAATTTTCTCGCCGATTCGGGCAAGATCCGCGACGTCGTCCGGGCTGAGCGAATCGAGCATCAGCGTCCGCACGGATTCCACATGGTCCGGGGCCAGGGACACGATGGTGGACATACCGGCTTCAGTCAGGTGCGCTACCGTCACGCGGGCATCACCAGGGTGCGCCTGACGCTCCACCCAACCGCGTTTCTGCAGCTTGGTGACCACGTGCGAAAGGCGCGACAAAGAGGCACTGGTACGCGCCGCCAGCTCGCTCATAGGCAGGTACCTGCCCTCAGTTTCGGAGAGCATGGCCAGCACGTTGTAGTCGAACAGGGAAAGCTTTCCGGCCGCTTGCAGCTGGGTGTCCAACGCCGACGGGAGCAAAGTGTTGATGCTCAGCAGGGCCAGCCAAGCACGGCGTTCGTCGGCATTAAGCCAGCGGGGTTGAGTCATGCCTCCATCTTATGAGAATCCGGGGGATACATAGGCCGTGGTTGGTGCTCAGGCGATAGGCTGACGGCATGTTTGTCGTCTCATTGACCTACAAGGTTCCCGACGAAATTGTCGACTTCCACCGCCCCGGCCATATGGCCTGGCTTAAAGACGCGTTCGACGCCGGGACCTTCCTCGCGTCCGGACGTCGCGTTCCAGCCACGGGCGGCGTTCTGCTCTCCAAAGTGGACCGGGCCACCCTTGATGCGTCCTTGGCTGAGGACCCGTTCTACAGCAACGGCGTGGCCGAGTTCGAGATCATCGAATTCACACCCACGAGCGTCGCGGACGGCTACGAGAACCTGCTCGACACCTGAGGCTCTGTAGCGTTGGCCGATGCCAACCGTTCGGGCAGCACCACCGGCATGAGCTCCGGCCAGCGCGCCATCAACCCGTCGCCGCTGGATGCGCCGCGGAGCCGCCGCGAAAGCCAAGGCCCGACGTCGCGCCTGAGCCAGGTGACGTCGTCGAGCATGTTGTCGCTAACGCGCCGCTGAGGTGGCGCCGGGAAAGCAGGGGCCTCCAATGAATGCGGCGCTTTGAGGACCTCAAGAACCTTTTTTGCCATGTAACGGTGCCCCGGCGTGGACATATGCAGCCGGTCCGGAGCCCACATCCGCGGGTCCTGTAATTTCTCAAAGCACCAGTAATCCACCAAGAGCGTCCCGTGCTGGGCCGCTATCCGCCTGATGTGGCGGTTGTAAATTGCGGTGCGGACCTTCAGCGGCTCAAGCAAGGGGGATAAAGGGACGTTATATCCGGTGAAAAGCAGAACCGCGGCTCCACTGGCTTTGAGGCGCCTGACCGCGTCCTCATAATCCCTGATCAATCTGCCGATGTTTGGCCTTGCCATCAGCAGGTCATTGCCGCCGGCATAAAAGCTGACCAGCGTTGGCTGCATGGCCAACGCGGGCTCCAGCTGTTGATCGACGATTTGCTGGAGGCGCCTGCCCCGGATTGCCAGGTTGGCATAGTGCACCGTGGGATCGTGCCGAGCCAGTTCTTCCGCCACCCGGTCTGCCCAACCCCGGCAGTTGTTGGGGAGCCTGGGGTCGGCATCGCCAACGCCCTCGGTGAAGGAGTCACCCAGGGCGACATATCTTATGGGCTCCGTCATTGCTGTTATTGGCACGGGCATTGCTTTTCTTGGCACGGTCATTGGGCAGCCTCCCTGTCCTCGATGAGCTTTTTCAGGCCGCCCTTGCGCGGGACTCTGACTGGCTGTGGCCATCTGGGATCCAACGAGTCGCCGAGGGTGATGCCCCGGAGCTTGCGTCCGAACAACGGCACCACCCAGTCATTGACCCAGCGCCGTTGCCTGCGCTCCCATTCGCGGAGCGTCACCCGGGTGGGCGGGTCCCATTCCTTGGGCGAAATCTTGTGGGGAACGTTGAGGTGGTCCAGGACTTGGGCGGCCAGGTATTTGTGGCCCGCTTTGGACATGTGCAGCCGGTCCGGGGCCCACATCCGTTTGTCCTTGTACGCATCGAAGCACCAGTAATCCACCAGGACGGCACCATACTTGAGGGCGATGTCACGGACTCTCTGGTTGTAAAGGGTGTTGCGCTTCTTGAAAGGTTCGAGCACAGCGGAAACTTTCACGTCAAACCCCGTGAACAGCACCAAGGTGGCACCCGTTTCGCTGAGGCGGGCCACCAGCAGTTCGTAGTCGTTGAGGAGCGCTTCCATGTCCGTGCCGAAGTCAAGGATGTCGTTGCCGCCGGCGTAGAGCGTGATGAGTGAGGGCCGCATTGCGAGGGCCGGTTCCAGCTGCTCGTCAATAATGTGCCGGAGCCGCTTACTGCGCACGGCCAAGTTGGCATACTCCCAGCCCGGCTCGGCCTTGGCCAGCTTCTCCGCCACACGGTCTGCCCATCCGCGGACACCATTGGGCAGGATCTTGCTGGGATCCCCCACGCCCTCGGTGAAGGAATCCCCCAAGGCGACGTACCGCCGTCGGCCGTTCTTCCCAGCTTCGAAGTCTTCCCGCACGCCGCCGACGCTACCCGCCCCCGGTTAAGCCCGAGCCAACCGAAAGTGAACAAGCCCGAGGGAAGTGAGAGACCGTCACCCCCAAACCCGAGGGAAGTGAGAGACCGTCACCCCCAAACCCGAGGGAAGTGAGAGACCGTCAGCCCCAAGCCCGAGGGAAGTGAGAGAGCGTCGGAAGGGTGAGGCGCGAGCAAGCCGTGGCGGCGGTTTTGTAAAGGAGCGCATCGCGCCCCATCGTGATGTGAAGGTCGCCCAGCGACCGCAACGTCACATATGGGGCGTGTCTAAGCGACGGCAAAACCGCCGCCGTGGCGGACCCAACCGCGGCCGCACGAGAAGAAGGGATTTAGCCCTCGGACTTGCCGCGCCTCCAGTAACCCATGAACGCAACTTGCTTCCGATCAATGCCAACATCCCGCACGAGGTAGCGCCGCATTTCCTTGATCACGAACGCTTCACCAGCGAGCCAGGCGTAAAACGGGAGCGCACCGGCGGGCAGTGTGGGGTTTTTGCTGGCTTCGATGGCGGCGGTGTCCATGCGCTGCGGTGTTTCCCAGAGGATGTCCTGGTCCACGTTGACGTCTTCGGGCTCGGGACCTGCTGCGGTTCCTGCGCCCTTGATGCCTACCCAGCCCGGGACCGGGACGGCTTTGGCAACGGCTTCCTTGAGGAGTTCGCCGTGGGGCCGTGAGCGTCCGATTGCTGCGCCGCGGGCAAGCCAGGTGATTTCGATGTCGGCTGCCGTGGTGATGTCCTGGAAGTCGCCGGCTTCGGGTACTTCGAGGAACGCGTGGCCTGTCATGTCCGCGGGCAGGCTTTCAAGGATGGCGCTGATGGCGGGGACAGCGGTTTCGTCGCCGGCAAGGAGCACGCGCTGGGCCAGGCCCGGACGCCACTCGATCCCGCCGTAAGCGCCGGCGGTGGTGCACTGCGCCGCGCGGTTGTTGGGTCCGATGATGGTGAGTGCGTCACCGGGTTTGGCGGCAAGGGCCCAGTTGGCTGCGGGGCCGCCGTTTCCGGCGTCGTCGAAGTGCATGACAAAGTCGATGTCGATTTCCGGGTATACAGCATCCAGTCGCTCGGACCGGACGGTGTAGGTGCGCATGTCTCCACGCACGGACGCGTCCATGGCCAGCCATTCCTGGTACCAACCGGCCTCCTCCATTTTGAAGGCGGGCAGCGGAATGACGTTTCCGGCAGCGTCGAAGGACGGGATCATCAGCTTCACGCGGAGGTCCAGGATGTCCCCGGCCACGCCGAAGCCACGAAGGGAGTAGCCACCAAAGGTGATCCGGCGGAAGTTGGGGCTGAGTTCCTGCACGGCCGTCACAGTGACGTCGAAGGCGAGGGTCATGGGCTCCACGGCGGCACTTGCTGTTGCCTGTGTCGGTTGTGCACTCATGAGGCGATCTCCAGTTCGTTGATTGAAGCGGTCTGTGCGTGGTGGCGTCCGATGGGGACGATCAGCGGCGTACCTGAGATGGGGTCCGGAACAACGCGGGACTCCAGGCCGAAGACGTTGAACACGAGTTCCTCGGTGACCACTAGAGGCGCCGGACCTTCGGCCACGATGCACCCGCCTTTCATGGCGATGACGTGGTCCGCGTAGCGGGCTGCAAGGTTGAGGTCGTGGAGGACAATCGCCACGGTGGTTCCGCGGCTGCGGTTGAGGTCAGTGATGAGGTCCAGGACTTCCACTTGGTGTGCGAGGTCAAGGTAGGTTGTGGGCTCATCGAGCAGCAGGACGTCCGTTTCCTGGGCCAGGGCCATGGCGATCCAGACGCGCTGGCGTTGCCCGCCGGACAGTTCGTCGATGCTTCGCTCAGCGAGTTGTTGCGTGTCCGTGGCGTCGAGCGCGCGCTGCACGGCGGCGTCGTCGGCTGCGCTCCAGCTGCGGAAGAAGCCCTGGTGCGGGTACCGGCCACGGCCTACAAGGTCCCGCACCGTGATGCCGTCGGGCGCGGTGGGGTGCTGTGGCAGGAGGCCCAGCGTGCGGGCCAGCTCGCGGGCGGGACGGCTGTGGATGTCCTTGCCGTCCAGCGTTACGGCGCCGCCGGCAGGCTTGAGCAGACGGGAGAGGCCGCGCAGCAGGGTGGACTTGCCGCAGGCGTTGGCCCCCACGATCATGGTCACTTTGCCCTCCGGGATTTCAGTGGTGAGACCCTCCACCACCTTGCGTGCCTCGTACTGGAGCGTGAGGTCCTTGGCATTGAGGACGGCCATATCAGGCTTCCTTTCGGTTGGAGGTGACCAGCAGCCACAACAGGAAGGGGGCACCGAGGGCGCCGGTAATGACGCCCACCGGGAGAACGGTTCCGTCGAGAATGACGGGCGCGATGTTGGAGGCAAAGAAATCGGCGAGCAACACGATCAGCGCACCGGTAAGGGCCGACGCCGGGAGGCTGGGTTTGCGGACGATCCTGCGGGCTATGGGTCCGGAGAGGAAAGCAACGAACGCGACCGGCCCGGCAGCAGCAGTGGCGACGGCGGCAAGCCCGACGGCGGTCAGGACCAGTCCCAGCCGCGCGGCGTTGACCCTGATTCCCAGGCCCGCGGCGGCGTCGTCGCCAAGTTCGAGGATGCGCAACGGACCAGCGAGAGCGATCACGGCGGGGATCAAGATCAGCAGGGAAACTGCCAGGACGCCTGCGCGGTCCCATGTGGCGGAGTTCAGGGAGCCGTTGAGCCAGATGAGGGCATCGGCGGCCGTGCGGATGTCTGCTCGGGTCATGAGGAAGTTGACCACTGCGTGCAGTGCTGCGGCGATGCCTACACCGGCAAGGATGAGGCGGTTGCCTGCAGCGTTGCCGCGGCTGCCTCCGCCCACACCGGAACCGCCGCGGGAGATCGCGTAGATGATGGCCGCGACGCCCAGCGCGCCGCCAAGTGCAGCTCCGGAAACTACGGCACCGGAAGCTCCGAAGATCACAATGGCCGTCACAGCAGCAGCACTGGCGCCGTAGCTGATGCCAATGATGTCCGGGCTGGCCAGCGGGTTGCGCAGCATGGTCTGGAAGAGGGCACCGGCCAGGCCGAACGCGATCCCGATCATGGTTCCCACCACGGCCCGGGGAAGTTTGTGTTCCATGACGATGAAGCTGGCACCGGGGATTTTTTCACCGCCGGTCAGGTGGTTGATGACGATCGTGAAGAAGTCAGGAATGGTCACGGTGTAGCTGCCCAGGAGGACGTACACCGCAAACATCACCACGAGGGCCAGGCCCAGGAAGAAGGTGGGGCTCAGCACGCGCCGAAGTGACATTTGATGTTGTTGTTTGGGGGAAACATTGTCATCAAGTGCCAACTCGGCGGGAAGTTTGTGGAGGGTGCTCACAGTCCGGCCCCCTTGCCGCGGCGGATAAGCCAAACGAAGACGGGTGCGCCGATGATCGCGGTCATGATGCCTGCCGGAACTTCGCCCGGGAGCAGGATCACGCGGCCAACAATGTCCGCGCTGATCAGAAGAATAGGGGCGGCCAGCACGGAGAACGGCAGGATCCAGCGGTAGTCCGGGCCGGTCAGGGAACGAACAGCATGCGGTATGACCAAGCCCAGGAACCCGATGGGTCCAGCCAGAGCAGTGGCCGAGCCACACAGAAGCACAATACCCAGCGCCGTGATTCCGCGGGCCAGCCCAACGTTTTGGCCCAGGCCGCGGGCAATATCGTCCCCCAGGGCAAGGCTGTTGAGGACGCGCCCGCTGCCCAGCACGATCACCGCGCCAACGGCCAGGAACGGCAGTGCGGGCAGGAGAACGGACCAGTCACGGCCGCCGATGCTGCCAACCTGCCAGAAGCGGAAGCGGTCCAAAGTGTCCTGGCTTGAAACCAGGATGACGTTCATGAGCGAGAACAGCCCGGCACTCAGGGCTGCCCCGGCAAGGGCGAGTTTGACCGGCGTCGCACCGTCGCGTCCCAGGGACGCCACGGCATAAACCACGACGGCGGCCACTGCGGCGCCGATGAAAGCGAACCAAATGTATCCGGTCAGGGAGCCGATGCCGAACACATAGATACCCACAACCACTGCGAGGGCAGCGCCTGCGTTCAATCCCAAAATTCCGGGATCGGCCAGCGGGTTGCGGGCCACACCCTGCATGGCCGCGCCGGCCAGGCCAAGCGCCGCTCCGGCGAGCAAGCCCAGCACAGTGCGGGGGATCCGGGCGATGACCACAGCGTGGTTACCGTCCTCGGGGTTGAAGTTGCTGAGTGCTTCCCAGACGGTATTCAGGGGAAGGCCACGCGCGCCGATCGCCAAGGATGCGGCGCACGCTGCGGCGAGTACGACGACGGCGGCCAACAGCCAAGCGCTGCGCTTGCCTGCCGTGCTGCGGGAAACGGTTCCCCCTCCGGTTCCAGCAGCATCAGGGGCGATGCCTCCCGGGCCAGCCGACACCGTGGTGCCGCTGCCCCGTCCCTGGACTGCCGTCGTCGTACTCAGCTTCATTGCGGTTACTTACCCGCTGCGTCTGCTGCTTTACCCAGCTGCGGCAGGAACGTATCCAGCGCCCACGGCAGGCTCAGCGGTGAAGATGCGGAGATGGAGAGCGTCAGCGTCTGGTCTGAGTCGGCAACCAGTGCGCCCTTCTTGATGGCCGGGATCTGGCCCAGCAGCGGATCTGCCTTGATGGCGTCAGCGGTGGTGGCGTCCGGAACCCAGGTCACGAAGACGTCAGACTCGAGCTCGTTGGCCTTTTCAGCGGACCACGGGATGAAGAACTCGGTTTTGCTCTTGGTGTTCTGCTCCACCACGGGGGCCAGCTTCATGCCGATTTCCGAGAGGAAGCGGGGACGGTTGTCGATTGCCGTGTAAACGTTGGCGCCATCGCCCTTGGCCGGCTCAAGGTTGCCGTAGATGAAGGTCTTGTCCTTGATCTGCGGGAACTTGGAAACCTTGTCCTTGACGGTGTTTTCGGTGTCCTCGATCAGCTTCTTGGCCTCGGTTTCCTTGCCCAGAGCCTTGCCGATCAGGGTGGTGCTTTCCTGCCACGGGGTGCCGTACGCCAGCTCCGGCTGCGCTACTACGGGCGCGATTTCGCTGAGCTTCTTGTAGTCAGCTTCTTCCAGGCCTGAGTAGGCGGCCAGGATGACGTCCGGGTTGAGCTTGGCGATCTCGGTGAAGTTGATGCCATCTGCCTCGGAGAACTGGACCGGAGCCTTGTCGGTACCGAAACCGGCGCCGAGCTTCTCCAGCGCTGCGTCCTTCCACGGGGTGGAGCCCTTGTCGTTATTGCCCCACTCGTTCTTGGGAACACCTACGGGGACAACGCCCAGGGCAATGGCGACATCGTCATTGACCCACGACACCGTGACGACGCGCTTGGGCTGCTCTTTGATGGTGGTCTCACCGAAGACGTTCTTGATGGTCACCGGGAAAGCGGCGGACTCGGCCTGCTCGCTGGCGGGTGTCGAAGTTGTTGCCGGACCAGTGGAGCAGCCGGTGAGGGTAAGTGCGACGGCGGCCAAAGCGGCCGTCGCGGTTCCTGCTGTCTTGAGCAGGGCGCGGCGTGGGAGAAGGGAAGCCACGGGACTCCTTAAGTAAGTGATGCGAACCTAAGTAAGGCTAGCCTAGCCTGCGCATAATTAAGAAACGTTTGCGTCACCTAATACCCATTTCGGCATTTTGAGATACACGTCACACCGCCCCCTTCCTGCCAATCCCGCCTCGGTAGACATCTGCCCGGAAGTTTTGAAAGTATTGGCAACAGCGGACTACCGCTTCTTAGGGACCGAACGAGGGGATGAGCGTGCGCACTGATTCAGTTGCCGCAGCCGTGGTTGGCGAGGTGGCCGTTTTGGCCTGCTTGGCACTCCCCCGCACGTCGGCATCTTCCTAGGCTCCTTGCCGGTCCTCCCCCAGGGGTGGTTCTGCTGTGCCTTCTTCCCGGATGACCGACGTCTCTGCCAATTCCCGCACGCCAAGCCGGCCGTGCGGACGTCGACCATTTCCGAAAGAAGCTTTGCCATGCAGAAAATCACGGCCCAACAGATCCGTTCATCCTTCATAAATGCCAGTCGCTCGGAGGCCGCCAAGGTCAACCTTCCGCGCGATTTTGACGCCCTCGACTGGGACAACCTCGAGTTCCTGGGGTGGCGCGACGAAAAAATGCCCCAACGCGGCTACCTTGTGGTTCCGCACCGGGGCAAGCTCACCGGTGTTCTGCTCAGGGCCCCCGAAGGCGGATCAGGAAAGCGTCGCGTTGTCCTCTGCGAGTTGTGCCGCGATGTGTTTTCCAAAGACGACGTTTACCTCTGGGTGGCCAAGAAAGCCGGCCAATCAGGCAAAGACGGGAACACCGTTGGCACTCTGATCTGCGCGGAGTTCGGCTGCAGTACCAATGTGCGCAAGGAACCGCCCGTCAACGAGATCAACCCGGACCCTGCCGCCGTCGTAGTTCGACAAATCGCGGGACTGGAGTCCAGGACTGAGCTGTTCCTGGATCGGGTCCGCGCCTAGTAAATAGCAACGCGGGGTCACTTATGGCCCATTAATGCCCCCAACATGGGCCTTAAGTGACCCCGCGTTGCTGTCAGCGCAGGACGATATCCACCGGGTTGGCCTCAGAGCGCCACGCTCCGGGCTCACCCGGCCCGGCAATAACTGGAGCCGTCAGCACACCCGAGCGGTTGGTCCTCTTATCCCTCAGGATTTCGGTAACGGAGCCAAGGTGCCGGGATAGGTCGATGACGTTTTCCGGAGCCGCGAGGAGCAGCTGGAACCCGAATTCGTGCAGCGCCTTGATGCCGGCACCCGCGAACTCCTCCGAGGCCAGCACGAACGCCTCATCCATCATCACCGTGCCGTAAGTGGTGAACCCCTGCTCGGCGATGCCCAGCTGGTAGCTCAGCGCAGCCGCCATAATGAACGCCGTGAATCGCTGCCGCTCACCACCGGACATAGAGCCCGTGTCGGCGTGCATGAAGACTTCGGTTTTCTTCTTGGCTGCTTTGCTGGAACCGCTGGCTTTGGCGGATTTCGAAGCAACCTCGCGGTGTTCCTTGCACTGGATAAACAGGTGCCCGCGAACATCCAGCACTTCAGCACGCCAACGCCTGTCCTCCGGTGTCTGCGAACCAAGCCGCTTCACCAGGGTTTCCAGCGACTTGTAGCGCGCGGTGAGCTCGGCGTCGTCGTCCACATCCGCAGCAACTGCCCCGCGTGAAGGCCGGGTGTGCTTCGCCTTCAGGGCATTCTGAATCGCGTCCTTGAACTGTTTTGCCGTTGCCGGAAGCGTCGGTTTGATGTCCAGCTCCAGGAAGCTTCCTTCATGGAAGTTCACCTGGGACAGGATGCCGTTCAGGGGAAGGATGCGGCTGGTGATGCTGCGGCGTTCCTCGTCCAGCAAATGCAGGAGCGTACTGAACGACTCGTGCGTGCGCTGGTTGAAGAACCGCCGGAACTCGGCCTCTTGGGCAGGCAGACCATCACTAACGATCGCGTGGTAGCGGGATTCAAAGTCGCCGGCAGCGCCAATTGAGGTGCCATGATCGGCGCTGATGGCACTTCCCCAGTCGCGCACGAAGGATTCAAACATGCGGGTCAACCGCTCTGCAGTGGCCTGCCCGCGTGATTCCGCCGCGTGAAGCTCATCCAACAATTTGTTGCGGACGCTGTTGGCCAGGTTGTCCAGTTCGTACAGTTCAGAGATGTCGGCGACGCCGTCGAAGTACGGTTCAAGCGCGGTGACGGTAGAGGCCGACGGCGGCGCTTGCTCCAGCTTCAGCCTCGCCGCATCCAACAGGCCGTCCGCCGTGGTCATCTTGTGGTCCAGCGCTTTGTATTCGCTTTGCAAAACGGCGGCGGTTCCTGTGGAGGACTGGTGTTTTTCGCGCACAGTTTCGATGCTGGCACGCAACGGCTCCAAGTCAGCCTGGGCGGCCAAAGCATCCGTGAGGCGCTGCTCGATCCTGTCGAGCTCATCCGCGGCGACCTGGGCGGAAACTTGCTCCCAAGGACGCTCGTCTTCAGCAACCCTCCGGAGGGCCTCAAGCTGGCGGGCCATGCCTTGGTGTGAATCCTCGCGGCTCTGGGCGAGTTCCGCGGCTTTGACGAGCTCGTTTTCCAGCTCACCCACCCGCGCAGCAACCAGCTCGAGTTTGGAGGCGTTATCAAAACCAAGGACGTAATCCTGCCGGCCCGTAAAACGGTCATCCTTCTCCACGGTGTGCCGGTTGCGCTTAACAACACCGCCCAGGCTCAGGCCCTTGTCCAGCGAAGCAAGCTCATCCGGGTCTTCCACGCACGGGTACGCGAAGTCCACGGCGATCCGCTCCCGGATCCACTCCCCCGCGTCCGCGTTCAGTCCCGAGGTGAGGATGCTCAACTTAGTCAAGAGGTCGCCGTCGGACACGTCCTCCACAGCCAGCGCGCCACCGGCGAGCGGCTTGGAAACATCAACAGCGCGCAGGGCACCGCGGACGGTGTTGTCATTCAAATAGCGGGTGACCGCCGCGAAGTGCTCACCCGGAACCAGCAGCGTGGTGGCAAGGTTACGCAGTGCGCGCTCGGCCGCCGGGCGCCATTGGTCCTGCCCCTCGGCAAGATCGATCAGCTCACCGCCAAAGGGCATCCGCTCTTCAGGAACACCGGTGGCCTTCGCAATGGCAGCCCGGTTTTCAATGCTCGACGGCGGCAAAAGGGACTTGCGCGACCGCAAGGAAAGCAGCTCCTGCTGAGCCGCCGCAAGCTCACGCTTCTTGGTGGCGTGCCCGTCAAAAGCTTCAAAGCGAAGTTCCTTGAGTGCTTCCGAATCGTCCTTCAACTCCGCCGAGCGGGCAGCTGCCTGCTCATGCGCCTGGTCCCATCCCTCAGCAGACCACTCAAGGTTCAGTCCGGCCTCGGCCAGCGCCTTCTTGGCCGAATCCTCAACCTGCTGGCGCAATTTGAGGCCAACCCGGGCATTCTCCAAGGACTGCTCAATGGCAGAAATCGCGTTGCCGCCCCGGTTGTTGTAATCCAGCTCAAGATCGCGGAGTTCCTTGGCCAACGCATCCCGCACGGTCCGCTCAGCAGCGAGCTCCTGGGCTTTGGACTGAGCCAGCTCTTTGAAACGCGCCAACGTCCTTGCATGGACAGTCACCGCGAGCTGCTGCTTGTAAGCCTCAAACTCCTCACCGGCCAGCTCCCGGAGACAATTCGCATCCAGCAACGCCTGCGCGTACTCCTTGTTCAACCCCGGAACCGGAGCCAGCTGATCGCGTTGCTGCCGGACGTCCTCCAACCTTTGCCGGATGGACATGAGGTTGCTGAATTCTTCCACCACATCATCGGCCGCAGCCAACGTTGCAGGAGCATCCAAGACTTGGTCGCGGAAGAACGTATTCACGCTGCCGCCCAAGCCTTTTCCGGCCTGGATGACGCGAAGCAGCGGAAGGGCCTGATCCGAGTTGATGCCCAGCAGCCGGCGGAAACGTTCCGCAAACGCCTTATGGACATCGAACACCTGGCCGTCCGGGAAAATCCCTTCCAAGGCGCCCTTGGTGAACCGCTTCTGGGCAATGCCCTCGATCGCTTCAAGGTCCAACGGCTTACTGTCGATCACGTAAAAACGCCCGACACTGGACTCCGTGCCATTCTTCGGCAGGTCAAACAACGCCGACACCGTCACCCTGGTGCCTGCCGCGTTATCAAACGTCAGCGCGACGGCGGACCATGTGGCACCCGGGCGCTGGAAGGCACTCGCCGAGCTATCTCCCACCGCCTTATCACCAACTTTGCCGCGCATGTAAGTGAACGTGGTCCTCTTATCCTCCACAGCACCGCCCGAACGCTGCGCAGCGGCCTCATTCGAGCGCGGCCGGGCATCAAAGACCCTGAGCATCGCGTCAAAAAGCGTGGACTTGCCCACGCCCGAGTTGCCCGTCAACAGCGTGCCCTTACGGTCCACGTGCATGGTGTGGGCGCCATGGAAGGTACCCCAGTTGACCACCTGTACCAGCGCCAAACGCATCTGGCCCGGGTTAGTGAGCTCGCCGAGCGGGAGCATGCTTGCGATGGTCACTTGGTGATCCCTTCAGCGTTGGCTGCGTCCGCGGCGGTACCGGACACATGCTCTGCATGCTCGGTCGTTCCTCCCCGGAAGCCCCCTAGCCTCGCAAGCTCGGCCAGGGAACCCTGCTCCCGTGGGCCCACCTTAGACGCATGCTGCCGCATGTCTCCGGCTACGCCGCTCTTGCCGTTCCCCACGACTTCGCCGCTCCCGCCGTTCCCGACGACTTCACCGCTCACGCCGTTACTGGCTTCCGCGTCGCCAAATTGGACCGCCACCGGCTCAGAACCCTCGACGGCAGTCCTCAACTTCGTGGGCCCTTCATCTTCGGCTTCGTCGTCCAGATCTTCATCTGCGGGCGCGGGTTGATCCGAATCGGGGTCCAGGTCCAGGAGGGGTTCTGTGCCGGATTCGTCGGCTGCTACTGCGATCAGGGCCTCTATCTGGGCGGGGATGTCGCCGATGTTTTCGAAGGGGAGGGCCAAGGGAAGGGCGTTGCTGATGGTGTAGCTGTCGTCTAACGGCGTGGGAAGGATGAGTTGGCGCGCAAGGAGTTTGGTGATGGTGCGTGTAACCACGTCGGAGTCCCGGAGGGCATCCTGCTGCCCGGAGGGGGTGTAGTTGGCCACGAGGTCCGAGATCTCCTCGCGGGTAATGGTCGGGTCTGTCTGGGCTGTGACATGCCGGTCCAGCAGGAGACGCAAGCGGAGCAGGACGATTGTTTCGACGCGGCTCAGGGCACGCTGCTGCCGGAGAATGCTCGACCGGGAGCTGGCACCAACCACCTCAGGATCAACAGGGCGGAGGACAGCGATTTTGCGGTCGTGATCCAGCTGAAGACTGAGGAACAGTTCGGAGAGCCGGCTACGGAGGATCAGCTGGTTGTCCAGCAGCGTGGTCCACAGTTTCTCGTCCCGGCCGCCGTCAATGTAGGGACCCTTCAGCAGTTTCACCAACGCATGGCGCACCTTCATCGGCAATACGCCGGTGTCGCCGGGGAACAAGGCTGCGCCGTCCACAAAGGTATCCCTCGGAGTGACCCGGAAGGGGTCAGCGTGGGTGACTTCAGGAGCGCTCTCAGCCTCGAGTTCAGGAGCAGGCTCAGCAACCTCGTCTACCGTGGGGTCAGCCGCGTCCCCGGTGACTTGGCCCGCGTCGGTGACGTCCGTCGTCGTGATTTCTTCAGTCATCAGAGTCCTTATTCAGCGTGACAACAGGCAGGTAAGCCGTGCGGATGCTGCCGTCGATTTGTTCGAAGTCGATGTGCTCCCAAGCGGCGCGGTCGAAGCCGGCGCCGGCGTGGAGTGCCATGGAAAGCAGGGTGCGGACCGTGTTGATGTGCCGCTCTTCCGCGGGAAGGTTCTCCCAAGCCTCGCCCACGGTGGCCGCGCCGGCCATCGCAGCACGCACAACAGCGGGCTTGGCCTTCCCGGTGCGGGCCGACCGGACGCGGTCCGAGTCGCTGAAGGCAATGGGATCCGCGAGGCGCGGGGGCGTAGCGAACTCGTCGGGATCGAAGAGTTTGACCATGGCCAAGGATTCAAATCCGGCGTTGAACAGAACGGGCCCGGGGATCAAGCCGGGCCGGTCACGCTCGTAGGGCATGGACCGGATGGCTTGCTCGGCCTCGGCCAGAACCCTGCGGAGGCTGACGGATTGCCGCACATCATCGCTCTGAATGTAGGTGTTCAGGCTTTCGGAGAGTTTGCCGTAGATCCGCTGGATCTGGCTGTGCTGCGTGCGCAGTTCGGCCACCAGGTTTTTGAGCGTTTCGCGGTCGTCTTGTGAGAGGTCATCCGCGAATTGACGGCTCAGCACCTCGCCGATCGCGGAACGGAACCGAACCTGCTGCTGCGGATCCTCCAGGAACGCTGTGAAGGAGCGGAAGGTGCGGCCCTCAGGGCTCTGACGAAGGCGCTTATCCGCCTCCAGGACCTGGGCCATGGTGGCGCCCTTGCTCAGGGACTCCTCAATGATCTGGTTGCGGAGCTCGCCCACCAGCTCTTCAATCCGGTCACGCATCTTCTTGTAATCGGCGGGAAGGCTTGCCGCGAGGTCCAGGATGTTGCCGGCCGCCTCAACTGCTTCCTCATCATCAAGGAGGCCGTCGAACTCGCCGGAGCTGATGTCTTCCACCAACTGCTGGCGCTCCTGGATTTCCTCTTCAAGGGCTTCCAAACGTGCGCTCTGATCCGGGTTGGTCTCGTTGGCCAGCTTCTCCACATCACCGAGCAACGTGCCCAGCCGGGATCCGTTCAGCGTGGAACGCTCGCTGGAAAGGCTGTCCAGGAACGCGAGTACGCGGGCCGCCGGCTCGGTGACCTCATAAACGATTTGGCCGGATTGGTTACGCCGCGTCAGGAATTGCTTTCGGGTCCACTCATCGCCGAAAAGTTTGCCGTTCTGCTGGCCACCCAGCGCGGGATCCTGGCGGCGGAGCTGCTCAAGGAAGGCGTCGACGTCGGCATGGAACTCTTCGAGCGGAAGCTGCGGCCGGGTGCGGGTAAAGGAAGCCTGCAGCACTGCGATCACCCACGGCGCCGATCGTGTCAGAGCCCAGGCGGGACCCTTGGTGAGCTGTTCGAGGTCACGGAGCCGGGCGCTGATGGCGTCGGCGGAGGACATGGCTGAACGGGACAACTACTCTCCTTCAGCTGCTGCGAATCCTGGCTGGCAGCGAAAACTGCCCCGTACAAGGTTAACGCAGAGCGTCACCGGGGTGACCGCAGCGGCGTGAGGCCGCCGTCGTACACGTCCCGATTGCCGTCGTCGTGCCCGTACCGCAACCATTCCGTAACCTACCGTCCGGTATGATTTCGATCCCATATCAACGCCGCTACGACGCGGCTCCCCTCTGGCCCTAAACCACGTCCGCACCTAGTGTCAGAGCATCGACGCAGCCACGCCGCGCCGACCCACGCACCGTCGCCCCGGGGGGAACCATGAATTTCGACTTCTCTGCGCTTGATACCGCCACGTACGTCTTCATTGGAACACTGGTCTTCGCTGCAATTCTGGTGGCATTTATTGCCGCGGCAGCCATGGCAACCATCATTCTCATCGGAGCTGCGGGCATAGCATGGTACGCCGTAAAGGCCGTACTGGGTGGCCTTGTCCACGGCATTAACTTTGCGTGGGACCGCCTGGTTCACCACGCCGGACAGGTGGAAATTCCGGCCGAATTCCAGCCGCAGGTTTCCCCTAGCACCGGTAGCTACTCACGGGTAGCATTGAGGGACAGCTGAAGGGTTCGCACCCACGGCGGACCTTGGCTCCATCCGGCACCACCGGCTAGAGGAGTTATCCCATGACGTCCGCCACTGACAACAGTCTCGCCGCCGCAAGCGTCAACGCCACCGCAGAAGAAGCCCGGGCCGTCGCCGAGGCCGCCCGTGAAACAGAATGGAACCGGCCCAGCTTCGCGAAGGGCCTGTACCTGGGTAGCTTCGACCTCAGCCTCATCCACCCGTGGCCGCAGGCCAAAACAGAAGATGTGCAGCGGGGCGAAGAGTTCATGGCCCGCTTGGTGACCTTCGCCAAAACCATGTCCGGCCGCGTCATAGAGCGCGACGCCAAAATTCCCGACGAGTACCTCAAGGGCCTGGCAGACCTGGGCGTCTTCGGCATGAAAATTCCCCGCGAATACGGCGGTTTGGGACTCTCCTTGGTCTATTACGGCCGCGCACTCGCCTTGCTGGGGTCCGTCCATCCCAGCCTCGGTGCCCTGATCTCCGCGCATCAATCCATTGGCGTCCCCGAGCCCGTCAAGGAGTTTGGAACAGCTGAACAGAAAAAGGAATACCTGCCGCGTTGCGCCTCCGGCGCTATCACCGCTTTCCTTCTGACAGAGCCCGACGTCGGCAGCGACCCCGCGCGCATGGGCGCCACTGCCGTACTGTCCGACGACGGCGGTTCTTACGTTTTGGACGGCGTGAAACTCTGGACCACCAACGGCGTGATCGCTGAGCTTGTGGTGGTCATGGCCAGGGTTCCTGCGCACACGGATGCCGATGGCACCGAGCACAAGGGCGGAATCTCCGCGTTCGTCGTGGAGATGGACTCCCCCGGCATCACCGTGGAAAACCGCAATGCGTTCATGGGTTTGCGAGGCATAGAGAACGGCGTCACCCGTTTCCATCAGGTTCGCGTTCCCGCAGCCAACCGTCTGGGCCGTGAAGGCCAGGGGCTCAAAATCGCGCTCACCACCCTCAACACCGGGCGGCTGTCCATCCCCGGCCTGTGCGTTGCGGCCGGAAAGTGGAGCCTGAAGATTTCCCGCGAATGGTCCAACGCACGCACTCAATGGGGACGTCCGGTGGGTAAACACGAGGCCGTGGGGAAGAAGATTGCTTTCATCGCAGCCACCACCTTCGCTTTGGAGGCCGTGTTCGAGCTCTCCGCTGAAATGGCCGATGCAGGTCAAAAGGATGTCCGCATAGAAGCTGCCCTGGCCAAGTTGTGGTCCACGGAACTGAGCTGCCGGATCGCTGACGAGCTGGTGCAGATCAGGGGAGGCCGTGGCTTCGAAACTGCCGACTCCCTTGAAGCCCGTGGTGAACGCGCCGTGGCCGCCGAGCAACTCCTCCGCGACCTCCGCATCAACCGGATCTTTGAGGGTTCCAGCGAAATCATGAAACTCCTGATTGCGCGCGAGGCCGTGGATGCCCACCTGGCAGCTGCGGGCGATCTCGCCTCAGCGGATGCAAGCCTGCAGGACAAGGCGAAGGCCGCCGTCGGGGCTTCGGGCTTCTACGCCCGCTGGCTGCCCAAGTTGGTGGCCGGCGCCGGCATGGATCCGCGGTCCTATGCGGAGTTCGGACGTCTGGCCAAGCAGTTGCGTTTTGTGGAGAGATCCTCGCGGCGGCTGGCCCGGCAGACCTTTTACGGCATGGGCAGGTGGCAGGCCAAGCTGGAGCACAAGCAGGCGTTCCTGGGCAGGATCGTGGACATCGGGGCCGAGCTTTTCGCTATGGCAGCCTGCTGCTCCAGGGCGGAGATGCTGCTCCGCACCCGTCCCGAGCAGGGCGCGGCGGCCTTCGAACTGGCCGAGGCGTACTGCGAGCAGGCCCGCGTGCGGGTTGACGAATACTTCGATCAGCTGTGGAGGAATACTGACGACGGCGATCACGAGCTCTCGCGCAAAGTCCTCGCCGGAGACTACGCCTGGTTGGAGGCCGGCGTGCTGGATCAGTCCGAAGGTACCGGCCCGTGGATTGGCGACGCCTCCCCAGGCGCTTCAACCAAGGAGAACCTGCACCGCCGCTACCGCTAGGCCCGCTGGAAGGGGCGCGCCTACAGCACGTCCCCGTCCACGTAGAACCAGCGCTTGTCTTCCCGGACAAAGCGGCTGATTTCGCGCTGGACGCCGCGTTCGCCGTCGAGCCTGTAATACGCGGCGAACTCAACAGTGCCAGCCGTGTCCAGGGGTCCGCCGTTGGTGGTGGAAACGATGTCCAGCCTGCGCCACACCATATCCTGATCAAGTTCCATGGACGCTGGCCGGGTGGAGGCGTGCCACGTGCGCAGAAGGTAGCCGGGGTCCATGACGACGAACGCCGAATAACGGGAGCGCATCAGTTGCTCAGCGGTAGGTGCATGGGACTCGCCGCGGTGGAAGCGTCCGCAACAATCGCTGTACTGCTCACCGGAAAGGCACGGGCAAACACCATTGCGGAGACGGTCTGAATCAGGAGTCACGGGGTCCCCATCTGAGGCTGAAAATGAGAGCTGGGCAACATATTTTCCCATGCCGTATAACAGCTTTGAAACAACCCCGCCAGAGGGTGGGGCGGGGCGTGATTCCGTCGGTGCTGGACCTTAGGCTATATATGCACGTAGGTGGGCATTGGGCGCATCACAAAACGACGGCCAGGGGAGGCTAACGTGGAGGATCCGACAACACTCGCCATCAACCTGACGTATTTTGGGACGTTGGGGCTCGCGGTCCTCATGTTTCTGGGACTCGTGGTGGTTGTCATCATCACTCTGGTGATCGCCGGCGTGGGGCGTCTGCTGTCCATCATCCTGCTGGCCATGGTGGGAATTTTCCCCAAGAAGGCCAACACTCCCATCGTTCATCTTCCCCAGCACCCTTCGCGTGCGCCTGATCCCGAGGCAGCCGCGCAGAATCTGGTGCAGCCCGCCGAGGCTGAGCCTGCGTTCCTGTCAGCCGGCCCTGCGGCGCAAGCCGGCGTCCCTGAGACGTCCGGTGCTGTAGTTGCCGAGCCTGCTGCGGCACCAAAAAGGGACCTCCTCGGAGGTGCTCGACGACGACTCGCGGGTGCGTCTTCGGCGCTGAAGGACGGCGCGTGGAAGGCCAAGGTGGACCCCCGAAACCTTCCGAAACCTGCTGAAGTTAAATCAGTGGTGGAACATCAGACGGCGCACCACCCGATTGTTGTTGCAGCCGCCAAAGAGCCTCCTGTCCTCGCGAAGGACTGGGCCGACGCCGTGGCGGAAGCCGATAAACGTGAGGCTGCCCGCGCCAAAGCGCAACAGCCACCGGCCATCAAGGTCACTGTGCGGGACCTCGGCGAGCCAACGGCGTCGTCCAATGGCAAGACTCCAGCCCCCAAGCATCCTGGCTCCCAGCCGCAACGGCCGGACCATGGCGCCGCGCAGCTTGCCGATACCAAGAGCGGAGCCTCAGGCAAGGGCACTCCTCCAAGTAACGGGACCAAGAAACCGGGCCCGAATACCTCCAAGAATGGAAAGTCTCCGAGCCCGATTCGCAAAGGGTCACTTAGCGGCGCGAGCCGCGACTCCTAGCTATGTGCGCACTGCCTACGCTGCCAACTGCCTGAACGACGCCCCGTGGTAGATCAGGGGATTGGATTCAAGGTTGATGGTGGTGGCCTTGACCTCCAGCACAACGATCGCGTGGTCCCCGGCCGGGGTCTCAGAAACGATCGTGCATTCAAAACCCAGCACCGCGCCGTCGATCAACACAGCCCCTGAGTCGCTCACGCTGGTCTCCAGCCCGGCAAAACGGTCCCGCGTTTTTGAAGCGAGCTGAAGAGCGGTGGCCTCCTGGCCCTCAGCCAGCACCGAAACACCGAGGCGCTGGGCCTGACGGAGCTTGGGCCAGGTTGTGGAGGAGTTCTGCACGGCGAACATCACCAACGGCGGTTCCAAGGAAACGCCCACCGTGAAGGACGAGGCAACGAGGGCCTCAGGCGTGAAGTCCACCATGGCGCTGAACGCCGCAACTCCTGAAGGGAACTGCGCAAATGCTGCCTTGATGGCGGCTGTTTCTTCCACTGTGGTCTGTGTCATTCCGGTGTCCCCTAAATATGCGGTCCTCGCGTTCCTTTCCCATGATTCACCTGCTTCCGAGAACAGCAATATTTGTTGATTTGAAAGTCATTTGTGTTGCCGAGTGTCAAGAAATATCGCGAACCAAGGCCTGTTCCATTACCTCCCAAGACGAAAAACGAAGAAGTTCTACCATTTTCGTTCATGGCTCCGGTGGCCGTGTGTAGCCTCGAATGAATCCACCAGCAGTCACCACAGGAAGCCGATATGAGCCTCAACGAGCTACGAACTCTTGGACGCACTGGCGCCCTGATCAGTCCCCTCACGCTGGGCACCCTGAATTTCGGCACCGGCGCTGCGCCCACGGGACCGGCCGAGAGCATTCGCATCATCAAGGCAGCCCTCGACGCCGGTATCACCAGCGTGGACACCGCAGACATCTACTCGCAGGGGGAAGCCGAGACGGTGGTGGGCCAGGCTATCCACAGCCGCCGCGACGACGTTTTCCTTGCCACCAAGTTCCACGGGCAGATGGGCTCCAATCCGGCGCATGCGGGTAACTCGCGCCGCTGGATTGTCCGGGCTGTGGAGGACAGCTTGAAGCGGCTTAATACGGACAGGATCGACCTTTACCAAGCGCACCGCCCGGACTACAACACAGATCTGTTGGAGACCATCACCGCCCTCAATGACCTCATCCGGCAGGGCAAGATCCTCTACTACGGCACCTCGGTGTTCAGCCCCGCCCAGCTTGTTGAGGCCCAGTGGATCGCCAACACCAACCATCTGACCCCTCCGGTGGTGGATCAGGTTCCCTATTCGCTGTTGGTGCGTGCCAACGAACGGGACGTTTTCCCCATCACCCAGCAGTACGGCGTCGGGGTTTTGAGTTATGGGCCGCTGGACGGCGGGTGGCTGGCTGGCGGTTACCGCGTGGGTGGCGGTCAGCCGGAGAGTTCTCGCTCCGCAGCGGTTCCGGGGCGCTTCAATGTCAACGCGCCCTTCAACCAGGGCAAGCTCCACGCAGCTGATGCGCTCGCCCAGCTTGCGGCACGGCACGGGTTGACCCTGATTCAGCTGGCCGTCGGTTTCGCGCTCAACCACCCGGCCGTGACCAGCGTGGTCATCGGGCCGCGGACCGAGGACCACCTCAACGACTATCTGAAGGCCGCCGATGTTGTGCTCAGCGAGGCCATCCTGGACGAAATCGATGACATCGTTGCCCCTGCCGTGAACTTCCTTGAGCGCGACGCCGGCACGGTTGCACCCCACCTCGAGTACCCGGAATTACGACGCCGGTGATCCCCCTTGCGTTGCGTGGCCCGCTCCGCAGGGTATTCGGCCTCCATTGCGTGCAGAGCAGGCCTCACAACGAGCTATTGACGCAGCTTCGGCCGCGGCGTGATCCTTGACCTAAGTGCTGCGGCACTCCGCAGCGTTTAGCTTCGAGTAGAACGCCGCCGCCCCATGTCCAAGCACCACGTCAAACAAAGAGCAACGAAAGCCGCCAATCCGGGGCAGCCAACCACCGGTCCGCTTACCCACGAGGAACTACAGCTCTCCGGGCGGAACCACTCCATGCCGCTTGAAGCCTTGCACGAGGACATCACGCCGGCCGGGCTGCATTACCTGCTCATCCACTTCGACATCCCGCATGTTGCTGCTGATACGTGGCGCTTACGGCTGGGTGGTGCCGTGGGGCGCAGCTTGGAACTGAGCCTCGAAGACATCAAAGCCCGCCCGTCCGTCACCATGCCCGTCACCATGGAATGTGCCGGGAACGGGCGGTCGCTCCTTGAACCGCGTCCGCTAAGCCAGCCCTGGGTTCTCGGCGCGGTGGGCACCGCGGAGTGGACCGGGACCCCGCTTGCACCATTGTTGGAGGAGGCAGGGTTGGCGAGTGACGCCGTCGAACTTGTCTTCACTGGTGCCGATAACGGAATCCAAGGCGGCGCCGAAGAGCCATATGCGCGCAGCCTGTCCGTTGCCGAAGCCATGCATCCTGAAGTGATGCTGGTGTACGCCATGAACGGCAGCCCTTTGCCCCTTCAGCACGGGTACCCTTTGAGGCTGCTGGTCCCCGGTTGGTATGGGATGGCGAGTGTGAAGTGGTTGACGTCGATCGAGGCCGTAACGTCCCGGTTCATGGGTTTCCAGCAAGCGGTGGCGTACCACTATCTTCAAGGACCTGACGGGCCCGGCCTGCCCGTATCCCATATCCGCGTCCGCTCGCTCATGATTCCGCCGGGAATCCCCGATTTCTACACCCGGCGACGCGTGGTGGACGCCGGTCCCGTGATGTTGCACGGCCGCGCGTGGTCCGGGCACGGGGACGTCGAACGCGTGGAAGTGGGGATCGACGGCGAATGGATGCCCGCTCACCTGGAGCCAGCTCTGGGTGATTTCGCCTGGCACTCGTGGTCCATGGTGTGGGTGGCGAGTCCGGGCGAGCATGTGCTGCGGTGCAGGGCCATGGATACCTCCGGCGCGCTGCAGCCCACTGAACAGGTGTGGAATTACCAGGGAATCGGGAACAACATGGCGCAGGTGGTGCAGGTGACGGTGCGGTAGGTTGTCGGTTTGTCTCGCCGAGATCGCGGGAACGCTGCCAGATCGCCGGAGCTTTCCCGCGACTTCGCTGCATTCCGGCGTTCTCGCCAGCCCGCCCTGCCCCGGTTAGACTCGTTCAGATCATGAGTATCCCGACTTCGTCCCCAGCCAACGTCCGAGTCGACGCTTGGCTGTGGGCGATCCGCGCTTACAAGACCCGCTCCGCTGCCACCGCTGCCTGCCGGGCCGGGCACATCCGCATCAACGGCAACCCGGTCAAAGCCTCGCAAAGCGTGATCATCGGCGACACCATCCGCGTCCGCGAATCCGGCTGGGAACGCATCCTCGAGGTTCGGCGGCTCATCGCGAAACGTGTGGGCGCCGAAGCCGCTTCCCACTGCTTCACCGACCACACTCCCCCGCGTCCTGTAGCCCCTAAACTTGGGCTCCCCCAGCGTGACCGCGGCGCCGGCAGGCCTACCAAGAAGGACCGACGGGATATGGAGAAGCTGCGCGGGTAGGCTGCGTGTTTTCGCTGGATCATCGAGCGTGAACCCGGGCTGACCCGCGTGATTCCGGGAGCTCAATCGCTTGGTGATGAAATGATCCAGCAAAATCTTGACCGCATGGTTGTTGACCGAACTCGGCACTTATCCACAGGCCACTATTTCTGACGTGATTCCGTCCCTGCCCTCTGCTTAGACTGGCCGCCACACCGTCAAACAGCTGTTGGGGAGCTCGCCATGCCATGTCTTTTACCTGCCATTTTCCGGCCATTACGGGCTGGTGTAGTCGGCCTCGGCATCGCCGCTTCACTGCTTGTGAGCGGCTGCGCCGGTGGAACTGCACCCGTGGGTCCGCCTCCAGAAACGAGCTCGACGACGGCGTCACCCACCTCAAGCGATACGGCCCCCGAGGCTTCGGCTACTGCTCCTACCACCGCACCCGCCGTGTACAAACCAGCCGACGCAACCGGCAAAGCCCAGAACGTGCCTGTTCCTGTGATGCCCGAGTTGGCGAAGGAGAACTCGAAGGCAGGGCTGGAGGCGTTCATTGGGTACTGGTATGCGACGTACTCTTACGCGACAGAAACAGGTGACACCGGGCCGTGGAGTCAGTCAACGGATGTCACCACGGTTTCCGGTGCCGCATATAAAAAAGCCGTGGACCTCAATTACATCGACGGCCGCTGGGTAGTTGGCGGGAGAATAACCACGCCGGTCATAGAAGTCCTTTGGCAAGATGGTTCCGACTCTCAACCGGCCAAAGTGCAGGTTATTCAAGAACAAATACAATACTTTGACGCCGACGGGAGTTCAGGTCAGCCTATGACACCCGAGTTCAACACAGCAGAGGCTGTCATGGTTACCTTTCGGGACGGCAGTTGGCAGGTCATCGACAACGGATTGATCCTGGGTTAGCCGTGCGAAAGCTTCACCTAGGACTCATCGTGATGTTCGCCTGGATGGTGGCCCATATTGCTCTCGGCGCTGCTTCATCATTTGCCGCAGACGATCCTCGAATCAGCATCGGCAAACACGACACCGCTATCACCATAAGTGCGAGCTTCACACTTGATCCGGCCACCGGTATGCCTTCTACGAAAGTAGGAGGCGAAGGGGTGGCCGATGACCCGAACCAGTACATGGCTGATACTCACTGCCGGGACGACGGGCCCGACACAAGGGATCCCGGCTGCGACGCCCTTGAATGCCCGGCCACCACTTCTGCAGGTCAAGAAGGAACCCCGGTCATCTGGAAAGAAGCGCCCAAAGCCATCACCAACCCCGGCTGGACGGACTGGATCCCGGTCAGCGGACCCACCTGCCTGTACGACCCCGAACCCGAGAAGGTCCTGGAAAACATCGCCGCACGGATCCTCAACGACTTCCGCCAACTACCCGTCAACCCCGGAACCCTCGAAGCCCAACCCTTCCCCCACACCCTCATAGGCGGACCCACCAACTTCTACACCACCACCGGCGAACAGACCTTCGACCTCACCATCCTCGGCCAAGCAGTCCACCTCACCGCAACACCAGCCAGCCACACCTACACCTTCGGCGACGGCACCACCCTGGGACCAACACCAGCCGCCGGCTACTCCATCCCCCAAACCGAATGGCTCACCAACCAAACCCGCACCAGCCACAACTACACAGAA